>JAABUW010005885.1_pt1 | contig 15688 bp, 15 predicted proteins | sample 5560081 | NCBI WGS metagenome assembly JAABUW01 (sample SAMN10711882, study PRJNA513363) | rock metagenome | isolation source: Antarctica rocks | place: Antarctica: Victoria Land, Knobhead sud | reverse complement strand
GACTCTCCCTGTTGTGCTCGTCCATATTCCTTTCGCTAACGCAGCAGTATGCGCACGCTTTGCACTTCCATCCTTGATGGAGCGCGAGCCCTGGGATTGGGTGCTGCACTTCCGTCGGATGCTGCACTTCCTCTAGTTTTGCTAAGGAAAGCCCGGCACAGTATGTGACGGTTTCTTTCCGAAGCGCAAGCGGCCAATCTCGATGATGGTCTTTTAGGTGCCTTCCGACACCATCGCCAGGAACTATAGACTGCTGACATGCGGCGCAGATGGCGATGCGGTGGTCTTTATTATAGAGAATGCAGCTCGAAGTAGCGTCGCGCTGCGGCGTGCTGGCTTCTGTCATGTCCCCGACCCCGAGGTGCAAATACTTGCTCCTAAACAACTGCACGATCTCGATGACGTTGACAAAGACAGTACTGCGCTATTAACAACATTTACAGAGTGTACTATCGGTGTTAGGGAGACCTAGAGGGCCACACAGGAGACCGTCAACAGGAGACCGCCCTTTCAGCCCCGCGGTCTGTGCTTAGGGTACGGAATTTGCGGTAACCCTAACAACAGGACACTGTCCTGTCCGCTGTAATAGTACCTAGTTGTTGGGCTGAGAGGTACATGTTCATGTAAGAAGCAGAAGTGTGGTTGCATGAGTATTGATGCTGTCGGTTGGCAACACTGTTGGCCTCGCATGTTAACGATGCCATTAGAAAGCGAGTCTACAGTAATCAGATGTACCGCAAGGGTCTACCTAGCCGGAAGGATATGTATCTGTAGTCGGGAACAGTAGAGCTTGACCATTGCTCGACCAACCGCCGGCTGAGGCTCCGAAAGTGACGCCTAGCATGCTGTCGAGCTCGGTATACAAGTGGGCGAATGGGCCGCTATTCTGGCCGACCAAGTTGACACGATTATCGTCGCCCAAGTCTTGGATCTGAATCCGCCTGGCACTGGTCTCGCTCTGACTGTTGGAGGCTGCGCCGGCGGACTCCTCGAGGTCGACTCTGCGAGTGCAGAAAGGAACACCGTTTTCGTCAAAGGCAATCTCCTTACAACGCCCTTTTTCGAAATGTATGTTGCGTGCGGTGGACCGGGAAAACTTTCGCTTGCACTGCGGACAGATGAACGGGAGCCTGCTAGTAGCCCTCTCCTTCATGTGGCGTCGATAGTTGCTGGATGAGCTAAAACTCCGTCCATCGCAACCGTGGCTGAAGCATCGAAGTGATCGCTGCCATTGGCCATTTCCGTCACCGGTCCTCTTCTCGTGGAGGTGCAGATCGTGGGTGGCGTCGACAGACATGTTCTTTCCCAGAGCCAAGATGGTACAGAGCCGTTCGTCTCCAAGAGCACTCGAAGTAGACAATCGTGACAGCTACGAGTATGTAGTCTTTACGAAGCGGTCTTCGTAATGTATCGATTGGCACCGCAGGAAGCACCTTAGGACGGAAAAGGGGGAGGCAACAATGTCAGCACTAAAAGCTCGCCAAGGTCAGCCATGAGAAAGATTGCGTCATGTACACAGACGCTTCACTCTTCGGCATCGGGGCAATCCTCCTACAGGGCGACCGCCCTATCGCAATCGTGTCACGTTCACTCAACCCATCCCAATCCTTCCCAATCCTTCCATCCCAACCCTTCCATCTCAATCCTTCCATCCCAACCCTCTCATTCTGAGCTTCCAATTTTGGCCTAATGCTCCCCTAAGGACCACAAGCCCTAATGGCGTGTTCAAGCGACGATCCTAAGGTGATCCTATTCGGTTTTAGGGGTTAGGGTTGCCGTCTGTTGGAGGCTTCACTTTAACGTTACCCAAGTCACCGAATTATATAGCCATAGACTGAGACCGGGGGTTCATATTGATGCTCCTTAGTCCATATTTCCCAGAATACACTCTTTCCGGCTCTCCTGCACCATTTTGAGGCCGTTCGATATCATTAGCTTGGCGGTCGCCTTTGCCGCTCCAGTATTCGCCACAATTCGGCCGCCCATTCCTGGTACTGGCCAATGCCCTGACGGTTGCACTTCCGTTCGGGATCCGCAGACGCCCTCGTCGCATGTTGCGGTGCCGGGCATAGGTGCGTGGACTGCACCGGGGGCTGTATTGCCCAATGTGGTGGTAGGGCCGGCAGATACGGGTCTTGTGGAGCTTCAAGCGACTGCAGCTCGCAATGAGCCACTTTCTGTGGATGTAATTCGGATGGTTTTTGCCCGGATGGAGATGTATGCATCTCGCCTAGTAATACGACAAGGTCGGTGTACCATATGCTAACGGGTTTCGTTACAGTTTTACAATTTGTGCCATCGACGACCTGACGATTGGTCCTCCACCTCCAAGATGTGTGAGTTTTCTCCTAGTATCCCGATTATCCCATTTTTGTAACTTAACATTGCTTTCCGCTAGCCTCAACGCTAGTCCTTAAAACCGTTAGATGTCTGCGCATGATTCAGTGGGTTGATACGCGTTTATGAGGTAGGGTAACCTTGGTTGTGGACACTTGCTACTAGCACTGCCGCTCGTACTTAGACAGTTGTTACCGCATCGAAAGGAAGTTACTAAATCCATTTATTGATAGGTGACTACCGTAAGCTAACGAGCTATGCATGGTGTGTCGCAACGTGTAGACACTATAGTAGCGAATGCTTAGAGACGGGAGTACTAATATCTACCTTGCGGTGAAAAGCCTGCATAGCGCAGGGTATATTTAGGCGTGTTGCGTTTGCCAAGCATCCCTTGTGTGGGCCCATTTTAGTACCATACCTAGCCTGCCCTATGCCTTCGAGAACCACCTTTGCACCGAGACGGAGTACATCCGCGAGGCCACCAATCTTGACGTCCTACGCACTTGGCTTATCAAGAAGTATACGACCCTGCCTATGAAGAACTCTCCTTGCAGTCCTCATTGGTAGCCCAACTGCCTTGGCAAGGACGCGCGACCAGACCTGAATCTGCAGAAAGCGGAAAGCGGAAAGCGGAAAGCGGAAGTTTTGAACAACTCCGCCAGCTCGGTCGCGGAAAAGCTCAGAAGGTCCGCCTCCTCAGTAGAGGACAAATTTAAAATTTCCGAGGCTTGCGTAAGAGCTGCGCACACCTCTAGAACATGCGCAGCGATGCAGAAAGATAAAAGGTAGAGTTGCGGTCCTCCAGGATCTCCAGGATACTGCACACCAAAACCCAAGTCCGTTCCCTTCAATTTGACTGTTTGTCGATTACAGCCTTTCTCACCATGCATCTCAACTCGTGCTTACTGAACATCTCTTTCGGGCTTGTGATCTGTGGCTCCAATGCACAGCATCTCCATCGCAACGAGATGAGCGTCGACGTTGCCATCGTCGGAGCGGGTCTGGCAGGCCTGTCAGCAGCTCGCGACTTGACTGCCGCAAAAAAGACAGTCGTGGTCCTCGAAGCCCGCGATCGTGTTGGCGGACGCGTCGAGAACCAGCTGCTTGACAACGGCGGCGTCATAGAGCTTGGAGCCGCCTTCGTTGGGCCAACCCAGGACCGCGTCCTGGCGCTCGCAGAGGAGCTGGGCCTAGAGACATTTTTGGAGTACAACACGGGTGCCAACGTTCTATGGAGTCATGGTCAACGAACCGCCTACACGAATGGGTACGAGTCCATCCCGTCGTTGACTCAGGAAACGCTGCTTCAGCTTGGGACCGCTCTTTCTGAATTGGATTCAATGGCTGCCGAGATCGATACGCAGGCTCCGTGGAGTCATCAGAACGCCTTTGCGTGGGACTCGATGACCTTCGCTTCCTGGCTCGACGTCGTCACGCCACTCGAGGACGTGCGAACCCTGATTGACGAAGCGACAACTTCCATTTTCTCCGCCGAACCATCTGAGCTTTCCCTCCTGTACACATTAGCGTATATTGCCGCTGCTGGTAACCAGACAGCGCCAGGTACCTTTGAACGCTTGATCGGCGTTGTTGGTGGGGCGCAAGAGAGCCGAATCGTCGGCGGCACAGGCCTACTAGCTCATGGCATCGCTGCGAAGCTCGGTTCCGAGAAGGTGATGCTCAGTGCAGCGGTCCACACCATCATAGAAAATTCCTCGGGCTATGAGATCCGTGCTGGGAACCAGGTTGTGATAGCCAAACATATTGTCGTCGCCATGTCTCCTCCTTTGGCTGCTCGAATCACCTACGTTCCTCCGCTCCCGGCAGAGCGTGACCATTTGACGCAACGAATGTTCATGGGATCTCTCGGGAAAGCCATCGCAGTTTACGAAACGCCTTTTTGGCGTAAACAGAATCTTACAGGGCAAGCAGTAAGTGACTCTGGTATTGCCCGTACAACCTTTGACGTCTCTCCTTCAAACGGCTCATACGGCGCTATCCTGGGCTTCATCGAAGCCGACCAGATGCGCCTTCTCGACAACGCGACCGAAGCACACATACAAGCCCTCGTGACGCAAGACTACGTCAAATACTTCGGACCACAGGCCGCGCATGCAACGCAGTGGGTCTTCAAGAGGTGGGACAATGATATATTCGCCCGAGGCGGACCTGTGGCGCTTGGTGGACCTGGAACCTTGACGAAGTATGGGTCAGCGCTCACTAAACCGTTTCGCGGTATCCATTGGGCGGGTACTGAGACTTCGCCGTATTGGACAGGGTATATGGATGGGGCTGTACGCTCGGGCGAACGAGTGGCCAAAGAGATCACTGCCGCGATGGAATAGGCTGGATATTGTGCCATTGTAGGATTGGGCACGCATGATGGACGAACCGAGGCCTCGGACATCGTTCATGTGATTGCTCCGCAGGAGGAAGAGGTATCTAGTGACGCACTCTATTCCATGGCCATGCTCATTACTGTTGGCCGCCTTAGAGATTTACCAATCACCGGAGAGGGTGGCAGAACAAATCAGCGTGTAAGGTAACTCCACTGTAGTCGAAATGTAATGCGATTAGCGATGCTCGATGACCTCCAGGGGTTGGAAGACGCTCTAGTCCTTTGGATACAACTTTTCAGGCTGCTTTCATGGGATGTAGCACGGAAAGCATCTCGAAATGTTGACTTGTAGAAGTTCGTGAAACGAAACCGAGGTGCCTCCCTTACTTTGTATATCATAGCATCCACGGTAGGCAGAGCTTTCTACTCACAAACAGCGTCCCAGCTGCACCCTCATACCCTCATGACCTACGGCTCCCAGCATTGATTATTGGGCCAGCATCGTTGGAGAGAATGTCAGCTTCCGCATCCCCGGAGACAGGCTCATCTCTCCTCAAGAGACTCTCTTGCGGATTTTGTAGGCGGAGAAAACTACGATGCAAGCGGCAGTGTCCAAGATGTGAGTCCTGCAGAAAACGTGGTCTCACCTGTGTTTACGAAGCGCCCAAGGTGCGCAAGGTAGTGCCACCCGGGTATGCTGTCGGTCTGGAACAAAGACTCGGTCCGCAAGCACAAGGAAAGAAGCTGTATCGAACGCTTCCTGATGTTGTCTTAACGAACGTGGAAAAACGTCTTGGAAATTCGTCGGCCGGTGCTGCTCAAGGCGAATGCTTAGAGTGTCTTTGTGACTTGATGATGCATATGAATGACTTGCCGTGGGTGTTGGACCGGACATGCACCTGGACCTTGCTGACCACAATTGCGATTCGCTGTGAGTCTGGCACACCTTTGGTATGCAATTTGGGTGAGCTAATGCGATTCAATCTCGACAGCGAACAGCTATATTTCGAGAACATTCATTCCGCTCTATCAACCATCCACAAGAGACGGTACTACGATAGCCTCAACGGCACAGGCCGGAGCCAGATCATTTGCCTTCGTTACATTGTCTGCGCTCTAGGCGCGTGCATCTCTGAAGAGGACAGCAGCGTCCACGAACGCCTCTATGCTTTAGCTCGACAGCAAGTAGAGAATCTGGAGATGCAGGATCTCTCTTCGTATATGCCTTCTATCGCCCGAGCGCAGGCATGGACTTTGGCTGCCAACTATGAGTTCTACAATCTTCATCTCCAGAGAGCATGGACGACTACTGGTCGGGCCGTACGCCTTATCCAAAGGATGAAGCTGCATCAGATGGACCAACAGAATGCGACATTGACCTCCGATCCATCGAAGTCAAGAGACTGGACTGCAGTGGAGGAGCGCAGAAGGGCCTTTTGGGCAGTGTTCTGCCTCGATCGACAAGCGGGCATCGGCATGACCTTGCCCATGTCCATTGACGAACAGGACGTGAGTTGTCCGATCCCAATCCGATACACCCCCAAGACGTTACGACACTCGCAGTGTTAAAACTTGGCCGAGCAGCGCAGATTGAACATATCTCCTGACGTTTCCCTAGGTTTCGACACTTCTACCAACTCCCGACGATGTCTGTCGGGCGTCCATAGCGACTCGTGGCTTGACGCTGTCGCCAACCGCTCAAGCGACCAACTCAACCCCCGTCTCACCATTCACCGCTCTGATCGCACTGACTGTCTTCTGGAGCAGAAAGCTCAAGAGCTGAAGCAGCTATCGAAGGGTGGGCAGACTCGGTCTCCGGAGAAGATCCTGGGGTGAACGCTCGAATCCCTACTGATTTGATGGGCATCAATTTTTCGATTCCCAGCCATCTCAACGCCCAATCTGGAGCAGATACAGGCGTACATCCAGCGTGCCGCCAAGGACGGTGCGGACGACGGTTTGGAGGATGCATGTCGCGGCACCCGACGGTTGATAAGAGCCACATTCCGAATATGCAAGCCGGAGGTCGTCAGCAAGGCGGCGCTGGAGTCCGTCAACCGACGGGAGATAGGCGCAGAATCCAACGAAAGACCATTTTATGCCGGTTAGCAAGTCAAGATAATTCGAAAATATTGTAACAGTTGGGTACATATATTACCATATATATGGCGGACGGTATTACAGAGAGAGCGACCCATGTACACAATAACCGAGCGGCAGTCCAGGTGTTTAGAGAAGTTGCAAGAAGCCGCCGCACCCGAAGAGCGAGACAATGAAGAAGATGGGCCAGGAAGAAGTAAGGCACAGAGGGTGAGAGAACGACGCCCGGGGGTCGAGGATGCATGCGGAGTCTTTTACCCTCACAACATCTGCGCGACATTCCAAGCCTGGCAATTCCTTCACGCACACCGTCAAGAGATGCCTAGGATAAACACAGCAGCGATGCCTTGTACAGCCGTGCGCGGTGGGCGGCCGCTCGAATTTCTAACCCTAAACCTCGGGTTTCACTCCGAACACGCTTCTAGCATCGATGGTAATACGATCTCTATATACAACAATTCCATCAAAGTCCAAATGGTCTTCTACAAAAGGTGTCCCGTCGCTTGTGTCCAGATTTGACGTGGAATAACGAACTTTTACCCTGCCATGTTCGACCAAACATGGCAGGGTTTCCAAGGGTTAAGTTGAGGCAACCCTAGCCCCCAACAAAAACAATTCCAGTCGCGTCAGCAGCTTTCTCCTTGCGTGCTCGCGCGAGCATTCGCGGTTTCGGGTCACGGAGACAATGGACAATGTAGTTTGAAGTTGATAGCGTATATGTGCTTGTTGGTGTTTGATATTACGGTAGACTGCTGAGACCGGACCGAACAGGAACAACAGCATCTCGAATCGTGGCTGAGAGTCCTATTGGTTTCTCTCAGGTACGGTCGATCGAGCTATGCCAATCCAACCTTGCGTCGAAACATCGCCGGCTACCCAACCGAGCACAGCTATTAGTGTGATCCAGATTAGACATCGGCCTGAACTCCATCTACCCCAACTTTCAGCAAGCAATTCGTTACGGCTATGTCCCCTTTACAGATCTGGAAGCCGCAATACTACTAATTGGTTTGGACATTTGATCGCAGCTGTCAATTGCCTTTGGTTGACTTGGAGTAGAAGTACTAAGGGACGATGCACTCCAGGAACATTCTGTCCCCGGCTCCCTCATCGGTACACAGAACAGCGTTCGGTACCCAGCTCACCGCATACATCATGTGTCATTGTGAACACCTGGCAAGGCCTGCAGGCCAAATATAGCCCGTCTTCTACCGGGGGAACTCAATCAGCAGAGTGGCGAACTGGACGACAAAAGGCATAAATTCGACCACACTACGCACCACATCCTGCTCGTGGTCCAAAGCGCGTACAGCTCTGTGTCGTCTGCAGCGTCGTTATCACTCTTAGTTGAGACACGTAATAATTCGGCTCTATCACTGTCCGCATCTCACGATTCCTCCTTCAACATGAGGGAGCATTAAGCTTGGTATTCTTCACAACTGGCTGGACGTTACAGTAGGGTTCGGCTGTGGCATTGACGCCGACCATTAGCAGGAGAACGCGCGACGTAGACTACAGGCGGACTCTAGAACGAGCATTGTGTGGTAAAAATAAGGTTAGTTGTAACGTCCACGGTGTAAAAGGGAGGATGTGTACAACACGTGAACGATCGCATGTACTATACGCAAGTCACAGGCCATCTATTTTATGTAGTCGTCCCACTCCGATGTTGCAGATGACGTTAGCTCTGGTGCGAGTGCGAGGCTATGCGTTGCTTGAACTTAGCAGCTATGAAGTCTGCTTGACTTGCATTTAATACCTCGTATACGGCTTCCTCACGACCTTCCGCACAAAGCCCGCCTGCGACACTCTAACGTGATCAGATCTATCGACTTATGATGTGTTGTGCTCGGACGTGCTCAACATCAGCGGGAAACGTACGGTCGCCTCGATGGACGATGAACTGCTGTCGTACGGTGCATTCTACATCGTGTTGGTTATCTGTCTACCTATCTCTGCGGCCGTCTTGTCGCAGGAGCTGGGCCGAGGACGTATCTTAGACGTCGAGCCAATCCTACATGCAACTGGGACACGTCGCTTCCCTCTACCCATCCTACTGGCCATCATGATCGCGACGGAAGCTCTTATTATATACCGAACTAGCCCGCGATGGACGGTCGCCGTCGTTCAAAATGGTGTTGTCGAATGTGCCCAAACAGTGGTGGGCTTCTCAGCCTACTTCATTATCGGATCTATAATTTCGAAGAGACTGTATCCGGAGCAGGACGTCGTCTTCGACGAGAGAAAACACTTCGAAACGCTGCGCCAATCGCGGCTGCGTAGGTTCGTGCCGGATACGCCAAAACCGTGGGTCTGCATCGCGTCGAGGACGGGCAGGCGAACAGACGAGATTCCCACGATGCAGTACATATGAGGGGGTATTACATATCATATATCGTTATTTGACACCACTCTTGTGGGCTAGGAGATGGGAAAGAATGGTTGATTGACTTCAGTCTGGCGTCTAGAAACGACTAGCTATACGTTCGGCTCTCGGGGAACAGTACGACCATGTAAAGCGGGTGGAAGGGCGCTCTTCAATCACACTTTCAACAGCTGCTTCGAACGGATGTTACTAAGTTTCACCCCAAATTCGTCACGGGTGACGGGGAGGTTACTGCTGGTTCACCTGCGCGAAGGCTGACACAAGCTACAAGAACCCGATCTCAATGGCTTGGCGTCATTGAATAGCTGCGACCTTATGTGCCGTTATGCACCATATGATTCCCCAAGTGACCGTGCACCATGCTCTTCACGGTGTCCAGCGCTCGTACTGGTCTCGTTGTACGGCAGTGGTGCTGAGGAACAGTCATAAAACGCCTCCATAATTGGTTCCCCACCGCGTTGAGGTAGCGTGGGACACTGGTTGTGTCGTTGTCGACCATCCGCACTAAAACAAATTGAGTCACTGCCAAGTTCGCGCAGTTTCGGTGCTTGTGTGTGATGTGTGCCCGAGCTGCATCTCTAGGTTGCTGGAATATTGGCACATATTCGTCCGTAGGGCGTCTTTTGAGTCCCCTGATAGGGTTGGTTCTCAGCGGCAATGTGGCGTTGTAGTTTGGGGCAGACCTTCAGCCCTCGCTAATACCCTGAGCTCGGAGGGGCTGCATCTCGGTGTAATATCGAACCCGTCTGCGGGAGGAGAGAGCGTCACGGGACAGATGACCAAAGGCCACAGAGACACGTAAACGACGTGCGTTGTGCGCAAACATAGCCACCTGCGGAGAGAAAGAAGTCTTGGTCGTGGATTTATATAGAACGAAAAGCATACATAGTAAGGGTCACCACGATGTTGCTCAAACCCCCTCCCCCATTATCCACTGTTCGGGTGTGTGAAGGAAATGCCTCGTAACTGACTTTTGGTGCCGTAGAGTCAGGTCATGAATCAAGTCAACCTCCCCAGGTGTACGCTAGCTGCTGTGCCTTGTTGCGCTCCTGAATTTCCCCATGCCTCCCCTGACAATGGGAAAACAGGTGGTCCCATGCCCCCTCTCCTCCTTTGCAGAACAAGCAAGTTCCCTGCACTGCTGCCAGATCCTCTCGATACCGAGCCACCTCGCTTTATGCTCGAAGCCGCTCCTGCTGGATAAGACTTAGCCCGGTGTGCTGCTCTCTTGGCTTGACAACTTCTCGAGGTGCAATAGCGTCCTGATGAGTGCTTCAACACACGTCGCTGTCTCGTTCGCCCGACGGACCTGCCTCTTCAAGTATTCGATGCTTGTAGTTGCCTACTGACGTCGCAATGTGGTAAGATGGCTGCCGGGGCAAGATTATTTCCAGAGAATACTGCACAGCTTGAGCGACTGGAAGCCCATCGCAATTTCTCTCTATGGCACACCTTGCAAGGGCCGGTACTTCCTGCACAACAATGGCGTCCGGGGACGATGAGTGGAATCGATGGTCGTCGCGTCCAGGAGGTGAACCATCTTGCTGTCTTGCTCGGATGGCTTGAAACCTCCTGCTGCAGGCTAAACCAGGTACTCTCACGGCAATATGTGAGCTGCAAATGAAGCTGGCGCCTAATGTACTGCCGATATCCCTCCACTTTGCTTTCATGGTAGGATTCCACCTTCTTGCAGGCCGGCTTAGCGGTCATAACGCTGTGGCCCTTCTTTGCCACGGCTTCGCCTTGATCGTGGCCTACTCAACTCGTCATCGCTGACGGCGTCGTCGTATGGCCGTTTCCTGCTTCGTCAGCTGGTACAGATGATATCCGATGAGCTGTCGCTACTGACCTAGAACGCTTGTTCATGCTCCGTTGGGGGCGGTCTCGCACTTTAGCTAACACTTGCGCTTTCATATCTGCGAGAGATGAAAAAAACTTTTGAAGTGATTGCCGAAGCTCTTCGACTTCTGCCTCCTTCTGTGCCAGATTCGACTGCGCATGCTCCGCAGCTGACCGTGCTTGCTCCGTCTCCGACAGTGCACGCTCCTTAGCCGACCGTGCATGCTCGACCTGCCGCTGGTAGTCACACACTAAATTGACACATCCGAGAACAACATCATTATCTTCCTCTTGTCTTTTGCGGAGCAACGCGGCCTCCTTCCCTTGCTTCTCTTTTAAATCGTCTCGTTCGCGCTCCTGTCTGCTCGTAATCCATGTCCTCATTACTGGGCCCTAGTTAGTAAACGTGAGTGCAACAGCTGGTTCTAGCATACCCCCTGACCACGCCTTCGTGTGGGGGTCATCGATGCCGGCCGGCGGTAGTGGACCGGGAAGATAACATTGTGGTCTCTTTTTCGCACAGGCACGTCTGAAGACGAATCGCGGCAGAACCTGGGTCTTGACAAATTCCTCCCACTGTTCCCGCTCCTTAAGTCCATCTAACAACGAGTTCACTGGGCCCATTCCTATCCCCACTTCGCCATAGTTTGCAACCACTTGAGGGTGGGCTCTGTCGGGATGGAGTTCGTATTGCATCTCCTTCATCAGTGTCCTGGCTTGATCGTATGGCGTCTGAGGCGTTGTGCCGAGGAGGCCGTGAGCGAAGGCAGCATCACCCCCCAAGGGGCGCATGTCATCCGTAGCCATATCTGCTCACACGCGTCGCGGAGGGGTGGGAAGGTGGTGGCACGCGTGCTGGCGTTCGGCGTTTGCTGATATCGATATTGGCGCCGACTTGCAAGTGATGTACGTGGCGCCGCAGGGGTCTGTGTCGCGATAAGGTGGTGGTGGTTGGCTCTGTATGCCGATGACGGCCGGGAATACGAGTTTCGGCCGAATGATTCTTCCCCTAAATAAAATGGTTGCACTCCTCAAACCTCGAATGTACTTTCAGTCTCTTATCGATCTTCGTTTTATAACGTCCGAGCACTTCCAGTATGTCTACCGAACGAGGTCCAGACATCGACCCAATTAGAGATGCACGCCGGGTCTTTGAAGTTCTGAGGACGGGCGGCCTCGCGATCATTCCAGTGAATGTTGGTTATGCCAATTGTGCAGGCGATTCGACAGCGTTAGAGCGTGCGTTCACAACGAAGCAGGTAGATCCAATGATTCTCTGAGCCATGATATGGTCTGCATTCGAGACTTGGAACTGATAAAACCCTTCTCTTCTGGCAGCGGAAACCACACAAACGACATGCCATGCTAGGGAGCTATGCTCTCCACAAAGAAATCCACGAACTCCCTCCACGAGAAGCTGGAATGGCCAAACTTCTTATCCACGACTTGGACCTACCCTTGGGACTAGTAGCATCATTCAAGAAGAACCATCCAATGATCCAGAAGCTCGGAGACGAAACTCTGGAGCGTAGTTCGATTGAGGGAACGTTGGCAATGCTAGTAAATGGAGGGCAATTGCAGGACGAACTCGCGAGATTAGCTCTCGAAGCCGGCACACCAGTTATGGGATCGAGTGCCAACATGACCGGACAAGGAACAAAGTGTCTGGTCGAGGACATCGAAACGCAGATTCTCGAGGCTGCGGATATTGTGATCGACTATGGCAGGCAGAAGTACAATAACCCGAGGACGTCGTCCACCATGTTTGACTTCAAGAATATGAAGCTGCTGAGGTACGGAGCTTGCTACGATGTCGTTCGAGACGCACTGAAGCGGTGGTACGACGTAGACCTACCAGAAGATCCTGGGAAGGAGGTGCTGTTCTCGGGGCATGCTGTTGCGGCGATGAACAAGTATTAGATTCCGGGTAAAAGTGATAGGGAAGGATGGACTAGCAAGTCAGAAACTTCCTAAAGCATGCACGGATTCATTGAGTCTTGCCACATGACAAATCCCGTCCAAGACTTCCCAATCGTGATAAGTCAAGTTTCTATATACCACCAGATATCAATAATGCAGGCGGCCAGATCAGTCGAACATTGTACATCCCACGAACTCATCTTCCGAGCCCTCGTCTTCGTCTTCGGCATCGGTCGAGCATTCACACTCCGTTGCATCTACTCCGCAGCCATAGCACAATTCGAACCCGCAACGACAACTAGTATTCTATTAGTCTCGACGCCGATCCAGGAATTGATGATACCTACACAACATGGTTGCAGCCGCCGTTCTTTTCGACCATTCGCTTACACCCGGGGCACTTCTTTATCTTCTTGGATCGAACCAGTTCGAAGAAGGCAGCATCGTCGCCTTCAATGCAAGGACCAAAGTGCCACGCATTCTTGCAGCGAGAGCAGGTAACAGCGCGACACTTCTGACAGATAGCCTGACTGTTGTGGATGCTGTGTGGGGCGATGAAGGTACTGCAGTAAGGCCGCCAGCAGTAAGTCCGATCTTTTGTACGGAGTTCCACTTCCCGTTCTTTGAATTCTTTGACCAGCACTCTGGGTAGATGATCTGCAGCCCGCCTCAAGCGTATCTCGGTACCGCAGCATCGTGGAGGGAACATAGTCTCGTCTTTGATGGCGCTCTCGAAAAGTTTGGTTAGGCAGTCGCTACAGTAGTAGTCTGAGCAGCTCAGCTGAGCAAACTTTCCGGGTGAGAGTCTATTCGTGCATGCCTCGCAAGTCCTCAAATATGTTGGGTCCAAGGGTGTCTGGAGCGGTGGAGACAGTGCCTCCTCCAGCGGAAGGTCATCGGTCGACATTGTGAGATGTGTTAAGGAGCAACATCGGTCGGAGATATGGTTGCTGATCCGGGATCAGGTGTTGTGAGGGTATAAGAGTGCTCCTGCTCAGTGAGTCACATGCTCCAAGTCATGCTTCTTTCGCGAGATCGATGTAAGGTATGGAATAAAACGAGAGCGATGAAATGAGTAACAGTCTTATATGTTCACCACGCCGATGTGTCATGTGGTCAGGGCGTAGCCTGCGGTGTTAGTCGACGAATGGGAAAGCGAATGAGACGAGGCTGTAGCCTTGGAGATCCGGTGTTGACAGAACTGCTTGCAGCCAACGAAGACATGACGGCGTACCTGCCGGCTTGATGGCGATGTGAACGAATGCGGTCGTCATACTCAGGTACTGTTTAGAGGAAATCATAAAGGTGAAGGAAGAGAAGGAGAAAGAGTGTCTCCCAACTTCCTGCGCAGAACCCAGCCAATCAACAGCGCGTATTTAGACTTCACTTTTCAGCTTCTAATGACGCGCCGACAACATTCTGTTCCATCTTATCGAAGTCCTCTATCTGAAGACTTAGGGTGGTATCGTGAACGTGTCGGTGCCACTTCCTCTGTGCTTAATGGCACCATCTTGACAACCACAAACCATGAACGACACCAGCAGAGTACACGAGCCTTTGCCAGCGTTGACCTGCCGACAATGTAGGGCTGCCGGACTCCCTCTTCGGACGGCTTGCTGAGATCTGCCTGCCACAGGTACTCGGCGCAAGATTAAATGTGACAAAGCGGTACCCTGCTCAGCATGCCTTGCAAGCGGGCTGGACTGCGAAATGGTGCAGCGCCGGCGGCTACCTCGAGGACGCAGTGGTAAGCAGATGTCCGAGGGACAATCAGATCTCAAAAAGTAGGCTTGTCCGTCTCGAAAACGCCATTACTCGACTGCAGGGAGCGCAGGCTTCGGTACGTGGCTCAAGTGCGCGTACCGCATGCCTTGTCTACCAGAGCGGAGCAGCACTAATGGGAAGCAGCCTAGTCATCCCAGGCACGAAGACAATTATAGCATTTCTACGCAGGCCAACGGACAGAATACAGGGTCTGCGTTGGCTCACAACAGCTTTGTTGCACCGGATTTCTGGGAGTCCCTTAGTGCCGCTGCTGAAGACATTCGTATTGTCCTGGGCGACGAGAGCTATGACGATACTGAAGACGCATGTCAATCTCTATTAGAAGTGCGAGACTCGGCGGGCAGTCTTTCGCATGGCATTTTGTTTCAATCTACCATTGGTCCAGCAATGCCGCCTTGTGATGACAGCTGGTTGCACGAACAGCTTCTGAACACATATCGCGATCGATTTGATCCTCTTCTGAAAGTGCTGCACTGGCCTACGGCACTCCAGGCGATCCAAGAGGAAGACTCCACTTCGGCCGGCTCTTCAACTGCCGAGCAACGTGCTCTGAGGTCTGCAGTTCTGTTCGGCGCTCTTTGTACTATACATCCCAACGAGATGCGAGAAAAACTAGAGCTTACCAGGCGGTACCGTCTGAACGCAGAAGTATGCCTGATTGACGCCAATATCTTGACCACGACCAGTCTAATGGTCTTGCAAGCGTTTGTTATCTATCTTGTATGTATTTCGCTTGCGCTAGATTGCCTGCGACTTAACTGCTGATCCTTGCACAGGCTGGCTTGCGTACTTGCCAATCTAACGCCCAGCAATGGAGCTTGATCGCCCTCGCTGTTCGTATTGCTGATTCGATGGGTATACGAGCCTCAGTAAAGCAGCACGATCAAGACTTCAACGCCGAGCTGCGAGGCAGACTATGGTGTTGTATAGGGTTACTCGACTTGCAAAGCGCTTTCGATCGTGGCTCAAGACCTTTGCTACGA
>JAABUW010005884.1_pt1 | contig 15688 bp, 20 predicted proteins | sample 5560081 | NCBI WGS metagenome assembly JAABUW01 (sample SAMN10711882, study PRJNA513363) | rock metagenome | isolation source: Antarctica rocks | place: Antarctica: Victoria Land, Knobhead sud | reverse complement strand
TTGGCGTTGATTTTCTGCCTCATGGTTGTTATAGCTCCCATATCTGCGGTCGTTGAGTACAAGAAGTGCGGAATGTTCAATGCTTTGGTCATGGTCTTGAACATCTGCGATTGTACAGGTGACAGCGAGATCTTGCGATCCTCTCTTGGTGCAGAAAGTGATGACGATGGCGCTGCCTGCCGTGACTGTTGCTGCTGTGGCTGTTGCTGCTGTCCTCGGGACGAAACGTGTCGATCGACATCCTCCTTCAGCACTCTCCCATCCTTCCCAGTCCCTTGTATATCCACGACATTCACGCCATGCTCCCTGGTGATTCGTCGAACAGCAGGTGTAGCCAGTGCGGCATGCTTGCTCTGAGGACGTTCTAACTCGGTTGACATTGGCGGCTGAGACTCTACTTCACTCGATGAGGGCGGCGGTGTTTTGGCCGGATCTTCAGCCGTAGAATTCTGCTCAACCTGCTCTTGCGCGGGCTCCTCCTTCGTGTCTTGCGAAGTGTCCTGCGCGTTCCCAGAAGACCCGTCTCCACCACCACCTAGTTGTGCAGCATCAGCCTCGCTAATGTCCCCTTCGATGTCAATATCGACCAACGGCTTGCCAGTGATGGCCATATCATCCGGCTCGTAATGCAGCTTCTTGATCACCCCGTCGAACGGACTGGTGATCTCGACAGAGGCCTTGTCGGACTGCACCTCGCAGATCTTGTCGAACTGCTCGACGCGTGCACCTGGTTGGACGAACCATTGTATTAACTGACATTCTGTGATGCCCTCGCCTATATCTGCTAACAGGAACGGCTTGACCACGTCTAGTCGTCGGGAGGTGTGAAAGTGACGGGTGCTCAGCCGATATGAGCCCGAGACGCGCTGGTTCGAAAGACGAGATTGAAACCGGAACGCCCTCGATACCGCGGATTTTGCTGAAGCCATTGTAAGTCTATAATCTACGCGGGCAGGAGAGGAATGTGTTGGACGAGTACATGACTCTCGGAGAATGGTTGCAGTGGTGCGGTCATCTCTAGTAGGCTGTATTGACAAACTTCCAATGCCCGAGGTTGACAGCGGTTATTGCCGGCCTAGTCTAACGCACTCGACAGTCACGTGCATCGATCCTGCTTTCGAAGGTTGCGCGTATATAGCCATGAGGTAGGTAGGTAAGCTCGCACTATCGCGAACGGAGCTCTATCTTGCGCTCTACAGCGCCACGATAACGCGTTGCATCGTAGCACAATGGTACCGGCCGAAGGCCACAAGGCTGAGAAGCGTGATCGCTGCAAACCCGGCTCAGCCAATGCAACGCGAAACCGAAGGATGATCGGCAGCACGTCGTCTGCGCTAATCTTGGTACTCCTGCAGCAGCAAAGAAGTGCTCCGCTCGTAAGTACCTTTCAGAGCTGCCTACAACTGGCTCACCTCCGTGGCACCAAGGTCTGCGGTGGTCTTGAAATGTTCCTCCTTCACTCGTCTCTTCTCTCTTCACTGTCATCTACACTCGTTTTTCCCGGAGCCAAAAATGTCTGGAGCGCCCCCCACTAGACTGATCGTCTGCGTCGACGGCGAGAGCAACACCGGAGCTGGCAAAAACAAGCCCAGCTTGACGAACATACAGCGTCTCCACGCCAGCATCTCACGTGGTAACTGCAAGAGCAGCTCCAATGGCACGACTTTCAACCAGGTAGTTCAATACTTTCCGGGACTCGGCTCTGCGGACGATGCCTTCTCCAAGGACCGCTTGTTGGGCGGCTCGGTATACTCCAAGCAGATACAGGAGGTCTACGAAAGCTGCTCTCGGCTCAATGGCAGCAAAGATGAGGTCTGGTTGTTTGGCTTTAGCCGAGGGGCGTATGTTGTCCGCGCTGTGGCCGGCTTGTTACACAACGTTGGGGCTATCGCCTCTGCGGGCGAGCCGGAGTTTGGCAGAGACTACAAGAAGCTCGTCAAAGAGGCAGACAGAGGCGGAAGCACCTTGAGTCTTAAGACCGCGAGCACTTTCAGCCTTGCACTGAGTCCGGTAAGTGGCAACCTGCCTTGAGGCTATCTCTGAGAGAGCTTCATACTAAAGTCTATCCAGATATCTACTATTGCTTCAAACACATCTGTCAATTTGAGAGATGCACCACAAATACGATTCGTTGGTGTATTCGACACCATAAGGGCCCTCAGGGACAACTCTCCATTCGATACCACTTTCAATGGATCTATACAGCACCTCAGACACGCAGTGGCCTTGCACGAAGATCGGAAAGCATTAGCACCTGAATTCTTGTTCCCGGACGACTTCTACCGGACAGCGCTGAAGGACAAAGGCAGAAGCTTCATTCAGGCTCACTTCATCGGTACGCACAACGATATGGGCGGGACAGCCAGAACTGCTGGACTAGCGCTGTACCCTCTTCAATGGATGCTGCTTGAATCTAGGCAATGCGGACTCTTCCTCGCTCTATTCGATGGCGGACTGGGCGAAGCCACAGGTATGGGCGATCCACTAGCAGCAGTGTTCCCGAAGGCAGGTAGAGCAGGACATGACGACTGCATATGGATCAATGTCACCTCAAACGGTATTGTTACGACGATGGAGGACATTCGCGAAGTCCACGAATCTACAAGAAGTTCCACCGATGATTATGGTGTCAAACTTGGCTCACGATTCGGTTCGATCCGGCATAAGAAGGCAAGAGAAGCGTTCGATGCCAATGGCACATTACGAGGCTTTTGTGATTGGGCACCACAAGGCACGATTGTGCACCCGTCTGTCTATCTTCTCATAGACGAGAACATAAGCGTTGCAATGGAGAACAAGGAAGTGAAGCTGCAACGAAACCTCGAAAGCTGGAGAGAGAAAATGCTTGGCCTTGATAAGGTCGGGATGGTTAACGAGCACTGGCAAGTAAACTTGGGTAAAACATGTCTAAGATGCTGCTAACCTTTTACCTATCGTTTCTAGGACAGGAGATGTCATCGATGATTCGCCGAATCCTGGTGCCATTCGTGTACTTGTTTGCGGCAACACGGGAGTGGGGAAGTCGACATTGATCAACAAGACGTTCGGCGTCAGTGTGGTACGTTCGCCGCTGTGACAAAACTCGACGACTTACTGACAAGCACTATCGTAGACAACAAGTCAAGATAGGACAAGAGGGATACACGATGTTCGGGAAGAGATCACCTTCGAAGGCAGACCAGACCTGATACTGCACGATTCGGGAGGCTTCGAGGCAGGCGCAGACGAAGAATTCGTAGCCATCGAAGAGTTCTTGAAGGAGAAATCGAATGCCGTTGATGTCATGGATCGACTACACGTCATCTGGTAAGCAGTCTAACAATGGCTTTGCACTCCAAATCATATTTTCGGTGATACTGATTGGGAATCAGGTTTTGCATCGACATCAACAGTCCACGAACACTTCAGACGGCGACGGAGAAGCTGTTCAAAGCGGTGTCTCAATATGCCCATGAGACGCCTATTGTAGTTGTTGCGACCAAAAAGGACGACTTTGTCGACATTCAATTCAGCGCACGACGTAAAGCTATGAAGAAGGAGGGCCTATGCTTTGATGAAGAGGCCTGTGAACAGTTCGCTGAGCAGCAGCTGCAGGAGCGAGTCGACACGATTCGGAACGAGATGCAGACAGTTCCCGGAGGTCGGCTCGACGCTTGTGTAGCCATATCGCAAGGTGAGCGAACATCTATTGTAAGACAAACGTCGGGATTGTCGTTAACGGTTAGTGCTTCAGATGACGACGAATCAATCAAAGAACTCAGCATGGCAACCTCGCGCTGCTTCAGTACCGACAAAGTGTAAGTCAGCCTCACTAGTAAGCTCTCCTCTGCACCGAGCGGTGGCTAACGGTTTGATGTCTTTCTTTAGGAGGCTGCTCTACATTCGTGCACAAGTAGCGCGCATCGACTTGAAGATCGACTTGGCTCTTGGAGACCTAATGCGAAGATACAAAAACCTCATCAGATCCGCAACAGGCACCTCTTTTGCGGCCGGAGGTTCAACGATCAACAAAAACGTAGCTACCAGAAACCTCACCAACGCTATCGTGAATTGCTTCGGTCTGCCCACTGTCTCGGGGACTGCGGCCATCGATGCTCTCAAGGCCAATGTCTGGAACCATCTGGGCTCCAACGTCGCGCTGGCTCTAGCTGATACATTCCAAGCGATCGGGATGACTGGTACTGTGTTCGCTGCTGGTATACCTGCATGGGCCGTCACTGGGGCGATCAATGCGACTTATGTGGTACCGATCATCTGTAGACTATTCTTGATCACGGGCTGCGATCTTATCCTGGTTCTTGCACGATCGTTCAAGGAGGTCACCTTTAGGGCGAGTGGTCAGCCGAATGCCAAAGACGTGAACTCGGCTGCGCGGATATACAAGCTAAGAGGGTAAGTTGCCTCGTGGTCTTCTGCTTCCGAACAGATGAAGGCAGTACTGACCACTTCAACAGCTACGCACAGCATGTCCACCATCGAGTGAAGAAGCTGGTACCGCGACGCAATCTGGCCGCCAGCTACAAAGTCGAAACCATTACCCGAGGCATCGACGAAATGTTTACTGAGTACAAAGACAAGCTCATGGATGGTGTCGAGCTACCGATCAAGATCAAAGGCGTGAAACTGGACGGAGACGTCGACGACGATGACACAAGCACAATAGGCGACTCGTCTCTCGGCGGCGACCTCCAGGACTTGCAGGATCGGTGTGACGCCAAGTACGCTCCTACGACTCCGACGCAGCCGGAGATGGAAGGCGATACGCCGCTCGTGGAGATGGACGCCACGAAACCGATCGTGGAGTTACCGGGGGACAACAAACATGCTCAACTGGTAGAGCTGCCAGCGGATTCGGAGTTTGGCAAGATTGCTGAGCTGCCGGCGGAAACCAAGTTCAGCAGTCATGACGATGCAATCACGGAGAAGCGGTGGTGGGAGATGCAAGGCCGAGCGAGCGGAGGTGGACTTTGATGCAGCAGAGGCCGACTCTGGTTGAGGTGTTTTGATACCCATTTTTGTACATATTCTGCTGCCTAGGAAGCATTTCATATGCTGAGCCAGATGTTCAGCTACTTGTGGGGCCTATTGACCTCATATGTCTCTCGGCGCTAGAGCCAAAGCAGTATACCAGATGTTGTCCAATCGAAGTCGCTCGAGGATAAGCCACACAGCCAGCTGTTGCGCGTGCAAGCAAAGCCATCACGTTACGGCAAATGCGGCGTTCCATCGAGCTGAACTACGATGGACAAGATCCAACGGCATCGGTCAGACCACTGCCCTTTCTCTCTTGTAATTCGCGGATTCAGGCCGCTTCAGGAGCAGGACAAGCTCAAGCGAACGAAACAAGCTCCAGGATGAGTTGAGCTTGAATCCGCGTGGTCTACTCTTTTGTATCCCAGGATGTAGTTCAATCGATAGCTAGAACGCACAGCCCTGTATGCAAACCATCGAGAGATCTAATACCAGGTAGGCATCCACAATGTTGTAGCAGATATATATCGTCCGACCTACCTACCCAATGCTCAGCATCACTCACGCAGATCAACACCGTATCACAGGTGTTTAGATTCCTGGTGTCGAGACAACAAACGCAACGATGAACCCACACACCTCCCTCGGCATAGCCCAAGTAGTGTTCTGGGCACCCATTGTTCCACTCGCAATATGTCTGATGTATCGCAACTGGCGGTATCGTCCAAGGATGGCGTGGTGGCCGATGGTTCCGTTGTCTTTGAGTACGTTGTTCATCCTCAACTAACGAGGAGAGTAGCTGACTGTCGGTAGTGCGAGTCGCCGGCGGTGGCTGCATCATTGCTGTGGAGAGTCGCGAGTCCTTCAATCTGGGCTTGGTCATTGCGACGATCGTTCTGCTCAACGTTGGAGGTAGGTCGATCGTGCCTTGGTGACCAGTAGACTATGGGCTAATCCGAGTCCTGCAAACAGCAATCCCACTGATCGTCAACGAGCTTGGTTTTGTGCGTGCGATGTAAGTCTTGCTCTGAATCCATGATCCAGTGAACACACTTGATAGTCAGTCGACAGCTTGCAAGACAACTTCTCCGACCGACCAATGTTCCACCGCATAGTCAAAGGCATCCAACTCAGCTTCATCCCAGCCGTTGCCCTCCTCTCCACAGGCGGCGGCCTCATCAGCTCTTCACCAACCCTGGGCCGCACACTCGCCCTAGTCGGCTACGTCGTCTTCGCGGTCATACTCTGCGTGCTGGTAGCGATGAAATTGTACTTCCTAACACTTAGATCGACGCTGCTGCCGAGTAGTCGGAAGGCAGGACGACCCATTAGTCCTTCACAAGGTCGGGTTAGTAACATGGAAGCAGATCTTCACGGGTGGCCTCGCCGCAGCGCCATTCCTGATCGTGCGAAACCTGTACGGTATCCTCGAGTACACGAAGAAGAACTGGGCGACGAGCGAATGGAGTCCTGTGTTTGGGTCAGCGGTCACGTTTGCGTTCATGGCGCTGCTGATGGAGTATGTGGCGATTTGTATGTGGCTGTATGTCGGTTATACTATACCGCCGGATCGAGGGGCGAGGAGTGCCGGGCAGCGAGATGTTGAGACAAAGTAGCAGCAGAACGATCTTGAGGGATACATGGCGGTACCACCGCTCTTAGCTACCTGGCAGCTATTGACTCTTATAAGCTCCTTCTCCTAGTGGTGTTGTTCTGGTGGCCTGTACCCGTAGCAGATGAATTGATTGAGCTGGATCCGGCAGTCGTCCGCAAATCATACGGGCAGCTCTCGTCCGTCATGCTGTCTACGGGTCCGCCTCTCTCGGTCATCTCTCGTCGCCGCGATCGACCGCGTTGATGACCTCTGGCGCTTTTCAAAGGATGCGGCGTGCCACAACGCGGCCAGCCTGGAGCTTCCCGTTCTATAGATCCACGACTCTGTGCTGAGTCACTTTGGCGCTGTTGTCGGCGATGTCTGTATATCTCCTCTAGCTCGCCTGAATCTCCTTCGCCTGCTGCTGCGCCAAGGCCGAGTTCTCCGGCGCCTGCCTGAACAGCACAATCTCAGACTGCTTAAAGTACCGCCTCGCATCCTCATCGATCAGCACCAAACTAAGGTAGTATCTTGTGCTGAACTTCTTGTTCACATCCCGAAACGTAGGCGTCAAATCGAACCCTCCCAAAAACAGCCGAATGGGTATCGTCTCCCCTCTACTCGGCGATCCGTCCATAATCTCAAACCGCACCAGAGTCTCCGACTCATTATACTGATTCGGCGGCACCCCCGCCGTCTCCCTCCGTATAATCGAAAGCTCCATATGCCGTATCTTCAGCCGCACAAGCAGGAAGTATATCCTCCCCACAATCACATCCTTAAGATGGTACTTGCTCTTCGAGTACTCGAACTCGATGTGCAAGCAGTCCTCGATCCCGACGTCCATCTTGATCACGCTGTTGCTCTCCGGGGGTTGCCTGTAGCTGTACACCCAGAGATCTTTCTCGCGGACTACGTCCTGCATGCGCCGGCTGACGGTGACGCGGAGGAAGTAGCGGAGTTTGACGTTGATGCCGTGGTAGGATTCGTATTGCTTCTCGACGTTTTTGAAGGCGAAGGGGAGGGTGACGGGGTGTTGGAGTTCGCCGGGGCTGGCGAGCTCCGTTTGGAGGGAGAGGAATTCGTGGTGGGTGTTGCGGTCGAAGAACATTTCTAGATAATTACGATATAAGCATATATGCAGAGCAACGTCTTCCGCAGGGCTCGTCTTACCTATTGTGCCTACGAACTGCACCTTGATGCCGGTATGCTCTAACCTCTTGCCATCTTTTGGTCGGATGGTCACGGAGCCTTTCACGGTCTCGCCGTCGAGGTAAAGCAAGCATTTCTCCCTCTTGTCCTTGTCGAGCTTGACATCCACCGTCGGCCGGTTATCGACATCCTCGAGGACTATGTCGATGTCGACTGGGGTGGAGAACGAGAAGAGAGACATGTCGCCGTCCTGCTGTCGCTACGCTGCCAATGCCGGACGACTTGTCGCAAATTGATCGCCGTATATCGCCCCTGGTACTGAGCGGTCTAGAGCAGTTACGTAGGTTGGAGTCGCTGACTTATGGTGTGCATATGTTGGAGGCCTTGACGCTGGTCGTTAGAGAGGTGAGCTCTGAATCGATGTGCCTGAGGCTCCACAATCTGCAACTTCACTTTGCGATCGTGCGAACTTCTCTACCTTCCCTTATTATGCGAGACGATATAATTTGACTGCTACTCTGGCGCCTGGGAGACACAGGACTGGGGAAAACTTGGTACAGGGTGGATAAGATTCGTGATGGCGTTCACGGCTTGAATTGCATATATCAGAATCCGAACCATTTCAAGCAACATTCATATTGGAGACTCCGGAGACCTGTGGATTTGTTGCCGATCATATGTTACTTCACACCAGCATGCTACCCAGAGATGATTTCAACACGCTTCTGGCCGAGAAGGGCACCCTCATCATCGATGGCGCACTGGCAACAGAACTCGAAACCCGTGGCCACAACCTCGACCATGCTCTCTGGTCAGCCATTGTGCTTCGAGACTCTCCTGACAGCATTCGGCAGGTTCATCTGGACTATTACCTGGCCGGTGCCGACATCGCCATCACTGCATCGTATCAAGCGTCTACCCAAGGTCTGAAGGATCACTTCGGATTAGATGACGTTGAGGCAGCGGATGTGATCAAGCAGAGTGTGCAACTCGCCCAGCAAGCCCGAGATGAGGCGTACCGTCAAGACGTCGCGCGAACACTACTCGTCGCTGGAAGTGTAGGTCCGTACGGTGCCTATCTTGCGGACGGGTCCGAATACCGTGGCGACTACGAGAGAACCAAGGAAGAGTTTCAGGCATTCCACCGACCACGGATACAAGCCCTCGTAGATGGTGGCATCGATCTACTGGCCATAGAGACCATGCCGAAGCTGGAGGAGATTGAAGCAGTCCTGGAGCTGTTGGCCACTGAGTCCCCTAGATCGATTTCCTGGCTAAGCTGCACGATGAAGGATTTTGGCCACCTTAGCGATGGCACGTCTGTCGAGGCTCTTTTCAAGATGTTGAGCAACTATCCGGATCAGCTCGTGGCTATCGGCATCAACTGCGTGCCCACAGACATCGTGCAAGCATCGGTCGAACAAATGAGATCTCTTACGGATCTGCCCCTGGTCTGCTATCCAAACTCTGGAGAAATATGGGATGCTCAAAATCATAAGTGGCTTGGAAAAGATTCCGACACAAACGTCGAGGACGAAGCACTTCGCTGGAAGGCTGCAGGAGCAAAGCTCATAGGTGGCTGCTGTCGGACTGGTCCGCGATTCGTGCAACGTGTTTCGAAAGCGCTTGCGAAAGAGCGAGACTAAGGCGGCCATGATCGGGTCTCCGCAGACGGAATGTCTCCAACCCTGGACAACACGAGGGCCTTCGAAGGAGTGGAGCTGTACAACACTCCGCCCTCGACTGCCCCGATAAGCTGGGTGTGCCTGGCTGAGTGTGCACCGACTCCATGGCCATTACGAGTTTGGACCAGGCCCAGGATGATAGATCATTAATATTGTGACCTGGATAGTCGTAGAAGCTCAGCTCTGTCGACTCCGATGCTCCGCGGCAGCCGTTGGTTGACAGTAGCGGCAAACAAAGTTGCAGGCCCTTCGAAAAGGTAACTCTTAAGCTCCCATACATCTATCTTTCTGGACAATAGAACATCGATCGTGTCGAAAAAGTCGTCATCCAAGCAAGATCCACAATTGCGTTTCGTACCTTGCCTTAGCTCTGCCCCACGCCCTGCGTCTACCACTTCGGATGGCGGAGTAAGTAGACTTCCATTGCTATCGATTGACATTCCCGGTGGAAGCGGTGCTGCCACCAATGATCTAGAGTTTTCTATGTAGAAGGGCGGAATCAGTATTCAGTCTACCGTCGTTGGATGTGTATATATATGCATTGCATGTCCAAGGAAGAAAATTATTCGACATATCGATTTCAAGCAAACAATTTCGATCGCCTGAACACGATCGCTCCTCGACGACAATGGCTTCCTCAATACCTTGGACGCAGATCAAGGCAATATCCTTCGATGTCTACGGAGTACGTTTCGACCCTACATCCTACCTTTGCTACCAGCAACTATCCACTAACCACGCTCGCCCCAGACACTGCTCGACTGGGAAAACGGCATAGCCCAAACAGCCAGATCAACAGCCCTCGGCCCCTACCTACCACAATCCCACAAGGAACTAATGCTGGCCATCGAAATCTACGACCTCCCCGTCCAAAAGGAATTCCCCACCCTCCCCCAATCCGACATCATCGCCGAAGGCTTGCGTCGCTACGCCCGCGACCTCAAAGTCGTCGAAAATGGCCACCTGACTCAAGATCAAGTCGAGCAGGCATGCAAAGACTACGGCTCCAGGATCTCAGAATACCCTGCCTTCCCTGACACTGTGGCGGCCATGCAGCGGCTCGGCAAGCATTATAAGCTTGTCCCGCTGTCAAACATCGATCACAAGTCGTTTGATAAAGCGAGAGCGACGACGTTGAAGGGGGTGGAGTTTGATGCGGTGTATACTGCTGAGGACATTGGTTCGTTCAAGCCTGATCTGAACAATTTTCATTATTTGCTTGAGCATGTTAAGGAGGATTTTGGGGTAGAGAAGAGTGAACTGGTGCATATGGCGCAGAGTCTGCTGCATGATCATAGACCGATAAAGGATATTGGGATGCAGAGTGTGTGGGTTGATCGGAAGGGGTTTATGGGAGGGGAGGCGAACGAGCAGGAGGAATTTGGGTATCAGTTGAAGGTGGACTCCATAGAGGAGTTGGCTGATATTGTTGATGAGGCGTTCAAGAAGGGATAGAGCTGGAGGAGATGGTGTCGGAGGTCGTGTTCTTAGAACATATATGTCTCTCGTGTGCACGGGCCTCTTCTACTGGGACCTCAAATCTCGTGCCCAAAAGTTACCTTAACAGCAACTTGAATGCGCCTACAAAACCATACTCCTTCTTCATATCCTATACTGGCGACTACACTACCCCCTCGCTGGAACCAACCCTCACCACTCTCACCATCATGTCCCTAAACGCCTACCTCTCCAGTAAGCCCCCCCTCTTCCACCCAACAACCACCGACCCGGCTTACAACCCTCTCTACAGCACGCTGACCCCCCGACAGAAAAAGTCCTCATCATCACAGTCGACGGCCGAACTCTAACCGGCACCCTCGTCTCCTGCGACCAAGTCACCAATCTCGTGCTCAAAGACACCGTCGAGCGCATAATCCGGCCCCAGGATGATGATGAGCCGTCTGCGGAGCAGCCGCATGGGTTGTATCTGGTGAGAGGGGATAATGTGGTGATTTGTGGGTTGGTGAATGAGGAGTTGGATGCGAGTATTGATTGGACGAAGGTGCGGGGGGAGGTGATTGGGAGTACGAAACATGTTTGAGAGGAGGGGAAGTTTTGGGAAGGGATCGAACGGTACTGGTGTACTGCCGAGAGGTCTGCCACGTATCCTAAGACTACACTACGGTGTGCATGTTCAAGATTGGCGACCGGAAGGATGGTGTGTTGAGGCGCGGACAGCGAAGGCTTGCTCTTACCAGAAACCGACAAGGTCGAGGGCAGGCGCTCCAGATGCGCGAGCGAAGGCACTTTGAATGGGTGTTGGCAGCAATGGGAAACGCCTGACACGCGTGCAAATGAGTAAGCTTCAAAGTATGTCTATCATATGCCACAATAACTCGACGCACCGTTGACACAAAGTTCTACTCTTCCAGCTGCTATGCTCATGCCAGCTTCTGTGGTCTACATACCATCGCGAGCTCAAGAGAGCCCACACGCTGTCGAGAAAGCACGCGAGCCACTGAAGATGAGATGAGTTTGTCTTGGTGAGTTGGAAGATGGCGTAACCACCTGGATCCTAACCAGAGCGACTCGAAGTAATGATTGCCGCACTACGCTGAAGCATTATCGTCGTTGTAGTCAAGGGCACGAGGTGGTCTTGATAGAGCAGTCATGTGTAGCATCGTGAGCAATTAGCATTCGGTACAGTCATCTACCAAACACAGCTCGACGCAAGCGCCAATGCTAGCTAAACATCTGTTGCCGTTCCAGTTTTCATCGCAAAACATCAGTCTTATCAACATCTTGGTATCGTCCCAAGTGCATCATATCCTCCCCAAGGCCATCGCCGAATGCGCCAACGCTGCAGTCGCCAAGTAACATCTACTCCTCGCCCTCAAGCGGAGCCTCCTCATCGTACTCCTCCTCGCCCTCCGACACGGACGCCTCCTGGTACTGCTGGTACTCGGACACGAGATCGTTCATGTTGGACTCCGCCTCCGTGAACTCCATCTCGTCCATACCCTCGCCAGTGTACCAATGCAAGAAGGCCTTACGCCTGAACATAGCACTGAACTGATCGCCGACACGCTTGAAGAGCTCCTGAATCGAAGTGCTGTTGCCGACGAAGGTGGAGCTCATCTTCAGGCCACGCGGTGGGATGGAGCAGAGAGCGGTCTGCACGTTGTTCGGGATCCACTCGACGAAGTAGGCAGTGTTCTTGTTCTGGACCATGCGGATCTGGTCCTCGACCTCCTTCATGGAGACCTTACCGCGGTAGATGGCCGAGCAGGTAAGGTAACGACCGTTGCGGAAGTCGCTGGCGGCCATCATGTTCTTGGGGTCAAAGATTTGCTGGGTGAGCTCGGGCACAGAGACTGCGCGGAAGCTGTGCGCGCCGCGGGAGGTGAGTGGGGCGAAGCCGACCATGAAGAAGTGGAGGCGAGGGAAAGGAACCATGTTGACGGCAAGCTTGCGAAGATCGCTGTTCAGCTGACCTGGGAAGCGGAGGCAAGTGGTGATACCAGACATGACGGCGGAGACGAGGTGGTTGAGATCACCGTAGCTTGGGTTGTTGAGCTTGAGCGTGCGCATGCAGATGTCGTAGAGAGCCTCGTTGTCGATGCAGAAGGTCTCATCGGAGTTCTCGACGAGCTGATGGACGGAGAGGGTGGCGTTGTAGGGTTCAACAACGGTATCGGAGACCTTTGGCGATGGAACAACGGAGAAGGTGGCCATCATGCGGTCAGGGAACTCTTCACGGATCTTGGAGATGAGGAGCGTGCCCATACCAGCACCAGTACCACCACCGAGAGAGTGGGTGATCTGGAAGCCCTGGAGACAGTCGCAGCCCTCAGCCTCACGGCGCACAACATCGAGCACTTGATCAACAAGCTCAGCACCCTCGGTGTAATGTCCCTTGGCCCAGTTGTTTCCGGCACCGCTCTGGCCGAAGACGAAGTTGTCCGGACGGAAGAGCTGCCCGAATGGACCAGCACGGACGGCATCCATGGTACCCGGCTCCAGATCGACGAGGACCGCGCGGGGGACATACTTGTTGCCTGATGCCTACGGAAAGTTAGTGACGGGCTTGGCATTCACATAACGTTCATGTTGTGAAGCGTACCTCGTTGAAGTAGACGTTCATGCGCTCAAGCTGGAGATCAGACGTGCCATTGTACCTGCACTCCGTTAGTCTTATTCAACACGTGCGGTTCCCACCCAAACATACACGCCAGAACCGTCGAGGCCATGCTCGCCGGAGATGTTTTGCCAGAAGGCCGCACCGATTTGGTTGCCCTTCACATATGTCAATATTGCATCTTCACGCTCTTGATATTGCGGTATCACTCACACACTGGCCGGTTTGGAGATGGACCTATGAAGGGAGACAAATGGTCAGCAATGTGTTGTTTCTTCCTCGTGGGCCAGACGCGGGGCACGCGTGGGCCAGGGGTGCGTTCTCAACATACGATTTCACGCATCGCGGCGGTTGTGGCGGTACTGTTCGGAAGTTGACTGTATGATCTCGACTACACGTCTGAGGAGGGTCGCGATGGTTCGGCGTGGGACGTGTTGTGGTGTTGTGGTGAGGTTGAAAGAAGTTGTTGCGGTGAAGCAGGCACCAATTGTTTTGGGAGGGACAACCAAACTTCGCGGTCTGTGCGTGGTGCGGGCCGCTAGCTTCTTTCAGCCAGCCCACTAAATGCTTCAACTTCACATATCCCTCGCTACCTCTACTCCATTTAGTCTTCACTCGAAGGCGCTTCCAAGCCTGGAAACAATCAAGACAGGTCCATTCCATACCGAACCCTATTTGAATACGGCTCAGCCATGCTGCGCGGGTGTACACGTGCCGTTTGCAATAACCCAGGGGCTAGGCTGAGAGACAAAGATTGCCATGTATTTTGCAGGCAAATCCTGCTGACATGCTTTGCGGGACCCGTCGACCCTGTGATGCGTGTCTGGAGTCGTTGAGCAGGCATCATCTTCACATAGTCCATCCCATCTCCTCCAGAGCTGTCAATCCAATGTGGGGACTGCCCCTACATGAGCGTGGTCTGAACCGGACGGCTTGAGAGGCTGCGGCAATGATCTGAAGATACAAGCCTGCCCGTGAGTCTTCACGACTTCGGCACCCATTCCTTCCACTTTGCATCCCTCGCCAGCAGGTAGTCTCCAGACTGTATCGCCTTCGTGATCCCAATGATCCCCGGAAATGGCCACACCTTGCCCATCCGATCCAGCAGTGACAAGCTATTCACAGCCTGCCCACCATTCTGCTTCGCGCGAACCTTCTCATACACCGACGGTAGCGAAGTCGCCCGATACTTCTTCCGCAGCTCCTCATACCACTCCCGATCAAAGCCCCTCCAGAACTCCTCTTCCGAGTAGAAAGTCTGAGCGTAAAGCCACTTCATCCCCTTCAGCTCTTCCAGCTTCCGCTCTATATCCTTGTTCGCCTGCACGTAGCCGCCCTCTACGCTCGAAGCATCGCCCCAAAGACCAATGTTCAACATCGGTTTCAGAGCCTTGTCGTCGTCTTCGTACTCATTTAGATGCGGATGCATAGTCGGCAGCGGACTCTGCTTCAGCGGGCACAGCCATAGTGGCCATATCCCAAGCCGGTGGTGCGTGAAGTCGATGAAGTCTTTTGCGGTGTCGTATGGTAGCGCGAGGTCTTGGATGATCATCCGTTCAGATTGGCCGCTTGCGTGCATCGCTTTGTACAACATCCGCGTGTGTAGGAAGTCGTCCAAGAACCAGCGTGTAAGATTGTTGAACGGCACGCCTGGGAAGTAGCTGAAGGATGCTTGGCCAACCCAGAAGCCGCCGCGGTCATAGCGGAAGAGGTACTCGGGCAGAGGAATGGCTTCGGTGACAGGAGTTGTGCTTTGAGATATCTGGTCTTTGACGTGCAGGTAGAACCAGGGATCGCTTGCTCCGCTAAAACGTCTTATAGTGATGTTGTCCTCAAGTGTATCGGTGAAGCGGCCTGTGATGACGGCTCCTTGGGCGGGCGAGAACAGTATGCCGTCTACGTAGTCATACTTGCTGTCGAGTTCTGCGAAAGCTTTGGTCTTCTGTATCGCTTCTTCCACGCTAGAGACCGGATGGTATGTAGTCTCAACATATTTCTTTGCTTTCCGAAGCTGCAGCTCCACCACAGTCGTGACGCCTAGCGTGCCCAATGCCCCAGCCGCACCCTGGAAGAGATCTGGCTGTTCATTCTCCGAGCACGTTACCACCTCGCCATTCGCCAACACCATCTCTACCCAGTTGAGCGTCTTATTGAAGAAGCCGTGCTTGAAAGAGCTACTCTCGCCAGAAGTCCCAGAGTAGCCGCCAC
>JAABUW010005883.1_pt1 | contig 15693 bp, 21 predicted proteins | sample 5560081 | NCBI WGS metagenome assembly JAABUW01 (sample SAMN10711882, study PRJNA513363) | rock metagenome | isolation source: Antarctica rocks | place: Antarctica: Victoria Land, Knobhead sud | reverse complement strand
ACGACCAACCTTTTCACAATTTTCGAATGGTAAGCAACCAACCTCCAGAGAGCAGTCGCCGTCAACCTCGTCATCAGATTGTAGCACGCCGGCATCTTCGCCTGCTTCAGATACCAATGGGAAGCCTCAGGATATTACGTACTCGCCGGCTCTTTTGAGCAAAGTCAGATTGCGGTTGAACCCCGCAAACCCAACTGCACAGTCAAACCCGGAAAGGCCATTAAGCTCGTCATCTGCACCAGATCTGCCATCCCCTCCAGTCCAGTTGAGGCCGCCGAGCACTCCAAGGCTAGCACGACTACCTAGTCCACCCAGTCCATCTAGTTCCCTACGTGCACCGAAACCAGCTAGTGCTCCAATTTTACTAAGACCTCCTAGCCCACCGCCTCGACTAGTTGTATCAAAGCCACCAAGAGCTCTGGTCGCCAAACTTCTAGCGATGGCGATTGACAGGAACGCCCTAGACACTTTTCAGCGTGTAGGTGGAGCTGAAACGCCGGATCAAGCGCAAATCTTTCAACTTACCGCTCATGCACTTGAACTTATAAAAGACAACATGCAGCCAAACGAGGTGGCGGGGCCCTTGCCCAGCGGTGATCCAGGTAAAATGGCTACGGAAGGCTTGGGGCATCTCCTTGAAGAGCAACTGCGACTGAATTACGAGAATGCCCGATTTCGCCAAGAGTTCTCAAGTGTTAGCGGTCAAGCACCGGATGCAGGACATAAAGCAACCCCTCGCCTAAATTCGACTACATCGGAAGCTGCAGACTTATCCGGCTTGTCTGGAAAGAGAAAGGGTATTCTAGCATCACCATCACCTCTGGGCCGAGGGACATCGCATACATCTTGTGGTTCTGCTGACCGCCAAAATGACCAAATAACAGGTCCTGGTGACAACGTCACACCGAGCATAGAACCGCATATCACATTGGACGGCGGATCTGCTATGATCCGAGAAAGTTATTCGGCTCATAACTCTGGGGACAATTCTGAAGAGTTACGGCTGAAGTCAATGATCAAAGAGCAGACTGACCAGACCAAAGTTTCCGATGTGTACCGCAGAATAGAGGCTAGAATGGCAGATAGTTCGAGATCCAAACGTGGCTCAACACCTGGCCGAGAAAATGCACGAAAACGTACGTCTACTAGTGCTCTGGCCAGGAATCCTTCCAAGGGTGACAAGGAAGCGAAGCGCACTGGACGAGGTATCCATCCATGGCCAGAACGTGGCATCTCTCCCAAAGATGCCATAGAGCGCTTCCACAAAGAAGCCTTGGCGCAACGCAAATCTTTTTCTGTTTAAATGGCAGAGCGACGACTAATAAGACCTCGCGCTAATGAACGGTCTCCTAGATTCTTTCAAGACTCAAATGCACCACCAAGTGAATCAGGATCGTCATCATCAACTCAACAAACTATTCGATAAATACAGAGGTGAGTTGAAGACTTCTACTTAGGGTTGCGGCATAAAGCTGAGAGAATACGTGCAGATAATCCAGCAAACGATCCTGACGCCATCGGAATCGAAGACTCCATAAAATACCTAAACGACCTCGAAGTGAAGTTGAACGAAGTCATTGTTCTTGCTGTCCTCACCGAACTCTCTGCGCCCTTCATGAGCGCATTCACGGGAGAAGGTTTCGTCGAAGGGTGAAGAGCACACCAGTACATTCTTGCTCTTTCAAGACCCGTCTTTCAATCAAAGACGTCACTGACAAAGCTCTGTTCAGCGTCGACACCATTCCCAAACAGCAAAGTATCATCTCTCGCCTTCGCACCCTCCTCACCTTCGACCCCACCTACTTCAAACGCGTTTACAAACACAACTTTCTCATCGCTCGCACCCCAGGCCAGAAATCTCTTCCCCTCGACATCGCAATCGAATACTGGCGTCTTCTGCTTCAGCCTCCGTCAATCTTGTGGATCTCGCTCAGCACGCTCTGGCTGAAATAGTGGATCACGTACCTGGAGGAAAAGTAGAATAAGGGCGTTAGCAAGGACATGTGGGATCAGACGGGCGTGTTTGTGGCTGAATCCTGAGTTCACGTCTTAAGCCGCCTTCTGAAAACAGTTAATGTCACCTCTCATGAAATAACTTCCATGCTTTCTCTCCTCTCCACTTCCGTACTAAATGGACACCCTCTTTCACCATACTTGAAGGCGCCACAATCGTACAAGCTAACGGAACAGCTTGAGGCGCTGAACGCCGATATCTTGAGTATCGGTCACATTGCAGAGCCTGAATATGCCGCTTTTGCTGTGTTGCAGAGTAGCAAGCAAGTTGATCAGTGATGATTTAAGCAAGCTTATCGAGTACGCAGCGTTTTGCTTAAACTTGTGAAACTTTACTGACTTGTTGTAGGAATGTGAATTCTTTGGTTGGTGAAGTTGACTTCTCTTTCCATGTTGTCTCGACGGCAGCAGATTCCTCCAACGATACACTCTCCCCTGAGGAGGCGGAAAAGAGTAAGAAGGAGTAATATACTGATCCAGCTCACGGTTTGGGCCTTACATAAAATTTTTATTGATAACCCATCTTTACAAGTGCATAGGATAAGTTGACAAATTTCGCTACAAACTGATCCCATACGGAGATTCGACCTTTTTGCTCTTGCTCTAAATTCTACTGTCCCAGAATTTGACCCTTTTCCTAAAGCTTTTGAGATCTTTTAATCAAGCTCGACCACAGCAAAAGAGTCTTGAGATATGTAGTCTCGTAAGGAGTTATCATAGGACAGCCCTCGGCGCATTCATTCCAAAGCTGTGGCTGAGAGAAAAGCTAACCAGATTCAGCAAGCAATGGAAATGAGGTCGAAAAGCCATTCACATAACGATCTCACTGGCTTCACAAACTTCACGCCTGGCTACATATCGCAGAGCGCTCCAAACCACCAGCCGCTTTACTCGCTTGGCGCCCATAGTTGTATTTCAGTGGCCTGTTTCCCGAACATTGCTCAAGGTATGTTCCACTTGTAGCTCAAGTGCATGCCACTTACTGTAGAATAGGAAATGTGTATGTTTGTCAAACAATAGGTTCTTACGATGAAATTCGGTGGGAATCTTCACAAAAATCAAGTGCCACATTGGGCACCCTTCTACATTAACTACAATCGTCTGAAGCAGCTCTACAAGCTCGCTTCCATGCACACGCATGAGCACGGCGAGGATGCAGATTTTACAGGTTTGCAACGCGACAGAAGCTCGGTGGCCTAAGACCTGACATTGGAGTAGAGTTTATATCCCACCTAGAGCATGATCTCAACAGAATTGAAGAATTTTATGACTTCAGGCTGGCTATCGTTGGGCAAAGAGCGACAGCGCTTTCCAATCATTACGGCAAATCTCCGGGACTTGCAGAACACATTCAGCTGAATAGAATAGCAAATCATGAGCTGGAAGATCTTACAGCAGCATTCACTGAGCTGCGCGATGCGCTGAAGGAGTTGCAATGGTATGGAGTCGTCAACTCTCGGATCATTGCCAAGCTGCGTAAATTTCAACTAGGTAGTCCCGGAAGTCCTGAAGTGGAATTGCCAAATGGATCTCAATTGATGGTGACAAAGCAAGCACGGTGTCTCAAACGTCTCCAAGAACTAAACAGTTTAATTGCCAAATTCAGGCGCGGACTTCTTCGACCTCGCTCCGACTCAACCGCAGAGTCAACATTCTTGCAGAACTTTTGTACTCAGTTGGATCCCCCATTGCTTTCTTCCAGTACTCTCTATCAGGCCATTCGCCGCGATGACTCTGTCGCCCTGAACCAGCTACTTGGCGTGTACGCCTCCAGTGATCCAAAATCAGGCGAACAGTTTCCAGGACTGTTGCCTGCTTTACTACAATGCTCCGTATTATGCGTGTCTCGGAAATGTGTGAACAGCCTTCTATCTCAAGGGGGGTCGCTGCAAGATGGTGACCAAAGCCTCCATTGGCTGATAAGCAAAATAGGTAGGAGATTGAAGGCGAAAGGTCGATGGAGCCGTGAAGAACCCGCAATATTGGACAGCATAGACAAAGATTCTCTGCATATATTGACCTACATTATAGACCGAGTGAATCCTGGCCATGAGCGTGTATTCAGTCAGGTAGACTCTCTTGGCCGTATACCTCTACATCATGCCGTGGATTATGGCCTGCCGAATATTTGTCAAGGGATTCTGAAACACATGTTTCAACGCTCCGCAAGCCCTAGCCCCGCACTCCTACAGGATACTGAGGGCCTTACGCCGTTACATCTTGCGGTATTCAGCGGCAATACAGCGGTTACAAGCATGCTACTGGAGGATATGGAGTCAAAAAGGGCTTTGAAGTTGGCGACGGATGTTGACAACACGAACGTAGTGCCTGGGTCCCTTCTGATCATTGCTATTAAATCAGACCATATTAAAATTTTCCAGCTTCTAGCCAAAAGCACTATCGATCTTGATTACAGAGATAGCAACGGAGAGGCCGCTCTTTACATAGCAGTACGGACCGGCAACCAGGATTACGTCAAAATCCTCCTCGAAGCTTCTGCCAGTCACAAGAAGCTCGATCTTGACATAGCTGAGAACACGTACGGGCGGACACCCTTGATTATGGCTTGTGTCATGGGGAATCTACAGATCATGGAACTACTACTCCAGGCTGGAGCTAACTCAGGACCGCACGATATATTTGGTTGGACTGCAAAAGACCATGCATCGTTTAGGGGCTATTTGGTATTGGCAAAAACACTGATAGAGAATATTTCAAGCACGGCTTTATCAGTCAACACCGAGCACCAGGCCGACCTGAAAACCACAGGCTTGTACTCGACTCAGCCAAAACAGATTGGTAAGAAAGGCGCAGCTTCATCACTTCAACTGCCCTGCACACATGGCCAATCCATTCCTATTGGGGAAAGCCAAATACTTGTGAATTTAGGCGCACTGGACTCATATAAGAATGTTCTAGCAGTGGATCTTAGTCCCTACGTATCTCCTGCTACTTATACACCACAGCTTGCGGCAGATTTTGTTGTCGAGATCCGTGCTCTTGGCGGAAACGAAACAAGCTCTGTCATCCAATTGCCAATCATTGAGGATATGGCCAACAAACCGTGGCGTTTCCTCACCAAGGATCCCAGCAGCTTCAAGCTTGTATTCAATATCTTCCCTGCAACTGCCGTCGGTCTTGAGGGAAATATGGTGATTGGTAGTGCGGTCGCGCTTTTGGGAAGCCTCAAGCAAGGGTTGGGTCTAAAGCGAGAAAGTTTGATAAGAGACTTCACCATACCAATACTCCAGAAGGAGACTCTCAAATACATGGGCAGTCTGACATTCTACTTCTTGGTGGTCACGCCGTTCCCAAACCCACTTTCTACATCCAAAGCAACACTTGAGATGGGGAAGGGTACAAATCCAATTATTATCGGCCATAGAGGTACCTTCAGCCTGGTGGTAGCCATCTCGATTTGCTGAACAGTCTCCAGGAACCGGTCAGAATGACCCTACTCGCAAGCAACTCCAGATAGGAGAAAATACACTTCAGGTATGCACTGAGACTAGCACTTCAAGCCCAGAGAGTAGCTGATATGGAACAAGTCATTCCTCTCTGCCGTGGATTTGGGCGCCTCATATATTGAAGTAAGAAAAGTCTTCGCGAGCGTCTTGCTAGGTACTAATCTACTCATAGTTCGGTACAGAACTCTATGAGAATAACCACATCTATGCTGATCAATCAAAGATATCCAGCTCACAAAGGACCTCATACCTATCGCGTATCATGACTTTCTCATGAGTGAGACAGGCATAGACGCACCATTGCATACTCTTAGCTTCGAGCAGGTTAGTTATTGGATTCTCGTATATCAAGCGTCTCCGTAACCTCATTCCTCTAGTTCATGTGCATCAGCAAAGCCCAATCAACTTACTCTGACCTACCATCCATGGCTGAAATGAGGTACCTGGAAAGATCAGGAGGCATCTCCAGTCCAAGTCGTAGACAGCGCTCCCTCTCCCTAAGCGTCTACGAAGATTCTAGGGCCAAGGATCTCGCCGAGCGAATGAAGCATACCTTTGAGTTCAAGCTCCAAAAGTCCAACGGATCTAAGCAAGTCAAAGGCAATACACGGAGCGACTACATCCAAGCCTCTTTCATGACTTTGGAAGAGCTACTCATCCAATTGCCGGAGTCCGTCAACTTTGATATTGAGATTAGTGATTACTCCCCGAAGTCGTGCCAAATATGCTACAAACTAACCTCCCTCTCTTCCAGAATATCCAATGCTCTTCGAAGCCCACGATTGGGGGATGGACACCTACGCCATTGAGCTAAACACCCTTGTCGATACCATCCTTGGTAAAGTCTACAAGCTAGGCGGGAACCGTACCATCTTCTTTTCATCTTTCAGTCCAGAGATATGCATCCTCCTCTCTGCCAAACAAAATTCCTATCCAGTCCTCTTCCTCACCGAGTCGGGACATATCCCGTCTGCCGATGCCCGAGCGAGTAGTCTGCAGGAAGCAATTCATTTTGCAAAGAGCTGGCGCTTGCCGGGAGTCATATCGCGGTCAGAACCACTGGTGATGAACCCTGGGCTTGTTGAGTTTGTCAAGGGCTCTGGGCTTGTGTGCATGTCGTGGGGCGGACTGAATGACGACCCGAAGAATGCAAATGTAAGCCCTTGACCTAAAGCTCCCCCAAAACTGTTTTGAAAGCATCAAGAGATTTGCCGCTGATGTTGAATGATCTTAGGCGCAAGCGCAAGAAGGCCTCGATGCAATCATTGCAAACAATGTTGGACTGATCTCGCAGACTCTTGGCAATCCTTGAACTTCTCCAACGGTCAGTCTAGACCAATGTTTTTGGCGTCCCTACAGGTGAATCGAATTTATGAATGAACTAGATCCGCGTTTCTTGGATAAACAGCTCCAATCAATTCCACACAATCCTTTCATTCCTGCAGATTGAAGACAGGTTTTGGTCTCGTTTTCTTCCATTCTTAGGCCTTTAAATGTTACTAGAACAATAGACCCAACCTGCCATGCCTGAAACAACTTGACACTTTGAACAGCTTTATGTGTGGACATGGCTAGGGGCTAGGGCTCCGTTGAATTGCGTGCCTTCTCCCGGCCTGCCCCTGTCTGGCCGCTTAGATGAGTGCGGTATCTATCCAGGGTCGAAGATCACCAGAATGGAACGGGTGGGATTGTATGTATATACATATAGTATGCTCGAGTTTCAAATAACACGTGATCATCTGCTGATTACGATATAGCCGCATTGCTTTCGCACTAAGGCCCAATCAGTGCTTCTGCTCCCTCGTGCTCCCCCGTGCTCTCCTCTGCTCCCTTGCTGCGCTCCTTGCTCCTTCGCTGCTCCCTCTAAAGCAGCCCTGCTCCCTTTCCTAGACCGAAACGGCAATTGCTAATCCTAAGTTCGGGGTGTATATATATATATATATATACATTGAACGTATCGGTGGTTGCCGTTTCCGTTCAGCAAAGGGAGCTGGGGGGAGCACGAAGAAAGCAGGGAAAGCGCGTATTTCGGCTACAATTGCCTAGTGGACGTGGTCAAAGTTGTAGCCAAAGTTGCTGCCTAAACACAGCCACTTCCGATCTTTGACTCTGACAATGGCCATGCCCCTTTGCTCACATCTGCTTCCGAAAACCACAGCTCCCAAACAGCCCCATTAGCAGCGCTCACTACCCCACTATCCACCCCTAAGAAACGCAGTAAACACCCTGATGCAACGCGCGATGAGCATATCCGTATACAATCGCTGGCTAAAATGGCACATTGGACCCCTAGATCAAATGCAAAGAAACTGTCCCTAGCACCGAATCAAGTATATTACGCCCTCCACCACCAATTGACCCTCCAAAAGCACCGAAGCGGCCGGAAATCTGGGATTGATACACCACGTCGAAGCGGTCTTGTTCAGTATGTTATATCTGATGCTCGTACGCGTCGCCTGCGGTATATCGACGTTGCCTCAGAGCTTGAATGGGATGTTTTAGAAAGCGTGATGCCGCGACCTCTAGCAAAAGAAGGTAAGAGAATCCTACTCAATATCTCCGCTATTTACGAATACTTTAGTAAGCTATGCCCAGAGAGTCGCTCGGAAAAAGCCCCCTATCTCTGAAGGAAAGCGCCAAGCTCGATTGGCTTGGGCCTATGAACACCTCAATTGGACCCGCGAGCAGCGGAATTTGGTATTATGGACTGATGAAACATGAATAATAGCTGTGAAACATACAAAGGTCTATGTTACACGAAAAGTTGGCGAAGAATACCGTCCTGATTGTGTTGAAACAAAGGAAGCTCACAAAATTGGATGAATGTTCGGCTTGGGCAAAGGTCCCTGTTTGTTTTAGGAGAAAGCATGGGTAATTGGCCTTATTTACATACAAAAAACAATGATTTCTCTGACTTCTTTAGGGAACGATCAACAAAGATACCTTTTGCGAGCGAATATTTCCCCTAATTCATGGCTGGATCCGCCTACATCCCGAAATCGCACTGATGCAAGGTCACGCGTCAGGGCATTCCACTGCTTATAAAAGTGATGAGTTTTTGGAACAAGGAATTCGGCTGATTCAATGGCCTGCTTATTCGCCCGATTTGGATCCTATTGAAAAGGAATGGGATTGGATGAAGGATTGGATTGACGATCACTATCCAAGCAAGCTCAATTACGACCAATTGCGACGTGCTGATAAGGTGGCATGGGATGCTGTACCAAATAGCTTCCTACAAGAACAAATCGATTTAATGCATTTCTCGCTGCGAGACTGTTATAAAAGCTGATGGGAAACAAGCTTCTGGAAGGCCTGTATATAAACAGCGAAATTTAATTAGTCTTTCTTGGCGCGCTATGTATCATCCCCCCTAACGAGAAGTAGATTACTGGACCGAAAACTTGCGTAATAAGCGAAGCTTACCGTAACATGTAGCTTATTTCTTATTTACAGTATTTCAGCAAGTAGATGCACTTCGACCGTCTCATCATGGCCGCTGATAGATCATCAGGACGTAATGTCCACATATACGATGCCAAAGATCGGGTAACACTACTCGGTGGTCTGATCCTGACCAACGGTATAACAAAGTCCAATCTCTATTCGATGGTGGAAATTTTCCTACTCTTTCAGTCCTCCTTCTCTATAGAATATGAGGACTCTGCTATACTTGAAAGAAACAAAGACCCACTGCCCCAGGGAAAATACTATATCATTGGTAAACCTCTGACCCTGATCCTGGTAGGGGCTATTGATTTATACTCTGTAGGGTCCTTCACCGTCAGCAATGAACCTATTCTCACCCGTACGATTTCATTATCTACAGCCACACGTCTTCAGTCATTCCGCAACGAAGTTCGCAGACGAGATGGCAGATGTATCATTACAGGTCAAGAAGCACTGGGTATTGATCAAGATCATTGGACGGGATTCGAAGCTGCACACGTCTTTCCTCTCGCCTACGAAGATCACTGGGTCCAGCATAATTTTGCTCGTTGGATCACTATTCCGGCTGTTAACGGGGAGACAATTAATTCAAAGCAAAACGGATTATTATTAAGAGCAGATATTCACGGGCTCTTTGATAATTATGACCTTTCAATCAATCCTGACGTATAACTATCTACGCCTTCCTTCAAACTTTCAGTCAGCTACTAATAATCATAGGATAATCACAAAATCGTTTGTTTTCGGCGTTATGGAAATAATATCGCAGGCGAATATGCGCAGTTTCGCAATAATTCCGATAGACCATCTGATGAACTTCTTCGATGGCATTTTCGACAAGCTGTACTTGCGAATATGAAGGGTGCTGGAGAGCCAATCTTCGAAAACGATTTCCCTCCTGGCTCGGATATTATGGGTGAAATTCAGGAGGGCCCAAAGGCTGCGGAGCGCATGGAGTTTGAGTTGTTCAGCCGTTTCATGGTAAGTACTGTTATCACCTGGCGTTATACCAGGGAAGTTTCAAATACTAACCAAGAATGTGCCCTAGTTGCCCATAGCTCCTCAGTAGGAACAAGAGGGCTTCCATGATAGTTATTGCAGGATTTGCCCTCCCTACAGCCTAATGGCACTAGTCACCTAGTCACGCCAAATTTAGCCATCTGGACTGAGGTACCCATAATCCTATTCGTTTTCGACATCGACGAATCAAGCGTGTTTGGGGAGCTTGCCTGCTGACTCTCAGATCTTCTTTTGAAATCAGTGGCTGCAGCTTTTCATCTAAATGAAAGTAGAACTGCTCATGCAGAACACATTTAGTGGTTCAGGCTTGCAACTCTCCACTCTCCGTCTACGCAATTTTTCGAGTTCGCGCAGCAGGTGGCTGTGCAAGGCAACCGTCACCTAAGTACTGACGAACATTAAACGTGAGGCAGCTATAGCCGGCTACCCGGCCATCAGCTCAGGCTCCTTTATGCTGCGCCCCTTTGCTCACTTGCTGCTCCCCTGCTGCTCACTCGACGCTCCCTCGTGCTCCCTCGTGCTCCCTCGCTGCTCCCTTGGTGCTCTTCTCTGCTCCCTCACTGCTCCCTTTCCCGATCGAAAACGACAACCCGCAATCCTAAGTTCGGGGTGTATATATTGTATATATAGTTTCCCCGAACCCAGGCTAACACGTGATCAGTTGCTGACTCAGGCCTCGCCGCTTTGCTCCCCCGCCAAGGCCTATTTTGTCCATCTGCTCCCTCACTGCTCCCCATGCTCCCTCGCTGCTCGCTCGTGCTCTCCCCCGTGCTCCCTCCATGCTCCCTCGTTGCTCTCTCGTTGCTCTCTCGTTGCTCCCCCTCAGCCACTTCCTATTCTCTTGCCGTTTGCACCGACGGTCGAGTTCTTGCAAGTTTAAACGAGAGGGTCAATTCAGCTCGAATTGAACGATGGGGGTCGTCATTTTCGATGGAAATTGCTCTGCACTACTTCTTGTTAATTATGCACAGACATGTGCAGTGTAGTATTAAATTGCACGGATTCATAAAGATATGCGCGGGTTATAGAAGAGTTCACCCCTCAACCGATCACCCTGCTCAACCGACCAGCGCTAAGCCTTATAAGACTATTTTTATTGCAGATATGTATTTGCATGATTGCATCTTTGGCAATTGCGGTACGGTGGCCATTCCGAATACTTGGACGCACCACCTCGTACGAATGCTTAGCACCATTCCCATAATAGCTTCATCAATTGTTCATTGTTGCTTCCATGGTATCCTATCTGGCTCTTTAAATTTCTTGATACAATTTGTTTCGAATGTAAGATGTGCATGCACACGGGGTGGAATACATCTGCTTAACACAGCCCGCTGACTCAGAGCCTCCTTTATTTACCCTACACTTCCTCTGCTACCTAATCCAACAGCGACAATTTCTCGATAATGACATCTCAGCCTCCTCCCTCCACGGACGGAAGGCCCCTTCATTACGTGCCCGGGCAGCCTATCCCCCGTTCCTTTATCACAAAATCCAACCGCCTCGATCCTTCCTCTGCAGCGCAGGTTTACCGTCTCAACGCTTCTACAATAGCAAAGACTGGTGACGGGGTCAACATGTCTGAAGCCGCTACTCTACGCTACGTGCGTCAACATACCTCCATACCGGTCCCAGAAGTGTTGGAGAGCTATATCCACCCCGAGACTGGCTATCCCTGCATCATCATGGAGTACATTGAGGGAAAGACGCTGAATGAAGTGTGAAGTGCTTATTCTGGTGAGGAGAAAGAGAGGGTGATTGGACAATTGAAGGGGTATGTTGGGCAGCTCAGATCGATAGAGGCGCAAAATATAGGGACGGTGGACGGTGGACGGGTGCGGGACCAATTCTTCGACGACGACGATGAACCCGGGATGGTGGGGCCGTTTGACGGTGTGGACGCTTTCCACGAGAGGCTGATAATGGTTCTTGAGTCGAAAGGGAAAGATTCGAAGAAAAAGATCATGGAGCACTTTTCAAGTGAGGTGAGTAAGGGGAAAGGTTACAGGATTTTGTTAACGCATAACGATATTGTGACGCGAAATGTCATGGTAAAGGGTGATAATGTGTGCGCAATTGTGGACTGAAAGCTTGCCGAATTTTTCCCCGAGTACTGAAAATACTGTAGTGCAATGTCCTGAGCTGATTCGGAATCTCCTTTGAAAAGAGAGATGAGGTTTGATGCAGTTTTAGAATCGTATTCGAAGAAGTTGATCTACATGAGACGTTTGTGGGATCATTTTTGATGGCTGCTCGTAGACTAAGATGGGCTGAAGACTCCTTTGATGAAGAGTCACGGGAACAAAGCAATTTTTATCGTTATATCTGCATTCGATCACTATACCTATTTGCCTCTGAGTGGATAGAAGGCAGTGCTCAAGACAGAAAGCCAAACCATACTTGAAACGAGTGACCAAGTTGTCGAATCGACCGCGTCCAAAAGTCAATCAGCAAAACCAACAACGTTCGCGTCCACATCCCTCAGACTCTCCATACATTCAACGCAGTCACATGTGTCGCCCAGAGAGCGTATCCACCCCGCGAGACGGTGGCATACATGGATAGATTCTGTGGCTGACATGACTTCTTTGCCTAGGCGTACAAGGCATCGTCCTCCTCTTCCGTCCATTCTCGGCAAGGCGGGGGCACACGATGCAAACGACGGAACTGTGTCGCCGCTTCGGACATGCGGACCCTGGGCTTCAACCTTTCGGTCGCTCCAGAGCGAACAAGAGCCTTCGACTCCAGTTTCGCCACCAATGCCACTACGTACATCTGGCAATGTTGAGGCGCGATCGCTTTGGAAGCGTCTATCACTTTCCGTCTATCCGAGGCGTCGATGGTGCCAATGTGGTCGGTGTCTTTGATGCCGAAGCTTTTGGTGCGCTTCCCAGCGGTAAACTTATAATCGTATTTTACTTCCGGCTTTGCAGCGTCTTCGAGGGAACCGGTCCTTCCGTGCCGTCTTCGGTGACTAAGAGATCAAGATCTGAGCGTCAGCTTTTGCCCTTTGAACAGCGGACATCTCGACTGTGATCGTGAATCTACCGAGGTGTTCCGTGCTCCTGAAACAATGTCTTTCACAATCACGGACAGAGCAAAACAATGATACAAAAAAGGCGCCGGAGATTGCTCACCGTTTGGTCCCCCCGTCGAATGGATCCAATCTCCTTTCACTGCTTCCAGTTCGACGAGCATGAGCATCCAATGACGGAGGCTGTCATCGTTATCCTTCTGTGCGCAGTAGCAAACATGGATCTCAAGTTTGACGTCGGTAGATTGCGTATTGAGCGTGAATTTCAGGAATAGCTCTATAAAATATTGTTAATTGTGTATGTCTCCATTGAAGAGCATCTCTTACCTTACATCTTCTTACACCTAGAAAGCTCTCACCATGACGTAGTCTATTTGATTAGTAGGCTCAGCAACCTATTACATCAGCGGTGGGAGATTATGCATCTCTCTCTACCCGATCCAACCCAAAACGTATCATTTCAACCAAAAGGAAACCCACCACAGGTAAAGACAGCGAGCTCACCGAGACATGACATAGCTCTAGCACTTTCTCACACCACACCTCTCTACCTGCCAATCAGCCATGGCATCCTCCACCACCCCTTCCCACAACAACAAAAAGAAATCCTCCACCTACCCAGACGCGCTAATCGTCGAGCCTCTCCGTCCACCCCACAAACAAACCCTCATCCTCCTCCACGGCCGAGGCTCCAACGCCTCCTCCTTCGCGCCCCCGCTCCTCGCCACCATTCTCCCTTCCCCGTTCCCCTCTTCATCCTCCAAACACCCATTCCAGCAACACCTCCCACACACCAAGTTCATCTTCCCCACCGCCTCCAAGCGCCGCGCCCTCTCCTTCAAACGCAGTGTCATCACCCAATGGTTCGACTACTACACTCCGCTCACCCTCGAAACAGCGACAAAGCGGGAAGAAGCGATGTATCCCGGGTTGAGAGAGACGAGCCTCATGCTGCATCGGCTGCTGGAGAGGGAAGTCCGAGAGGTGGGGGGGAGGAATGTGGTGTTGGGGGGGTTGAGTCAAGGGTGCGCGGCTGCGCTGGTGGCGGGGTTGTTGTGGCGGGGCGAGGCTTTGGGGGCGGTGGTGGGGCTGTGTGGGTGGTTGCCGCTGGCGGGGAGGTTGATGGAGGTGTTGGAGGAGCGATCTGGGGATGGGGATGAGATATCTTTTGGCGGAGAAGAAGAAAAAGAAGAAGAGGAAGATGAAGATGATGATGATGATGATGATAGCGATGGTGGTGGAAATATTGAGAAGGGGGGCCCAGTTGACGTTAATACGCCTGCGTTACGAGGCATCAAGTTCCTTGAAGATGAACTCGATTTCCCTCCTTGTCTTCCCCCTCCTCCATCCTCCTCATCCTCATCCCACCCCACCGCTCCCCCCCAACAGACACCAGTCTTCCTCGCCCATGGCTCTCTCGACGAGAAAGTCCCTATTGATGTGGGTATGCAAGGGCGGGATTGTCTACGAGCACTCGGCACGGGGACCGAATGGATGGAGGAGGAGGGCCAAGGGCATTGGTATTCGGGGAAGATGTTGGAGCGACTGATTGGGTTTTTGGAGGAACGCCGCGTGGTAGAGGTAGGCAGGGGGCATAGTGTGGATGCGGTGTCAGAGGATCTCGACGACGACGGTAAAGGAGCCGAGGAAAATGGGTAATTGGAAGGAGCAGGAATTCGGTAAAGAGGCATGAGCTGCCTATCCCGGAGCATACGGAAGACTTCTGATTAGAACGATACTGCAGGTATTCGGAGATTGCTGAGAGCAGGCTTCCTTGTCCTGTGCTCCTGTACTGAGCCACGGTGCTCCCCCGTGCTTCCCCATGCTTCCCCTTACTCCCCGAGTAGGGTGCGAATGTTACCGCCCTGGCATGGGGGTTACGGATTGGGTTTACGAGTAGTGCACCCGCTGAGGCTTGGCGCTCCTACTTCTACAGTCATTTCGTGTATACTACTACTTCTCTCCTTAGATAGTTTCTCTTATCCATTTACACCCCTATTGATGCGCTCTAGGCTGGCCGGTGACATTAGAAACTATCTCAACATTCATATAGTCTCAAACATCGCGGCTTTGCTTTACAGCTGTAGGTAATCCACATACTTATCGCAAAGAAGTGTCGACGTCGTGCTGTCTAGTCAGAGACATCCATCAAATGATTTGAGACAACGCGAACATTGATGGATGGCATCTCGACCTGTTTACCCCTCACTCGAGCAAACGACATAAGGCTACATACGAAATAGAGCTCTTGGCATCAGTCTCGGCCATTTGGTGTCCTCAACACTGCAGCGGCCTGCACTGCCCTATTCTATATTGCTCCCTCGTGCTCCCCCATGGCTCCCTCGCCGCTCCCCCCTGCTCCCTCACTGCTCCCTCTAAAGCGGCCTTGCCCCCTTTCCCGGACGGAAACGGCAATCCCTAATCCTAAGTTCGGGGTGTATATAATGTATATATATATATATACTTCACAACAGACCTCCCCCCTTTCCCTTCTTCCCCCCCCCCACTCCCTCTCTCACCACCTCGACCTCCGCAAAACCCCCGCCACATCGCCTACCCGCTCGCGCTCTGAAGGTATGGGATTGCGTGGCGGGGAGAGGGGGGGAGGATTGCGGTTGATGATGATGGGACGAGGGCGCGTCTGTCTGGAAATGGTGGGTTGGGGGGGGGGGGGGGGGGGGGGGGGGGGGGTGGGGGTTTGGTTATTTG
>JAABUW010005882.1_pt1 | contig 15694 bp, 15 predicted proteins | sample 5560081 | NCBI WGS metagenome assembly JAABUW01 (sample SAMN10711882, study PRJNA513363) | rock metagenome | isolation source: Antarctica rocks | place: Antarctica: Victoria Land, Knobhead sud | reverse complement strand
TGGCCGGCGGCCTCGCTCTCGACGAGCGCTTCTTCCCCCATGGTGATCAATTCCGCGGTCTTCGCGTGCATCAGGTGCGACTGCAGGGAGGCGACGCGTCGTCGGACTCGTACTGCTACCGCTGAGCTGGGGCACCCGTTTGGCGTTTCAGTTCCTTGGAACTGAGACACCGTCCGCTGAGACGCCGACGGCACCAGCCGCGAGCTGGGCGCAGGCCGGCCTGCGGTGCGTGTTGGACGCGGTGGCAGCGTCAACTTCTGCGACGTATCCGTGATGTCAAACATTTGGCTGGTCGCCTGGATCGCCGCGCAGACCATCGGTCACTGGACCGGCACAGCAGGACCTGCGCGGATGCGTTCTTCCTTGCGTCGATACCGCGCGGCCTCGACATCCCGCTGACCCTCGTGCTCCGGTACGGCTTGAGCAGCCCGCGCACCTCGACCGCCGCAGCCTGCGTCGCCGTCCGCCCTGCCGTTCCCACGCCACCGCAGGTCCGTACCCCGGGCCGCGCCACTGGACGGTGGACTCGCGGCGACGGTCCGCGGTGCCGCACGTCTACAGGTTGCGGAGGATCGTCCCCCTGGCCTTCACCCGGAGCTCCTCGATCGTGGAGTCACGCAGCTCGTCCATGCGGGCAAGCATCTGATTGCCGAGCTGTTCCAGCGCCGCTTCGGTCATCGCGATCGGCGGGGGAAACAGGTCGCGTTCCTCTTCCTCGGCGTGCGCGTCCAACGTGGTGACGAAGGCCTGCCACTCCCCTTCGTAGTCCGGGTCCGCCGGCGCGGTACGCAGGAACGCTGCGAGCCGGTCGGAGACCTGACGATGCTCGGCGTGCGCGACGGCGACCAACTCACTCGCCGCGGACACGGCCGGGTAGAACAGCTCGTCCTCGATGCGCATGTGAATGTCCAACTCGACCAGCAGCTCGTCGACGTGTTGTTGGCGTTCGGCTGCTTCCGCCGGCGTCGCCGTGATCTTCTTGCACAGACCGCGTAGGACGTCGTGGTGATCGATCAGCACCTGGTCGGCTCTCATCCACCCACTCCTGTCGTCACACCGGCAGCCTGCGGATCGCCCCCGCGTACCTCGATCGTGCCCTCGCGCAGCCGCGTCGGATAGCAAGGCAATGGAGCAGTGGCTGGCCCCCGCACAACCTGTCCGGACACGGGTTCGAACTGCGAACCGTGCCACGGGCACACGATCCTGCCTCGATCGATCCAGCCGTCCGACATCGGCGCACCAAGATGCGGGCAGTGCTCCCCCACCGCCACCACATCCTCGCCGTTCCAGAACAACACCAGCCCGAGACCTGCCACCTCGACGCGCTGCGGCTCCCCCGCCTTCAGCGCCGTCGCGGGCAGCACCGGCGTCCACCCCCCGATGGCCAACCGCGCACCCGACCGGTCCACGCCGGTGCCCGAGCGGTACACCAGAGCGGCACCGAGATAACCACTGACCAGCGTGATGCCATAGCCCAGGCCACTGCCCGCCACCCCACGAAGGTGCCGGCCACGACGACGGTCCCACCACGACGCGATATACAGGCCCGTCGCGGCGGCGTTCAACGCGCCGTGCACGAGCCCGACCCGGCGGGACTGTTCCTGGGTGTGCTGCCAGTCGTTCAGGCCGGTCACCGCCGAACCCAGGCTACCGACGATCCCGACACCTAGGGTGAACCGTGATGCGTCGTGCAATCCCGAGCCGTGGCCAGGCAGCACACCAGCCACGTCCAACGCCACCGTTGTGGCCACGGCCCCGATCGGCAGCGACGTCAGCAGGGGGTGCAGCGGGTGCCCCAGCCAGGTGCCATACAGAAGATTGCTGACGCGCCCGGCAGCACCACCGCAGGCCGCCCGCGCCAACCCGAGAGTGTGCTCGAGCCGATAGCTCGGACGGTCCATCCACTTCTGACGACCGAGCGTTGCCAGCAGCCGCTCTCCTATCTCGCGGACCCGCTCCTCCGGAGGGCCGGTCCGCTCGCCCGGCGAGCCCAGATCGTTGCGTCGTGCTGCCACTCGATATCCCTCCTGGTGCCCTCTGCGCGACCGTGGGATACCCCTGACGTCACATCCCCACACCACAGGCTGCCTGCGAGCACACCGGGGCCGGGCAAGGCAGCGAGGGAGAACGGTTGGGTCGGGGACTGGCGCGGTGACGCGTCGCGTTCCGTTTCCAGCCCCCGCCCGTCGAACCGTGCATGCGGTTTTCCCGCACACGACTCACCGACGCCCTTCACCGGCGGTATTCGACCGGAGCCCGCCACGGCCTGTTCGGCCTGGGAGCGATGACAGTTCCGTTGAGGTTGATCAGGCCGAGTGCGTTGGGTGATCGGTAGATCCGGGCAAAGCCCCGGGCCCGGCCGCGCTTATGCCGTTTCGGTAGGAACAGCGCGACCCGCAACTCGGCATACTTCCTGATCTTGTCGAACGCGTGGGCCGAGTTCCCGTAACGGAAGCACGTGACCCAGCCGCGCAGAAAAGTGTTGATCTCCTGCACGACCTGTTCGATCGGTGCGGCAAGCCGCGAACGCATCGTCATGAACTTGATGCGGTCACGGGCGTGCTGCATCGCCTGACGTGAGGGCCAGCGAGCGAGATAGGTGAAGTCACCGCGTCCTCGAAGAGCCCAGGACGTCACCAGCCGATGGTGGAAGCCGAGGAAGTCCACTCCCTCACCACGCTCGGTCAGGTGAACGATCCTGGTCTTGGCCGCCTTGGGCTCGAGCCCAAGCTCGGCGAGCAGCGCGGTCAACCGCGCGAGCGCAGCCACCGACTGCCCCTTGGACCGGCACATCACGACCGCGTCGTCGGCGTAGCGGACCAGCGTCCCGTACGTGCCACGCCATGCCCGGCCAGCCGGTGCAGATAGACGTTGGCGAGTAACGGGGAAACCACCCCGCCCTATGAGCAGTGCTGGCCAGGAGGTGAGCGATGGGCCGGCCGCGGTGTTCCGCCGAGGTCAAGACTCGGATCGTGTTGTCTGTGCTTTCAGGTGAGACGACGGTAGCGCAGGCTGCCGGCAAGGAGCAGGTCTCCGAGCAGTCGATCGGCAGGTAGAAGGCGGAGTTCCGTCGGCGATCCCGCCGACCCGTTAGGTGCCGCCGTCCGTGGACGCGAACGAGTTCAGATCGCGTCGCGCGGCTGCGACGGCGTTGCGCATTGCCTGGATGTCCCGTTTGGTGGAGCTCAGCAAGTAGCCGCCCTGCAGGGTGGCGATCGTCGTCTCGGCTAGCGCCGGTAGGTCGGTGTCGGCGCGGAGCAGCCCCCGCGAGCGCATGGCGCCGAGTCCGGCGGCCAGTACGGCCTCCCATCGCAGGAAAGCCTCGGCGGCGGTCTCACGCAGACGCTCACCCTGCTCAATGACCTCACCGGCGATCGATCCGAGTGGACATCCCAGGAACCGGCGTCGGGTCTGGTGCATGAGGACCATCGCGTCGAACCAAGCTTGGATGCCCTCCCAGGTGTCGAGCCGGAACTTATCCTGCTCGGCAAGGACTACCTCAAGCTGGTAACGCACCACCTCGATGACGAGGTCTTCCTTGCTGGAGAAGTAGTGGTAGAACTGGCCCTTGCCGGCTCCCGACGCCGTCAACACGTCCTCGACGCTGGTGGCGGTCACGCCTCGCTCGTACATCAACTCAGCCGCCGCCATCACGATCCGCGCCTTGCTTTCCCTGCCGCGCCGCGTCTTTGGATCGGTCATGCCGGTGAACTCACCGGCGCAACCGAAGACACGAGGCGCTCAGCGCCTCGGCAACGGGCCGGCACACGCGTCTGCTCATTATGGTCACGCTGTCGCTCCTGGGGCGCTGGGCGGGCGCACCAGCATCTGCGCGGAAAGCGGCATCGCTTCCCGTTCCCGAATCCCGGCTCCGCGCGTGCGCTCCCGAGAAGAAGCCGCCCACAAGTACCGACCGTAGACCCGGAGGGCTCCAGGTGCATTGAGACCGACACACCAACTTGATCTTGCAGAATCGGGACTAGACAAGACAGTACTGATTAGTACATTCTTGAGGGGTCAGATGAGGAGGTCACCTTTTAATTGACCGACCAGTCGCTTGACCGACCAGCTTGGGTCGCCAAAGCCATGGTCCCGGTCCCCTCACCCGGGGAAACCCACGCCGACTTGCCGAGCTGGCACATCGACCGGCCCGCGGGTAAGCCAGCCAAATCCCGCGGGATCACCGCAAACCGGTGACGATCAGCAGCAGCTGAGGTACTGCCGACCGGAACATGATCATGGGCGCCAAACGCAAATGAGCTCGAGAGGGGAAACGGCAGCGACGGAAGGGGCACCCGGAGCGGGAGGGAGTTGACGGGTAGAGGGCGCGCGGAAGTGTTGAGAAAGTGACAACCAAACTTGAAGGAGAGAACAGATGGTAAATCGTGTTCAGAAGTTTGCCGTCGGTGCACTGTCGCTGATCACCGTCCTTGGGGTGACCTCGATCGCACAAGCGCCGGCGTCGGGGGCCGCGCAAAGCGCCGTATCCCGGCTGGGGGCTCATGAGGGTGCCGCGTTCGCCATGACCAATCGCAGCACCGGCAACGAGATTGTCACCTACCGGCGGGCCGCCAACGGCGCTTTGACGCGGGTTGGCAGCGTATCGACGCGCGGCAGGGGGATCGGCACGGATCTGGACACGCAGGGGCCGTTGCGGCTCAGTAGCGACCATCGCTTCCTCTACGCCGTCAACGCCGGCACCGACGACGTCTCCGTCTTCTCCGTCACCGGAACACATCTGACGTTCCTGCAGAAGGTGTACGCCGGTGACGAGCCGAACAGCCTGACCATCCACCGCAATCTGCTCTACGTGTTGGACGGGTCGGTCGCCGGCAACGGCATCCGCGGCTTCAGGCGGGCCGCTGATGGGACACTGACCCCGCTGCCGCGCTCGTTCCGGTTGCTGAGTTCACCCATCGCGGTCCCTGGGCAGGTGGAGTTCAGTCCCGACGGCCACCTCCTCCTGGTCACGCAGAAGACGACCAACGTGCTGCTGTCACCGAAGAATGCCATCGACGCCTTCCAGGTCGACGCGAAAGGGTGGGCCAGCCCCTTGCCCAAACGGGACTTCTCCCACGGTGTCCGGCCGTTCAGTCTGGCTTTCCGTAACGACAACCAGCTCCTGGTCGCCGAATCCTTCGACGCCGAGCCCGGTAAGGCCGCGGTGTCGTCCTACCGGGTCTTTGCCCATGGTGGCCTGGGTGTGATCAGCGGGTCGATCCCCAACCGACAGACAGACAGCTGCTGGGTCGTCATCACCCAAGACGGGCGCTACGCCTACACGGCCAACTTCGGTAGCGGCACGATTACCAGCTATCGCTTCACCTCCACCGGCGCGGTTCGTGTGATCAACGGCAAGGCGGCTTTCCTGGGGCTACTCAGCCAGCCGGTGGACCTGGCCTTCAGTACCGGCAGCCGCTACCTCTACCTGCTGCTGCGGGGCACCGGCGGGGTCGCGTCGTTCAAAGTGCAAGCCGACGGCGGCCTCACCCCACTAGGTGTCGTCACCGGCAACCTGCCCGTCGCTGACGGCGCATCCGGTCTGGCCGCCTACTGATCCTCGGAAGCGCAGGGCTCACGCCGCAACAGAACGTAGGGGCAACGACCCGTTTCGTTGCCCCTACGCCCTGCGGCGCTGGCCATCGCCCGTTCATCCGACCAGCCGAGCCATCACGGCAGCGGAACAGCGGGCCGCCCAACGGCAGGTAGACCGCTTCTGCAACGAAAAAGAGCCCCGGGGCAAACAGCACCACCCGCCTCCGACACACGGCGCACAAACGGAAAGAGACAGCCAACATGAGAAACCCGCACGGCACCGCCGGCACACTTCAAACAGTCGGAGCCGCGACCCTTCGCTCCGCACTGGCGCTGAACCTTGTGTGGATCGGAGCCCTGAAATTCGAGGAATACGAAGTCGAGAACATCCGCCCCCTGGTCGGCTCAAGTCCACTGTTCTCGGCCCTCTTGAAAAAGCTGGACGAGAAGACACTGGCAAGGATCGTCGGGCTGACCGAGATTGCGATGGGAACTCTGATCGCCGCGAAGCCGCTGGCCCCCAGAGCCTCGGCGATCGGCAGCCTCGCGGCCGTAGGGATGTTCGCCACCACCCTAAGCTTCCTGACCACAACGCCCGGAGTGTGGCAGGAAGACCACGGAGCCCCCAAGCTGTCGATGGTGGGGCAGTTCTTGGCCAAGGACACGGTGTTCCTCGGGGCATCCCTGCTGACCGCCGCCGAATCGTTGCAGGGCGCCCGACGACGCTGAAACGGCGCGGTACGCCGTGTCCGATGACACAGTGACCTTCGTCTTCGTCTTATGCGTTGGCCAACTCGCCGGAAGCGTGGACCGGCCACTCGTCGGCAGCGCCACCCGGAGCCAGAAGCCTCGGCGACCACGACCAAACGTCGCCCACACGACGGTGATAACTGTCCAGCAACAGCGCAAGCGGCCCGCCACTTCGTCATCGCGGCGTGTTCGTCGAACCCGACGGCTTTTGTCATAGCCGGATCATCTCTCGATCGAGGTGGCGTTAGCTGCCGGGCCGGCCGGCGGACTGGTTGCGGGTGGGGAGGCTGAAAGGGGAAGTCATCGTCGTACGCCCGCGAGGGCCTTGCTCGAGGCGTCGCAGAAGTCGGCGATCCCACCGGGTTAGACACGCCGGCCGTCGTATCACCATCAGCCACGCTCGGGCGGGCCCCCGGCAGGCTCACTCCGCTGCTACCGGCGACTTACCGGGCGGTTTCTCAGTTTCAAGGAAGTGAGATGGCGGGGCAGGCACACTTGGCTCGCTGCTTATGGGTCACGGGCCGGCGGTGCACTTCCTGCCAATCCCGGCGAAGGACTCGGAGGACGGCGTGTCCCTGTTGCTGGGGCTCGTCGTGGCCGCAATCCGCGTCGGGCGCAGACACCGACCCACGTCACGCCCGCATCGCTGGCGATCGTCGGGTCGGTGCGTGCGCATTGGCGCCGGAGCTCCCCCGTCTTTGGGCGCCGCTGTGGTCGCTACCCGGCACCGCACCACGCTGTCTGCAGCGGCACCCGCCGCCCGACTCTTGCTGGGGGGCCAACGGAGCTGCTTTGGAGGACCGCACCTTGCCTCACCCACGGCCGGGGACCTTCTGGCCGGCGAGCACACACACCCTTCACGCACGGCCTCGTACCGTTTCGGGATGACTCCGGGCCGGCGAAAAGCGGTGGCGGTGCTGTATTACGGCGGGCTCTGCCTCCTGTTGGCGCTGATTGTGACCAAGTCGCTGCCTCACCTGCTGCCGGCGACGGTGGCCCGGCACATCGGCTATGACAGCGAAGGCTACGTGCTGGCGTTACTCCTGCCGCCGTGGATCGAGTATGTGAGACCGCGCCTCACCGGCAAGCCGTTCGGGTGGGCGGTTACCCCCGCTGCGGCGGCCGCCTCTCTGAGTGTGGGGCTGCTCCTCTACAACTCCCACAGCATCATCGGCGGGGTGAAAACGTTGAATGAGACGTTTTTCGCCCTGGCCCTGCTGATTCCCTATGTGCAGTTGACGCGCCGGCTGTCGGGGTTTGCCGCCGTGGCGTGCGCCGTGGGCGTACTCGCCGGCATCGTCGCGGCTGAATACACACCGCTGGCGACGATCACCACGAATCTTGCCGAAGGCACGGTGATGCTGCTGTTGGCGCCGCTGGCCTTCGACCTGGCCGACCGGGTCATCCTCCAACCCGACCGTCCCGGCCCGCAGCGCTTGCGGCGGGCTTGGTGGGTCCTCCTCGCTGTCGCCCCGCTTGCGTTCATCGTCTTGGTTCACGTCCACCTCGGCGTCCCGCTCCATGCCGCCGTTCGGTATGCGACCCGCGCTCAGGAGGCCTTCGTCGGGATGCTGCTGCTGGAGCTGTATTTCGCGGCCCGCGGCCCGCGCCGAACCGCCGCACCGACGGCCGGGGTGGCTGCCGCAGACCCGGCCGAGCTCGCGGCACGGCCCGGCCCAGTGGTCATCGCCTGATCGGCGGAGGAACGGAGGGAGTCTCGCGCCTACCGCAGGATCCCTCGGGTCTGTCGAGGGACCACGGCCCGAGGCCGTGGAGGTCACGCGATTCCACTTGGGTCTGCCGCTGTGGCCCTCGCCCTTCGGGCCCTGCCGAAGTCCCCGCTGCTTAACAGCGGAGCTAGGGACAGTCCCGCGGGCTTGCACCGTGCGGTGGGTGTAGGGACCGGGATCTGCGTTACCGGGTGGCGGTGTGCGCCGGGTGAGGGATCTCGTGGAGTTCGTGCGCCCGGACGGGTTTGGGCAGATGGCTGTCCATGCCGGCTGCGGTGCAGGCAGCCTTGTCTTCGGTGAGCACGCTGGCGGTCATGGCGACGATTTTGGGTTGCCGGTCGGCGGGTAGCTGCGCGCGGATGGCTCGGGTCGCGGCGAGGCCGTCGAGTTCGGGCATCTGGACGTCCATCAGCACGATGTCGTAGTCGGCCCGTCGGACGACCTGATCGGCTTCCAGGCCGTTACTGACGGTGTCGACACGGTGGCCGAGTCTGCTGAGCATCAGTTGGGCGACTTTCTGGTTGATCTGGTTGTCCTCGGCGAGCAGGATCCGCAGCGGGGTGGCTGCGGCGACCGTGGGGCCGTCGCCGCCGCGGTGCCCGCCCGCGGTTTCGATGGCTTGCAGGCTCGCCGCGGGGGGAGCGACCGCCGCGAGCAGTTGCTGCTGCAGCGCGCTGCTCCTGACCGGTTTGCTCAGCATGGCGGTGAACGGGGCCTGCTGCCTGATGGGGCCGGGTGGAGACGCCGCTGAGCAGTATCCAGCGGGGAGCTCACGGCCGGCGGGGAGCTGCCGCAGCGCGCTGGCGAGCTGCCCACCGTCCATGCCGTGCATGTGCATGTCCAAGACGGCGACGTCGAACCGTCGGCCCGCGGCGAGCAGTTCCAGTGCGCCGTTGGGGGTCGCGAGGATCGGTGCAGGCCATTCCCCAGCCGCGCAGCTGCAGCTGTAGGACCCGGCGGTTGGTGGCGTTGTCATCTACGACCAGGACCGTTATGCCGGTCAGGGAACCGGCGGGCGACCCACCAGCCTGCACGCGCCGGTCGGTGGACCGGCCACGACCGGGCCGCGCGCCAGGCGCTGGCCGAGCGCATCGACACCTTCTCCGATGGGCGGGTCGAGCGCTACTGGACACTTCTGGGCGTTCTCAACGGATGGCGGGCCCGCCCGCCTGCCGTCCCGGCGTTCAAGTGGTTCTCGGCTGCGCTCCGTACCCATTGAATGCGTACCCATTGATTGCGTACCCATTGAATGCGGCCCAATGAATGCGGCCCAATGAACGCGCCCAGTCAACGGCGCTGGCGCGGAGCCGACCGATTCTTAGATCGGCATTGCGATGAAGGGCGAGCTGTAGTCGATGTCGGCGGCGAGCACCGCCTCGGCCGCTTCCGGCGTCACCCGGTTGGCCTCCGCGGCGAGCAGGAAGTGCAGCAGATGCACGTCGCCGGCGGTCGGGATGCCGGTGACCTCCGGGTGCGCCAGCACCCACGAGACCGCGGCGGTGATGCGCTCCTGGTCGTCGTACGGCTCGTACCAGGTGGCGTAGCGCTGGTCGTCACCCGGCCAGTTGCGCCGTGAGATCGTCTTGATGGTCATCAGGCCCGCGTCCTGCCGCTTCGCTTCGGCGGCGAGTGCCTCGTAGTCGGCGCGATAATGCTCGTCGCGCCACAACACCGGATTCAACGGGGTCAGCACGGTGGCGAAGGGAAATCGGCGCAGCGCTTCGAGATGGGTGCCCGGGGCCTGGTGGGTGTGACCGGTGATCCCGACCGCGCCGACCAACCCCTCGTCCTGAGCGCGGACGGCGGCCTGCAGCGCGCCGTCCCCCCCGGTGACCGCGTCGAGCTCGTCGAGGTTACCGACGGCGTGCAATTGCAGCAGGTCCACCCGGTCGGTCTGCAACCGCTCCAGGGAGGCGTTGATCTGCGCCCAGGCCGCATCCCGGCCGTGCTCGCCGGTTTTGGTGGACAGGAAGATCCGGTCCCGGATCTGCGACATCCACGGACCCAGCCGCAGCTCCGCCTCGCCGTAGCTGGCCGCCACGTCGAAGTGGTTGATGCCGCCGTCGAGGGCCTCCTGCACCGAGGCGTCGGCCACGTCCTGAGTGACCTCGCTCAACGCCGCGCCGCCGTAGATCAGCACCGAGCTCTGGTGCTCCAACTTGCCCAGCCGCCGCTTCTCCACCGTGTCTCCTGTCGCTGTCGAGTTCTTGGTTGCTCAGAAAGTGCCGGCCACCAGTTCGGCGATTTGCGCGGTATTGAGGGCCGCGCCTTTGCGTAGATTGTCCCCGCAGACGAACAGCTCCAGCGCGCGCGGGTCGTCGAGCGACCGGCGCACCCGGCCGACCCAGGTTGGATCGGTGCCGACCACGTCGGCCGGCGTCGGCCACTCCCCCGTCGACGGCTCGTCGCACAGCAGCACGCCGGGTGCGTCGCGCAGGACCTCCTGGGCCCGCTCGGCCTCGACCGGCGCGTCGAAGGTCGCGTGCACCGACACGCAATGCCCGGTGACGACGGGTACGCGTACACAGGTGGCGGCAACCGGGAGGTCCGGCAGGTCGAGGATCTTGCGGGTCTCGTCGCGGATTTTCATCTCCTCCGAGGAGAATCCGCCAGCCTTGAGCGAGCCGGCCCACGGCACGACGTTGAGCGCGAGCGGCGCGGGGAACGGCCCCAAGTCGCCGACAACGGAGCGTACGTCGCCGGCCCGGGTGCCCAGCCCGCGGTTGGCGGCGACCTTGTCGATCTGGTCGTACAACGTGTCGATCCCGCTCTGCCCGGCGCCGCTGGCCGCTTGGTACGAGGCGACGACTAGCGACCGCAGCGCGTACTCGCGGTGCAGCGCCCCGAGGGCGACGATCATCGACAGCGTCGTGCAGTTGGGATTCGCGATGATGCCGCGCGGCCGGTTGGCGGCGGCCTCGGGGTTGACCTCCGGCACGACCAGCGGCACGTCCGGCGCCATCCGGAAGGCGGCGGAATTGTCGACCACGACGGCGCCGCGGGCGGCCGCCTCGGGCGCCCACTGCAGGGACACCTCGTCGGGCACGTCGAACATCGCTACGTCCACGCCGTCGAAGACGGATAGGGCCAGCGCCTGGACAGGGACCTGCTCGCCCCGGACCGCGAGCAGCCGGCCGGCCGATCGCGGCGAGGCGATCAGCCGGATCTCGCCCCAGACGTCGGCCCGCTCGCTCAGCAGCGCGAGCATCACCGTGCCCACGGCACCGGTCGCGCCGACCACAGCCAGGGTCGGCCGATTCTGGCTCACCGACCGGTCCCGGCGTAGACCTGCGCCTCGGAATCCCCGGCCAGGTCGAAGGCCTCATGCACCGCGGTGACCGCGCGCCCGACGTCGGTGTCGCGACAGACCACCGAAATGCGGATCTCGGAGGTGGAGATGATCTCGATGTTCACGCCGGCCTCGGCCAGGGCACCGAAGAACCGCGCCGACACCCCGGGGTGCGACCGCATGCCCGCGCCGACCAGCGAAACCTTGCCGATGTGGTCGTCGTACAGCAGGTCGCCGAAGCCGACCTTGTCCTTGATGCGGTGCAACGCCGCCATCGCCGTGGCCCCGTCGCCCTTGGGCAGGGTGAATGAGATATCCGTGCGGGCCTGCGGACCGGCGGAGATGTTCTGCACGATCATGTCGAGATTGATCTCGGCGTCGGCCACCGCCTGGAAGATCGCCGCCGCCTCGCCCGGCTCGTCCGGCACCCCCACTACGGTGATCTTGGCCTCGCTGCGGTCGTGCGCGACGCCGGTGATGATGGCCTGCTCCACGGAAAGCTCCTCAATCGAGCCGGTCACCAAAGTGCCCGGCTGGTCGCTGAACGACGACCGGACGTGGACCGGAATGCCGTACCGCCTGGCATATTCCACGCAGCGCAGCATCAACACCTTGGCCCCGCACGCGGCCAGCTCGAGCATCTCCTCGTAGGTCACCCGCTGCAGGCGCCGGGCTCGGGGGACCAGCCGCGGGTCGGCGGTGTAGACGCCGTCGACGTCGGTATAGATCTCACAGACCTCGGCACCGAGGGCGGCCGCGAGGGCCACAGCGGTGGTATCCGAACCGCCGCGCCCGAGCGTGGTGATGTCCTTGGTGTCCTGGCTGACGCCCTGGAAGCCGGCGACGATGGCCACCGCACCGGAAGCGACAGCGTCCCGGATCCGGCCGGGCGTGACGTCGATGATCCTGGCCCGCCCGTGTGCCGACGTGGTGATGACGCCGGCCTGCGAGCCGGTGAAGGAGCGCGCCTCGTAGCCCAGCGCTTTGATCGCCATCGCCAGCAGGGCCATGGAGATGCGCTCGCCGGCCGTGAGCAGCATGTCGAGCTCGCGGCCTGGTGGGAGTGGGGAGATCTGCTCGGCGAGAGCCATCAGGTCGTCGGTGGTGTCCCCCATGGCGGACACCACGACGACGACGTCGTGCCCGCCGCGGCGGGCCCGGACGATCCGCTCGGCCACCCGCTTGATCCGCTCAGCATCACCGACCGAGGAACCGCCGTACTTCTGTACGACGAGACCCACGATGGCTCCTCCGGACGGCGTACGGGCGCGACCTGAGGATACCGGCGCGGGCAGCCGCCGCGCTCTGCTGGAGCCCTGCGGTCAGACGTCGAGCAGGCGCCGACCCTCGAAGGCCCGCCCCAGCGTCACTTCGTCGGCGTACTCCAGATCTCCGCCCACCGGCAGGCCGCTGGCCAGCCGGGTCACCCGCAACCCCATCGGCTTGATCAGCCGGGCCAGATAGGTGGCCGTCGCCTCGCCCTCCAGGTTGGGATCGGTCGCCAGGATCAGCTCGGTGATCGCCGCGTCGGCCAGCCGCACCATCAGCTCCCGGATCCGCAGGTCGTCCGGCCCGATCCCCTCGATCGGGCTGATCGCCCCGCCCAGGACGTGATAGCGCCCGTGGAACTCGCGCGTGCGTTCGATCGCCACCACGTCCTTGGGCTCCTCGACGACACAGATCACCTCCAGCGACCGCCGGGGGTCGCGGCAGATCCGGCACTCCTCGGCCTCGGCGACGTTGCCGCAGACCTGGCAGAAACGCACCCGCTCCTTGACCCGCTGCAGCGTGTCGGCCAGCCGGGTGACGTCGGCCTGGTCGGCGGCCAGCAGGTGGAAGGCGATCCGCTGCGCGCTCTTGGGCCCGACGCCGGGTAACCGCCCCAGCTCGTCGATCAGATCCTGTACGGCGCCTTCGTACATCTACATCCCAGGCAGGCCGAGGCCGCCCAGTCCACCGGCCAGCGGCCCCATCTTCTCCGCCTGCAGCTCTTGCGCGGCCCGGCCGGCGTCGCGGACGGCGGCGATGACGAGATCGGCGAGGGTCTCGGCCTCCGCCGGGTCGATGACGCCGGGATCGATGACCAGCGCCTGCAGGTCACCGGTGCCGTTGACCGTCGCGGTGACCAGGCCACCGCCGGCCGAGCCGGTGACCTCGGTGTCGGCCAGCTCGTCCTGGGCCGCCATCATCTGTTCCTGCATCATCTGCGCCTGCTTCATCAGCGCCGCGAGATCCGGCTGGGCTCCAGGCATCACAGTGGCTCTCCTCGATGCTGTCCGGCTGCGGCAGGGCTCAGCCTATCGGTCAGGGCTCGGAAATCTTCTCCGCGCCGAGGCTCTCTCGCAGCAGCGACAGGGCCGACTCCTCGGGCGACCGCCGGGCGGCACCCTCGTCGTCGGGCTGCTCGGGCGCCGCCTCGTCCCCGGCGGCGAAGCCAGTTTCGGTCGCCAGCTCCAGGACCGGCTCACCGGCCACCTCGCACTGCAGCTGCCAGTCGACGCCGAGCACCTCGGCCAGCGCGTCCCGGAAGTAGTCCACCGCCGGCTGCTGCGACAGGGCTCGGGCATGGAAGGCGTGCGGGAAGGTCAGCACGAGGACGCCGCCGCCGACCGACGTCACCGTCGCATCGAGAAGGTACGCAGCGACCGTCCGGCGCTTGTCGCGGACCCGGGCCACCAGCTCGGGCCAGACCCGCCGGACGGCGGCGGCGTCGATGCCCCCGCCGGCCGGTGGCGCGCTTGGTTGGCTCTCGCCCGCGCCGTCCTCCGTGGGAAGGGCCGGTGGGGTCGGGGCCGGGGGCGACGCGGGCGCGGGCGCGTCTGGAGACACAACCGCCGCCGCGGGCGCTGGCGCCGACGACGCAGTCGCCGCAGGAGCGGCGGTCGCGGGGGGGGCGGGCGGGGCCCCAGCTGGGATCGGCACCCCGATGTCCAGCCGGCGCTCGAGCCGTTCGACCCGCTGAAGCAGGGCCGGGGAGGACGTCGAAGCACCGGGCAGAAGCATTCGGGCACAAACCAGCTCCAGCAGCAGCCGGGGCGACGTCGTACCGCGCATCTCCACCAGGCCGTCGTGCACGACGTCGGCCAGCCGCGACAGCGTGGCGGTGCCCAGCCGCGCCGCCTGGCCGCCCATCCGCTCAAGCTGGTCCGTCGGGGCGTCGATCAGCCCCTTGGCCGGTGCGTCGGGCACCGCGTCGAGCACGATCAGGTCACGCAACCGCTCCAGCAGGTCGGCGGCGAAACGCCGCGGATCGTGGCCGGCCTCGACGACCTGGTCGACCGACTCGAAGACCGCCGCACCGTCGGTGGCCGCCAGCGCATCCACCACGTCGTCGAGCAGCGCGGAGTCGGTCACCCCGAGCAGGGTCAGGGTGCGGGCGTACGACACCCCGTCGGGCCCCGACCCCGACAACAGCTGGTCCATGATCGAGAGGGCGTCGCGGGCCGAGCCGCCGCCGGCCCGAACCACCAGCGGGAAGACCGCCGGCTCGACGATCACCTGCTCCTTCGTACAGACGTCTTCCAGGAGCTGACGCAGAACCGTCGGCGGCAACAGCCGGAACGGGTAGTGGTGAGTGCGCGAGCGGATGGTCTGCAGCACCTTGTCCGGCTCGGTGGTGGCGAAGACGAAGGTGACGAAGTCCGGCGGCTCCTCGACCAGCTTGAGCAGCGCGTTGAACGCCGCGGTGGTGACCATGTGCGCCTCGTCGATCACGTACACCTTGAAGCGCGAGGACACCGGTGCGTAGAAGGCGCGCTCCCGCAGGTCGCGGGCATCGTCGACACCGTTGTGCGACGCGGCGTCGATCTCGATCACGTCGAGGCTGCCCGGGCCCCCGGGGGCGAGCGCAACGCAGGAGTCGCAGACGCCGCACGGGTCGGGGGTCGGCCCCTGCTCGCAGTTGAGCGATCGAGCCAGGATGCGGGCGCTGGAGGTCTTGCCGCAGCCGCGCGGGCCGGAGAACAGGTACGCATGATGGATCCGGCCGTTGAGCAACGCCTGGCGCAGCGGCCCCGTCACATGTTCCTGGCCGACCACCTCGGCGAAACTTGCCGGCCGGTAGCGGCGGTACAGCGCAAGGCTCACAGCGACGGCTCCGGCCAGCAGATGGGCAGTAAGGACCCCTCGCGCACCCGCCAGAGCCCGCTTACCCTTGCTGCCTTCCGGCCCTGGGGGAGTTCACCGGATGGACGCCGCACGAGGGGTCTGGCGCCCACTCTAACGCGGCCTCCGGCGCCGACGCGTCGGCCGGCGGACCTCCGGTAACCTGGGCGATCTGGAGGATTCGCCTAGTGGCCGATGGCGCACGCTTGGAAAGCGTGTAGGGGGCAACCCCTCGAGAGTTCGAATCTCTCATCCTCCGCCGCGGTAGTCATCAGGACCCGGAACG
>JAABUW010005877.1_pt1 | contig 15700 bp, 3 predicted proteins | sample 5560081 | NCBI WGS metagenome assembly JAABUW01 (sample SAMN10711882, study PRJNA513363) | rock metagenome | isolation source: Antarctica rocks | place: Antarctica: Victoria Land, Knobhead sud | reverse complement strand
GATTAATTTATTTAAATAATTGTAATTGAAGTATAATTAAAGTTGTGCAATATATTTTTAATTATAATTTTAGCGCACAAGAAAATACTCAAACGCACAAACAAAAAAAAGAGCAAAAAAAAAAGCAAAAAAATAAAAAGAAAGAAAGATTGCGTTGTTATTTACACTTTAAAATTAAAAAAAATAGTATAATACTAAAATTTTATATCAAGTTTTTATTTTAAAATTTTTAATATCTTAAATTTGAATCTTTGTTAACAAATTTTACAAATAAATCGAAACTCTAAGTTAAAAAAATATTGTAATTTATAATATTAAAAGTATTTTAATTAAATTTATAAAAATAAACAACAATTAAGAGCTTTTTGCAATATTTAATATATTAATCTTAGTATTAATATCGATTTTAACAATATTAAATTTAATAATATTGTCGAAGTTAATTGAAGATATATAATATAGATTGTACTTTATCTTGTTATTGCTAAATATCTTTAATTTGTTTTTTCAAAAATTAATAATAGTATTTTTTACATATTTTTTTTTTAATTTAGTATTAATAATTTAATTGATAATATTTTAATTAAACTTTATATATTCTTTGCATTTTCTTTTTTTAAATAATAACTAATATTAATCGAATTAAAGATAAATTCGAATATTAATTAAAAATATATTAAATATAAAATATTAAGTACTTAATTCTCAAATAATTAATTGTTATTAAAAGAGAAGTAAAATTGCTTTTGTTAAAAAAATTTTAAATTAAAATTTAATAATTTTAATAATTAATCGATCTTAAAGTTGCTATTATTTTCTTTTAATAAATTTATTAAATTGTTAAAGAAAATAATATTCTACAATTCTTTAATAGCAATAAAAAAGTTTATTATATATATTATGCGCAATAAAGTCTTTGCATAATTGAGCGTTTTAATTATTTTTGTCTAAAATATAATAATAACTTTGCAAAATATATAATAAAGCAATTCGATATTTGCTATCTTTACAATATATTTAAAAATAAAATATGTTTCTATATAAAAGTAGAAATTTTAATAATTACAAAATTTTTAATTTTTAATTAAAAATCAATTAAATACAAAATTTATAAAAGATTTTGTATAAAGATCTTAATTAATTTAATACAATATAGTTATCTAGAAATTGTTTTAATTATAAAATTGCTTTTTAAGTTAAGAAGTTATCTTTTTAATTTTGTCGAAAAACTTGCTTTGCAACAAATTTAATATATATTTTATTTAAATATTAACAACGCAAATAATATAATTTTGAAAAATTAATTTTTTAATAGTTTAAAAGTTATTAAGACAAATAATATATTGTTGTTGCTATTTATTTGTTATATATTGCAAGAAGATTTAATTTATATATGCAATTTTCTTTATATATATTATATATATAAGTTAAAGTATATTAAATTCTAAATATTAAAACTTAATAAATAACATAATTTAATAAAATTTGTTAAACAAAATTCGAAAAATATAGCTTCGAAATCAAATTGTCTCTTTTATACGTTTGTATATCTTAAGATTATTTGTAATAAAATATATATACTAATTGTAAACAAAATTGTTTAAATTAATTTCTAGTTACTTAAGATAAAGATCTTCAATTATAAAAATATTGTTAATTGTTATACTTTTATTTCTCTAAATTAATATTATAAAATATAATTTTGTTTTATACGACTTTAGTATATTAAGCTTAAATATAAATGCAATTTAAAAGAAGTTTATATTAATATACTTTAACAATCGAAAAAGTTTTTAAATAACACTTTTAATATAAAAAATTTAAATCTTATTAAATTAAATATAATATATATAAAATAAAAGAGAATATATTGTATTTTAATATTAAGACTCTTATTAATTAAAGTTAAAACAATAATTATTGTTAATAGTAAATACTCTTTTAAATTTTATATATATTAAAAGAGAAATACAATATTAAGATTTTAAGATTCGATTATTATAACAAATATAATTAATCGAAATTTTTAAATTTTTTTAGTTTTTTTATCTTTTTAATCTTTTAAAAATTCAAGATTATTATAAATTAAAATTGTTGTAAAGAGTCTTTCTATTGCAAGAAAATATATTTTTAAAAAACTAGTTAGTTTGTTTAATTAATTCTATATAATTTTATAGAATATTGTTAAGCTAAGCAAATATAACAAATTTATTATTCTTTGTTTTGTTTTATCTTGTTACAAATAAAGCGCAAAAATAATTTAAAAATTAGAAGACAACTTTAAATACAACAAATAAAATAAAATAAAAAATGTAACAAGTTGTCGATTAATTATATTTTTAAATTTTGTTGTATTTAAATTCTAGCAAGTAATTGCAACAATAATATTTTATTAACAAGAAACTGCAATTTTTATTATCTTTTTTGTATTTTTAAGTTTGACAAATAAATTTTAATCAAAATTAACAATAAATTTTCGAAATAAATTAAACAATAAATTTTTAACTAGCATTTAAAGCTTTTTGCAAAAATTATTAATAGCTTAATTTTAATTATATTAATGCATAAATTGCTCTTTGTAATTTTTTAACATTAATAGAAAGTTTTTGTAATTAATTATTTTATTATAAACATAATTAAGAAAGCTTTAATATTTCTTTTCAAAAGTTTTATCTTTTTAAAAACAAATAAGACTTCGAAGATAATTAAATAGAGTTTATTGTTACTTGTTTAACAAACTATTTATTTGCATTATTTTGTTTAAATTATTTTCTCTTAATTCTTAATAACAAACAAAGAAAGAGAATTGTTTTTAAATTATAAATACTAAAAAGCTGTTACGACCCTAGCTCGTTACAGCTAGTATATACCCTACAGAGCAGTCTGTAGCATATAGCACGATTACCTGCATGCTCGACGGCTTGACAGGCGAGCATTGCTCGACACGCTAGTGGGTGAGCTCGACATGCTCGACAGCGAGCAGAGCGAACAGGGCTCGACATGCTCGACAGCGAGCATGGCGAGCAAGAAGAATCTCTTTAGTATATAGGTCCCCTAGACACGACTCCCTTATGGATCGTGGTCAAAGTGTTACACTGCTATCTAGGCGACTAGAGTATCAGGGTAGGTTTGCATTGCCTAAAGACGCCTACAAACCTCTCCAACAGTACCAACCTACCCTGATACTCTAGTCGCCTAGATAGCAACGTAACAAAAGCAAATTAATAAAACTTAACAAAACAAATTTAGATTGCGACAATAAGCAATTAAGAAAAAAAGCAACAACAAAGACAAATTTAAATTAAGTAAAGAAAAAGAAGACAAATGTATAAGACAACTATTTATAACAAATAACTACTTTAATTGCAATAAATAGTAAAGTAAAATTATTATTTATATTTAAAAGAGAGATTATATATAAATTGATTAATTTCGCAAGTACAAATAAATTTATTATCAAAAAAATTAGATTTTTAAAATAACAAAGATACGTCGCATATTTTTAATTATTTAATTAGCAATTAAACTTTATTAAATTTCTAATTTATCAATCGATACTTTTTTTTTTTTTTTTTTTTTTTTGTTTTTATCTTTATTGCATAATTATTTCGATCTTAGTATAAAAACAATATTTGCAATATTTAATTAATTTTCGTTTGCAAACTCTTATTTTGCTTTTTAAAAAAATTGTTAAAAAAATAAGTTTATCTCTTTGTTTACACAACAAACATTTAAGCGTCTTTAAATATTTAAAAAAAATTAATTTATTAACAATTAATAATTTTTTAAGTTGCAATACAATTGCTACTTAGTAAAATATTTGTTTTAATTTTAATTTGCAAATTGTTTTAATTTGCTTTATAAATTAAGATATTATTAATTAAATTTCTTAAAATAAGTTAAATAAACGCAAAAAATTTATTTTTAATTCGATTATATTAATTGAGCTTTTTAAATATTAATAAAATAAAAGCAATTTGTTGAGCGTAACAAATTGTAAATTAATTTATATTTTTTAACTTTATATTATTAAGCAACTTGTTATTAAATTAAATTGCTATATACTAGAGTAAAATTATTCTTCAAACAATTTTTCTTTTTTTTGCAATAAAATTATATATAATTTTTAACTTTATTATACAAATATCTTTGCAATCGCAAATAATAAATTTTGAACTTTTATATTTTATAAAATTGATTTGTCTTTATATTGTTATATTTTTAAAACTATAAATGTACGCTTTTTTAATATTAATTAATATATTGTCTCTTTCTATTATATCGAATTATTAAAATAGAATCTTTTAATAAAAGTTTTTAATAATTAAAGTATAGTTTTTTTTAATTTTTTAATCAAGAGATACGAAACTTTAAATAATATTTATTTTATTTTTAAACTCGACTTATTTTGAAATATTAATATTAATATAAAGAAAATAAATATTATTACTCTTGCAAACGTATTTAATATAATAAAGATAAAATATAAGATAATAATTGCAATTTAAACGCAATATTGTATAAAAAAAATAGTATAAAAGATTAATATAAATAATTTGTTGCATAAAAAAGTAAAGCATATTGCAAAGTTATTTTAAATTCGACTTCTTATTGCAAGTATTAAAATAATAAAAATATATATTGTATTTAATATTAATTAGATTTTAAATTTTAAATTTTTGATTATTTTTGTTAACAATGTTATTTTAAAGTTATTTGAATATTTGCGACACAATTATATTTTTATCTTAATTTTAATTCTTTTATATCTTAGTATTTGCAATTTTAAAAACAATTATTTTAATTATATTCTTATTATATTTTATTAAAAAAGTAAATTTCTTAACAATATATTTAAAGATTTTTAAGTTATTTGTTTTATTTCTTTGTTAACTTGTTATTTTTTATTAATTCGAATTTTAGCGCTTTAGCAAGTTTAGCGTATAACGTTTATTGTATACTTTAATAAGACAAATTTTAATAATTATAACTATTATATTTGTATTATTGTTTACAAGACTTACAAATTCAACAATATTATAAAGATAATTAAAATATATATATTTAAAATATTTAATTAACAACAATTTTAACAACAAATAAACAACTTTAAAGTATTGCTCTTTTGTATATATATTTGTTTCTTTTATTATTAATTTTTTTTATATAATTTGTTAATACTTAATTAACGTTGCAATATTAATATTGCTTTTTAACAAAATTTAAAATTTGCATTTAACTTGTAAGTTTTTTAATTTATAAAAACTTCTATTTGTTATTTAATGCGTTGTTTGTTGCTTGTTTTAATATTAAATTTATTTCTTAATATAATAATGTCGATTTTTAATATCTTTTTTTGCAAATTTTTGTTTAATTCTTCGATAAAGTTGTTGTTGTTATTAATATCGAAATATTGTTCTTAATAATTTTAGTCTTTTAATTTTCGAATATATCGAAGATATTTAGTTTAATTTAATTAAACTTATAAATCTATAAGTTAAAAAAAATTAATACAAAACTTTTTAAAAGTAATATTATTTTGCAATTCAATATATTAACAACTTCTTTCTAATTATTTAAAATAATTAGTTTTTTTAATTTTTAATTTTTGATATTGCAATACAAGTATTAAAGAATAATTGAATCTAAAAGTTTATATATTTAACTTATATTTAAAATTCTTTTAGCAACTTAAATTATTTGTACAATATTATTTTTTAAAAATTTATTAAAATTCTAATCGATTGTTGTCTTACTTTAGAATTTTTAAATAAATAATTTTTTTTTGTATCTCTTATATTGTTGTTTTTGATTGCGTCGAATTTTTTTTAAAATAAGTATTTCTATAAAGTAGTTACTATTTCTTTGGGTAGAACTGCGTAATTAAGCGAGTTAAGTTAGATAGTATATATAATAATAATAATAGCATTTATAGTAAAACTAATTGCTAAAAAACGCAAATGCGAGAAAAATCTTATCTCTCTATAAAATGCTTTTTTGTTTGCTATTAAGAGAGACAATGCGCAAACAATATTTGTTAACTTAATACTAGTTTTGCGTAGATCTAGTTCGTGCAAGTCTTTGTCAAATATATATTGACGTATGTTAAGTATGCTATTGCGAAGCAAATTTAGTATTGCGAGATACGTTTTACAATTATATTCTTTCTTAAAGTTTTAGTCTCTAAAATCTATATTATTAGTTTTAGCTACAATATAATTTTTAATTTGTTATTGTAATAACAATTACGAAGTTGCGTATATTGCGATATAAATGCGCGAAATTTTACTTTGTAATTATTTGTCTCTTAATAACAATAAATAGAAGCAAATATTTAAAATAATTTTTTGCATTTTGTAAATAGTAAAAAAGCAATAGATATTTGCGATAATATATCTATAAAATAGATATACAATTTTGTAAATATGCAAAGTTTTATTTTGCAATTACTCTTAATAATAATAAGACAAAAACAAAGATTTAAGATAGTTTTTTGCATCTTATAAATAATAATAAAGTAATAAATATTTGCGATAATATATTTACGATTATTACTTTTGTTTATTTTGATAATTGTAGATTTATCTTTTTAATAAAATTGCTTTTAACAAATATTAAATAAATAATAATAATTTACTTCTTTTTGTAATGCGTAGACGCGTTATTATTGTTTTTAGACGCAATATAGGAATATAAATATTATTATTATTATTTTGTTTCTTTGTTTCTTATATTACTTTGCAAAACAATTTTGTAAATACAATTGCTTTTATTTTTGCATTTGTTTGCAAACTATAAAGATACTTAATTATTGCAGTACTTAATTTAAATTAACGCAATTAATATTGCGATCTTTAAGTTTGTTTTGCAATAATAATATTAATTTTTATTTTTTTTTGTAAACGAATATTGCGACTTTGCAAATACAATCGTAAACGTTTATTTTTTAGTATTTTATTTTATTTATTGCGATTAATATGTAAGCATCGATGTTGTTTGCGTGTTACGCAAGAAACAACTTTGTTTTAATTCTAATTGCAACAAAAATAATTGCGAAATTAATTTAAAAGTTTGACTAATTTTTAATTGTATAGAGTATTATTAGCATTTTTACAAATTATTAAACAATAATAAGTAGCTTAATAGTATTGACGTTGTTTTGAGAGCAAAACTAATATATATATAGACAAATTGTTTGCATAATCTTAACGAACGTTTTTTGTTTGTTGTTATTGTCGTTGTTGTTGTTGCTATTATTGCGTTTGCTTCTACGTCTATTTTTGTGCTTCTTCTTGTCGTCTTTGCTTCGATTGTTGTCTCTCTCGCTTTCTTAACTTCTCTTTTGTTTGTTGTAATTTTGTTTGCGTTTTTTGTTCTTCTTAATTCGTTTTTTAATCGCGATATAGAACGCACTTGCAAATCAAAAAAGATAAAAATAGAATTAACAATATATAATAGTTGTTTAATGTTATCGATGCGTATTTGTCTTCAAACAAAATTTCTTTATTGTGTGTCTCTTAATAACGAATTGCGTTATTAAGTGTTTTTGTTGCTCTACAACAAAGTATCTTTGCAAATCGAATTTTATTATTGTTATTATATTTTTTCTTATTTTGCGTATTTGTTTTGTCGTTGTTATTGTAATAATCTTTTTTATTGTCGTTAATACTCTTTAATTAAGAGTAAATTATTGTGCGTAACGTAATAAATATAATGCACAAGCTTCAAAAAAAATATTAGATTAATTTGCACAATTGCAATTGTTGTTATTAATAATTTCTTTTGTTTTTCTTAAATTGTTTGTTATTACGTTGTAATTCTTAACTCTAATTGCTTACTTTTTAATAAAGATTTTTGTGCTAAAATTTACAAATTATTTTGTTGTAATAAATTGTATTGCGAAGTTTATAACGTATAAAGCTAACATATATTAGCTTTGCTTATAATAATACTTGTTTTATTTATAATAATTGCGATTGAAACGCATTTTGTTTGTTATTTTTAAAATAGCAAAAACTAGTTTGTGTAAATATGTATATATAATTGTATTTTTATATATTTAGATTTGTTTTTAGATTTTTGCGTTATTATAAAAGTTTTTGTAGTTTTTAAAAACGTAATTTTCGAACTTTAATTTAGCTCTTTGCTTTACTTATTTTTGCGTAATTGTTTTTGCTTTTTTAATTTATTAATTACTTGTTTTTTTTGTCTCTTTTTCTTTAATATCTTCGCAATTATGTTGTGCTTTTTTGTTCTTTTTTAAATTTTTAAATTTTGTTTATTGTGTTTTTAAGATATTTCAAAGACTTTTACGTATCTTCTTATAAAATTGTATTGTAATCGAGTGATCAAGTAATATTAGACTATAGACTCAGGAATGCTTGCTACTAGTATTAGCGACCTATCTACAATACATATGCGATTTCTCTTACTTAAATCTTAGAATCTTAGCTATTTAATATATTATTAAATTGTATAATGCAATTTATATATACATTGCGATAAGTCTTTGTTGTTATAATTGTTTACTAACTAGAATTTTATCTTTATCTTATTATATTAAAGCTTAACGTAAAAAACTAATTACAACAACAAACATTAAAACAACAAATTGTCGACGTATCTTTAAAAACAATCTTAGAAATTTAGAAATTCAAAAACTTAAAAACACAAAAAAAAGAATATAAAAAACAAGTTAACTTTAACAAACTACTAGAATCAAAAACTTTAAAAATCAAAAATACGAAATTAACAACTCAAAGATTAAAATATTATTAAATTAAAAAGTAAAAAAAGAAAAGACAAAATCAAAGCATTAAGAATAGCGATAAAAGTTGTAAATTTAAAGATTAAGACGTTTTATTAAAATTGCGACTAATATTTATTGTTAAAACAATAAATTGCTCGTTAATTAAAATAACATTATTAAAAGAAACTTTTTAACAATATAATTAATTTATTTGCTTAAAAGCGAAAACGTTATTTGAACTCTTTTTTTAATAAAGACTAGAGCAAGTCTTTAACGCGAAAATATTTGTTAACAATAAATCGACAACTAATTAAAAAAACAATAGATCAAAAACGTCTACTTATAAACAATTAAAAAAATAAAGAAACAATAAACGAGAAAATAGCGCAAAGTTAAAAAAGAAAAAGAAAATCTTTTCTTAATATTTTTGCAAAGAAAAGAAAGAGATTTGCAAATTAAAAGCATTATTCTTTGAATTAATTATTATTATTAGTCTTTTTGATTTAGTAGTTGTTACTTTTACTATTTATTGTTAAGCTATTCTCTTAGAAACAATATCTAAAAACAATAAAAAAATTGCAAAGCTTTTTTTTAACGTATCTACGTTAACAACAAGCTTACTTTATAATTTTATAAAAATTGTAGAACTTTATTATTACGTAATCTCTATATTTTTTTTAAGAACGTTAAAAGTATCGCACTTTAATAAACTTAATGTTATTAATTTTCTAAATTAATTCTTAAATTTTTGTGATAAACATAAAGTTATTTTTTTATATAAAATTATTAAGTTGTCTCGATATTGCGACAAACTTATAAAGAATTTTATTAAGTTTATTGTTGTCTAAGCAAATAAAAAGTAATTTAAAATAATAAATAAATTAAAAAAGAAATATAAAGATAGAAATTCAAATTAGAAAATTAACTCTTGTGTTTTTCTAAAGTTTTTAAAAGACGTATTAAAAACAAAGTCGAATAATATTCGTAAATATAATTAATAATTTAAAGTTATTTTCTCGAAGCTTATTAAATTTAATTAAATCGATAAATATATTAAGTTTTTGTAATATTTAAAGAGTCTTTTTCGTAGCATTTGCATTAAGATAATGCGAAAGCATAAAATCAATTTAAACAACGCAATTATTATAATATTTAAATTGTTATATAAGACAATTATAAAATTGATCAAAAATAAGACAATTATGCGAGAAATAAATATTAATAGCAATTAAACTACTTAACGAGTTGCAAATATTAATATAAGTAAATTAATAAATATAATAAGCAAGAAACAAGATCTTGTAAAAAAGAAAATTACGTTAAAGATAATTTTTGTCTTTCTAGTATTGTTAGCAATCGCAATTAAAAATACGAAAATTAACAAAACTCTAAATATTTTAATACGAGCTTTTAAAAATCTTAAGATTAACAATATTTGCAAAATAATAAAGAGCAAGATTTACTAAATAATTTAACAAGCAATAACAACGTAATTACAAGAGATTTCGTATATTGCATTTTCTTAAACTTAAGTAACAATTTAGAGTTTATCTTAAAAAACGATTTATATTTATTAAGAATCTATATTTGTTTTTAAATACAATTGATTTTAACTAAAATTAAATAAGTGTTTGTTTTGCTACAATTTGCATAGACAATAAATTTGTTTAAAATTAATAGCTTTAATAACGAATAAAAAGATTTATATAAACAAAAGCAACAAAATCTATTATAAATTTAACGATTTTAAGAATAAAGAAATAAAGTTGCCTCTTAATAATGCGAAAATCAAAAAAAAGATTATAAGAATTTGTCTTTAATAAAGAACGCAAAATTGTATTCGAAATTTTATAATTACGATAGCAACAATAAAATTAAATACTAGTTCTTTGTCGAAAAATAAAAAGAATAATAAATTAAATTAAACAATAATAAAAATTTAAAAAATTCGATCAAAACAAGATTCTTCTAAGCAATAAACACTCTAGAAATTCTTAATAAAGCAATTGATTAAAAGAATTAAAAAAAGAATTAAAAAGAAAAAGAAATTTTCGAAAATTAAAAACGTTAAATTTAGAAATTATTTAAAGATAGTAAAAGTCGCAAAAGAAGAAACATATATAAAGAAAAAAATAATAAAAACAAAAGTAAAGAATGTTACAATAAAGAATGTTTTCGCAATAATTAATTTTAATTTAAGAGTTATTAAGTATTAGAAAATTAAATCTAGAAAAAAGCAAAAGACTTCTATAAACTATGTATAACGAATAAAACGTTCGAAGAGAATGTTGCAAATTGTAAAGAATTAAATCGATTTCAAAACTTTAATTTAAAGTATTTTTATCTCGAAAATAAAAATAAAATTAATAAATCTTCTAGATTTTTGTCTTGATTTAAATCGCTTTTTTTTTGTTCTTTTTTTAATAAGAAATTTAATACTATAGTAGCAAAGAGAAAATCTTAAAAGCTTATTAGAAAAGAGAAAGAAACAATTGTTATCATAAAATCAATTAGCGCTAAATTTATTAAAATCGTTTATTTTGAGAACATTGTTGCCAGAGTAAAATCTTTTAAAACTTTGTATTTCGTCGTTTGTTTAATTGCGTAAATGTAGCTAAAAGATATAAAAATTAAAGCGATGTTCAATAGTAATGCGAAAATCAACTACATTAGCAAGAGTTTTGCGAACAAAACTAATTTAATTATTCGACAAGATATTTTTATCTTATTAATAGAGATTACGAGAGTACGTGTTTGTTTCGAAGAAATAATAAAAAATGCAAAGATATCAATTAAGAGAGTAATAATTTATATTTATATTTTTGTTGTTTTTCGACTTGATTACGAAATTCTATTAGATCGATCTTTTTAGCAAAGTGTTTAAATAAGCTTTGTAAATATAAACAACAACTTTCTAAAATTAACAATTTATTTTAAAAACAAAGCAAAGTGTATTAATATTTTAAAAATACTTGTTAATTACTTTAGCAATAAAGATAAAAACATTATATTCTTAAAGAAATCTTTAAATCTTTAGATAATTATTTAATTAATATAATTGCTCGACTTCGCGAATCTAATTGCAAAGAATCTTCGAAAATAAAAATAAAAATTATTAAAATAACAACGTCGCAAAATAAAATCAAAAGAAAGAATTAACAAAATTCTAATCAATTAAAGCAAACAAATAATATTAGCGTTTATTTGTCTATTAATATAATTAATTAAAATCGAACAAATATTCGAATTAATATTATGTTTCGAATATCTTAAAAATTATTAATAATTCGAACTTTTTAATTATATATTATAAAAAAGACTTTCGCTATCTAATTGTTTAGAAAGTTCGATATTCTTTGTTAATCTTTTATTGCGTCGCACTTATTTGTTCGAATAAATACAATATACAAACGAAAAGTTTAAAAAACAAATTTAATAAATACAAACAATTTAAATAATTCTATTTTAAACGAACATCTAAATTAGAAAAAAATATTAAAATTATTAATTATAAAAAATTCTTAAAAGAAATTTGACAAAAGATATAATCTCTTTTTAATATTTAAGTTTTTAAGTATTAAATGCGACTCTTATTTTATTAAGAAACGCATTTAGAAATTAATTATAAAGTTCGAACTCTTTTTGCAAGAACAAGAACTCTTAATTATAATACTCTTTAATTGTAAAATTGCTTTAATATAAAGCTTTGTTAAGATAAACAAAATTAAACTAGAGATTGTATTTAATCAAGAAATTCGCACTATAAAGCACAAAATATAACAAGTTTTAAAATTTTTAATTTCTTAAATATTAAATTTTATTATAATTAAAATATTAGAGAAACATCTTTAAACAAATTTGCTAAAATATTGTTATAACTTTTATCAAAATTCTTAATTTTTAATAAATAAAAAAAAAGAACAAGTATCGCATAATTAATGCGACTATAAAAATAAATAAAATAACAATTTAAAATGCTAATATACCTTTTAATGTCGAAGAGTTTGTCGAAATAATAATTGTGTTACTAATTGATTTCTTTTTAAAATACAATTAAATAAGTTTTGTATTAAAAAGTCGCAATCTTATTGCTTTTATAACTTCTTTTAAACTATTTAAAATAACTTGTTTATCGCAAAATGCGACTAATTTAATTGCTTAATTTGTAAAAATTGTAATACGCATTCTTAAGAATCTTTTTAATAAATGTTGCTTATTTGTAAACGATATAAGTGTAAAAGAATTTAAGTTAAATTACAACAATAAGAAAATAATCTTAAGAATCAAACTATTTGTTTTGAAACATATTTAGTAATTGAATGCAATATTAATAGACGTAAAATTGTCTAAATATATTATATTTAACGAAAAATCTTAATTTTGCAAATTAGAAATCAAAATTGTCGATTTTATGTATAATTTCAATAAACGATCTCTTAATAGCATTAAGATTATTAAGATTATTAAGTAATTATTGTGCAAAAACGTTTTTAAAGCTAAAGTATTTATAGAAGTATGCGTCTACTATTGAATTTAAGTGCTAAAATTTGTAATTATCGCAAAGTTGATCTATTGTTTGTTTAAAACAAAATATATTTTTGTTTAAAACTTCGAACAACAAAATGTTATAAATAAATTAAAAATTGCTTTAATAAATATATTAACAATGCGTATCTTAAACTATTCTATTTTAATTAACAAAATTATTTTAATTGTAAATTTTAGTTTAAAAGATTAAAAAATTGTGTTAATGCAAATTGATGCAATAACAAAAAAAAACATTTTTTACAATATAAGAGTAAGCTCTAAAGCGAACAAAATTTTTAATACAATATTAAAAAGCGAAAATGTTAAAGACTTATAAAGATTTTAAAGAAAATGCGATTTTAATTATATAAAATTCGATTTATAATTAAAATTAATGCAAACATTTTAATAATTTAACTTAATTGCTTTGCAACAAATTTGTTCGACGCTTTAGTAATTTGTTAATTAATTTAAATTTGTCTTTTCGACTTTAATATATAATATATATTTAATTAAAAATATACAACAATTAATAAACTTTTAAAAAGATCAAAAAAATTGTTTAACGATGTTGACAAAACTAATAAAAAAGATATTGATAATTTTATCGACAATTAATTAAATTGTATTTGTGTTTATCTCGTACAAATAACAATATTAAAAAAGAACGAAAACATTTTCGAAACCAAATATTTCGATAAATTTAAATAAATTGTTTAATATTTGATTTGGTTGCAAAGATCAAATATAAATTAAAAGAATTTTCGTAAATTCAAGAATTATGCTCTTTATTTTCTAATAAAAGAAGAATGTTTGTTTCAAAAGATAAACAAAAATATATCTCTACGTAAAGTAGTAAATCGAACAAAAAACAAAGATCAAATTGTAAAAAGCTTATATAACAAGAGTAATTATCAAGAAAAAGAGAGTATTTATCGACGCATTGCAAATTAATATTAATAACGAAATCTATTTAATTTTTGCAAAAAGTATGTTGCAAATTGCAATAAATGCTAGCAAAAAACTTTTAACAAACAAGAGAAAATTATGCATTCGACTTACATCTTCGATTTATAAAAAAAAATTGTTGTAAATTGCATTTATATGTTAATTGCAAAAACGTTTGCTAAAGTAAATCTAGTAGTTGCTTAAAATAATTTAACAAAATAAGTAAAAATCAAAGCAATTTTAAATTTTAAAGCATTTGTTATAGTGAAGTTTTTATAAAAGAACATTTTTTATTAATATAAGTATATTAAGAAGATAATTATAAACGACGAACTTAAAAATAAAGTCGATATAACAATTAAACTTTTAAAGAGATATAGCGTTAAAAAAGTAACAACGTCGACTTATTACTTATAAACAAATAAAATAATAAAAAGAGAATATAAATTTATTGTTAATGCTTTGTTCAAATTAATTAAAAGAGTTTTTACAAATTAATTACAATATTTGTACGCAATATTATAAATCGATAAAACAACAATTTAAGAATTTATTAAAAAGATGTTGTTTTGTTTTAAGTTCAAATACGAAGTTGTGTTGTTAATTAAAATAAAGTATTTAATCTAACATATTATAAACTAGAAAAAAGTTTATTTAACAACAAATTTATTAACGTTGCGAACAAAACAACTAGAAAGAAGAAATAAGAATGTCTAAAAAGTAGTTTTGCGTCTTCGTCGTCTTAAAGAAGCGAACAAATTTTTTTTCGATAATAATTATTAATTGTTGACGCGTTTATTTTAAATTAAAGATTTGATTTTATTATATAACATTAAGCTTAATAAAAGATATAACGTAAAATTATTTTTTTAATAATTAGATCTCTTTAAGATAAAAGAAGAAAACAAAATTAAAGACTTTTATATTTTGAAAAAAGTTAATAACACAAGACTTAAAAGTACTTATTTAGAAAATTAACTAAAGAGATTAGACTGATCGTGTCGGGTCGATTAATCGAGTTCGAGTTGATTAATCGACCCAAATCTTGGCGATTCGAGTCAACTCGACTCGAAAGTCTTGGTGAGTCGATTCCTAAAGTTGGAATCGAAAACCGAGTCGAGTCGAGTCCATTCCTAGAGTTGGAATCGAAACTTAACTCGAAAAAACCGACCCAAATTGCCAAAACTATTTAAATAATTATATGATTTATTAATAGTCAATATATAGTCAATATATAGTTAATATATAGTCAATATATATTTAATAATATTTAATTATTTAAATTATAATAAGGTAATGCATTATGGTAATACATTACTACTTTTTAAAAAGAAAATAATTAAATCGCACCTATACGTTCTATAGAGTCTATAGATGCAAATAATGTATTTTATTAATAAATTGCATCTATAAGATCTATAGAGTCTATAGATGCAAATATTGCATTTTATTAATAAATTGCATCTATAAGATCTA
>JAABUW010005875.1_pt1 | contig 15704 bp, 21 predicted proteins | sample 5560081 | NCBI WGS metagenome assembly JAABUW01 (sample SAMN10711882, study PRJNA513363) | rock metagenome | isolation source: Antarctica rocks | place: Antarctica: Victoria Land, Knobhead sud | reverse complement strand
CTGTCAGCCATCTCTGGCTCTATATCACACTGTAAGGTGCAATCTGCAGGCTGCATTGGCAGTAAGGCCTCATCATCAGCAGCAATATCATTGCACCACAGCTTTTTTTGCATTCAGTGCCTGCCATGGCTGCAAAGGTGGGATGTCACATGGCATTGACAAGGAAGGCTAGGGTGCAGAGGGGGTTGTACCTCCCCCCAGCCAGATGCTGGCCTCGTTGACAGCTGCCAGCAGCCCACATGCTCGAATGATCTGGACACACATGACGGCGTCCACTGGCAGTGGAGGATCCAACTGCATATCCGCTTCATTGCTGCCACCTTCAGCACCACAGCATGGGTCAGACATGTAACACATGTGCTCAATCTGCAGACTTGTGTGATCACACAACATGGTGTGGTGGTATGGTAGCCATGATATGGTATGGTACTGTGGTAAGAATGCATGTTTCTGGTGCCTGTGACAGTCTTTTTTCAAATTTGCAATTTGGTACACTCTGTAACATGATCATTGCAGATGTCAATCATTCCATGCAGAGATGCTATTGATGTGCATGAAACGCCGTGATGATGTAACTGCCATACTGCACGATGGACCTGCAAATGGCAATTCCAGAAGACCACACTGCCAGACTGGAAGGGCCCTGTTGTCATGCTGATCAACCACGTTGAATGAATTCATGTAGCATTATAGGCTACAACAGCTCAAGCAGCTGCTGCTGCCTGACCTGTTGCAGAACTTGCAGCATCTTCAGTCTGAGCCAGCTCTGTCAGCTTACAGAGCACAGCCTGCTCCTCTTCATCACGTGCTGCTTCTGCTGTAGGCTGTGCAGCTTCCTTGCTGTCCGCAGCAGCCTGATAAGCAGCTGTCATGGTGATATTGCCTACAGCTTTGCTTTGGAAGACGTCCCAGATGTGAAACTGGCCTGCAGTAAAGGAAGGCTTTGTGGAACGCCTGACAAAGTCATGCTCCTGAAACGAGTTGACATGTTGCTGCTTTTGTAGCCTGTTTGTACTGCACCATAGTGCTTATTAATCATAGCTCTGCTGCTGCTCATCCCACTGAACGCAGGCATGACGAATGTTGGCAGATGAAGAGGCAAAACAGAAATGGCCAATACTTAGGCGGAACAGAAGGAGAGGCAAGCAGAAAGAGACAGACTCTTAGCATGCAAATTCTTAGCAGGCAAATGGAATGGGTAAGCAGGTAGAAACAAACCTTTAGCAAGAACTGTTGGCGTTTCTATGGCAGCTGCTGTCAAGGGAGTGAGGTCGAGGGGCACTGTGACAATGCCAGCAAGTTGGGGACCTGTCTCAATCTCTGCACCATCGGCGTACCAGACCTGCAACAGGTTTGAAGGTCTGTTGCACCTTGCATGTCCAGAGCATTTGGGCCAGCAGGTCTACTTATCTGCTTGCATACTGAAGAGCCTGTGCTGAAGCGTATAAGGTCATTGTTGGCAAGTTGCGTTCAAGTTGAAACAGGAAAAGCTGCAAAGCATTGGAAGCCCTGATCTGACTATATGAGAGTCATGCATCTTGAAAGGATTCTGCATTCAGTTAAGCACAGCCATCTGGATGCTAGCTGGAGAGCATCAAGCTTGTTGACAAGGATTGACCAGGTCTGCAGGACAACCTACTGCTGCAGATGGCTCTGTCAGGCAAGGGTATTACTGAGTACTACTGAGTGTTACTGCCAGGCAAGAGTATTACCTCCAGGACCAGAAACAGCTCTTGATGCAGGTGTGCTGCTGAGACCAAGCAAGCTGGAGCGGCTACTGGTGCAACTGCCGGCAGCTGCTCCTTCAGCTGCTGTGAGGTGCGATGCTGCAGAATGGCGACATCTGCATGCCCTTTGCACATGGCCTTGAGAGTGACGCTCCACCTGAAGCATGTACAGAGCTTGCATAAGATTTTCCAATGACCGCTGCACTGGTTACTGCAGCGCTGCAATCGATGAAGCACAAGCTTGGAGATAGGCTGTATATCATCCGAGCTTTGTCAGGCGTTTGCACATGGTTCATCTAGCATTGTGAACCAAGTACAGCACCCTTCAGAGCTTCTATTTAGCAAAAAGCAACAGATCACAGCATACGTCTGAAATTGCCAAATCACAGCATTGACAGTTGCTTCAGGGTTGTTAAGACATTGCAATGGTAGCAGTAGCCTGATACTTTGAAGGTGCCATGCACCATGCACAGACCTCATCAGCTGATGCCTGTCTTGGGCATTTGCTTGCACATCAACCTTCTGCAGGGTGGCTTGAACATGTCCTTCAGACGTGACAGGTGTGCCATCTGCTTCAGCAACTTGAGCCTGTCTTGAATGTGCTTCTTGACTGGCGTGACTGATGCTGCGCTGAGCTTGAGACAGGTCATCATTCCCCGCATCCTTGCCACATTCAAATTGCTGATGGGCTTCTGTTGACTCTGCTTGGTTGGCGGCGGGAGACGCAACATCCGCTGTGTCAACTTCAAGTTTTGCTAAGCTCCTGTTGCTATCCTGCAGCATGGGAAATGTTGAGGCGAGGTATGTCTTCAGGCATGAAAAATCAGCAGGCCTGCTGTTCAGATCATTTTGAGCATGGGTAAGGAATGCTGATCTGCGACGTATCAGTGAATTATGCTTTGCAACAGTCTCAGTATCACTTGGCAGGGAAGGGATGCAGCATTGGGTATTGTCTGGTGACAACTCTGCTGGATGAGAGAAATGCTATGTTGGTGCATGGCTGGTCTGAAGCTGTAGCACCTATACAAAGCAAGGCACTTTGAACACTGGCCATGTGCCGGTGCTGCTCTTGCCTGTTGCTGCACTTGCAGCTGCTGGAAGAACAGTTCTCCCAGTAATGCATCTTCCACCACAGCTGCAGGGTCAGACTCCACTGAGCTGCCATCATCACTCACACTGTCCACTCCCTCTGGTCTACCACACTGCCAAGATTGTGCTGCATCTGAGGCAGCAGCAGGAGGACCAGCTTCAGACAAGGGACGAGCAGGCACACTGCCTGAAGAGGAGCTGTTGACCGCAGTCAAAGGTATCTGAGGCCAGCTGGAAAGTTGCCCAAAGCTGCCTTTCATGAAACCGTATGTATCTGCTGTGTATAGAGGCAAGCTTGGTGGCGGTTGGCTTGGTTGTGCCAGCTGCGTGTCACTGTTTTGAGGCAGTGTCAAGTTGGGCTGGCTTGTAGCAGCTGATGTAGGCGCTGGGTGATCAATGGCATTCAGCAGTGCGCTTGGGTATGCAAGCAAGCTGGCAGCTGAGGTCTGCAGTGGTGATGCCAAAGGGACAGCAAGAGTAAAAGGTGATGCAAAGCTTTCTGAAACGGGCAAGACTTGATTTGGGATTTGTCGTGCAGATAGAGCTGAACTGACAGATGCAAATTGAGCCCAATTTGGTACTGCAGGAGCTGATCTGGAGGTTGGAAGCCTGCATGGGAATAAACCATATGTCTGAGACCCTGGACGAGTACAGACCACACAATCTCATTGACTGGGTTTGAATGGCTGAAATTTCAGACCAAGATGCAGAGCCTTGCAGACACGAGCCAACTGCAAATTTGCATAGTCATGGTCAAGCATGCCTTTCTTACGCCTCACAGCAGTTGCAAGAAGCAGCCACGTCAATACATTATTTGGCTGTAGCGGCAGAGCATCAATTCACCTGCTGGCCTTGCGCTCTGCATGTGCATCAAGCTGCTGTTTCAGCTTCTGCGCCCTTGAGATGAGCTGCTGCAATGCATTGCCTGTTAGAACTTCTGTAGCCTGCTGCTGCCCATCAGCATCAGAGCTGAGCCCCTCCAGGCCTCGAGGCTGCCCTTGAGCTTGCCATGCAGTCTGCCCTTGAGTCTGCCCTTCGGACTGCCCTTCAGCCTGTCCTCTGGTGTGCCCTTCAGCCCGTTCTGCAAATCCCCCTTCAGTCTGCCCTTGACAATGCCCATCAGCCTGCCTTTGGGCATGCTCTGACTGAGCGACGCTCATCTCAAGCTGGCCTGATTCCTTTCTGTGTTGTGCAACTATCTCTGCACATGTGCCTTCCACTAAAGGAGGATTGCCAGGGCGGGCAGAAACAGCCTCAACAACGGCAAATCTGGTGTCAGCATCCTGAGCTGCTCCAGCAAGGAAAGGCTGCAGGACGGGCGCTGACGCACCCGCTGGCATAGCCTCAAGGGCTGCTGGCTGCCTGCCAGGCACCTTGTCAGGCACTACAGATGCTGCTGGGGTTACTGCATGGGCGCTTGACACATGTTCTTGCTCTGGCAGTAAACCTTGCTGACCCGAGGACAGCAGAGGCTGCGAGCTCAGGGTGCGACTGAGACTCTGCATAGTGTGTTGAACCAGCTGTGTGTGAGGGATGCCGCTGACATGAGCATTTAAGCTGCTGACAGGGAGGGGAAGCTGGGCATACTCAGACCCATGTGCACTGTCCTGCCGTGGGCCAGAGCTTGCCTTGACAGTTGGCAGGTCATCCGTGCGAGGTGCTGCGTCAGCATCAAGCTGTTTGCTTTGCTTGCCAAAGCGTTTCAGCCTCTCTATTCTGGTGCCGCTGCTGCTGCTGCTGCTGTACTTTTGCGTATCTACCTTGTGGCTCTTGCAGCCAGACGCGCCCCCTGTAGCCTGCAGTTTGGTGCTTGTGGAATGCTGCGCTTTGCGCTTGCGTGAGACCTGAGGCAGGCTGGTACCTGCCACTGACCCATGCTGGGCGTGCTTTGTCCGTATCTTGGTAGCAAAGCCTTTACCCTGTGACATGCAGCATGCTTGAGCAGTACCCATAGCCACAGGCACCTTAAGCTGGTAGAGAAATGTTGAGGCATTGCATGAATGCCAGCATGCAGCATGACATCTAGCTTAGACATGGCACCACAACGATTGCAGGGATTTGCAATGCAGAGGGGTACTGACCGGGTATGCATCTGCCTGCATTGCCCAATGCAGCACTGCCTTGATGTCCTGCATCAAGAAAGATTGTTCATCAGCTAAGGTGAAAGAAGTTGAAGGACAGCAGGCATTTTTTTACCAACTGTGCATCATGCTGAGGGGTATTGGTAATCACACAATGTTCAGTCAATCTGCCAAGGTTAGTCACTCTGGTTGTTACTTTGCTTGAATCCCACTATGCCACTGCAGGGCACACCGTGTTGTGCTGTAACATACCTGCATGTGAATGCATGCATATGGATGGCACTCGCACCACAGCCTCCAAAGGAAAGTCTGCAATTCTTCAACCGCAACACCTGGGTCCACGTGCTTCAGCAGAGAAACCTGCAGAGCAAATCATTAGTTTGAGGCAGTGCTTCTGCGTGTACTATGGCGTATGCATGTGCATCATCATGCTCCGTGGCACCCTGTGCCTGCTATTTTCTTCTCATGATGACGTCATGAGTGATGCAGTCCACTTATGTGTCTTATTTGCTTGAAGGGCAGCACATGCAATAGTTCATGTCCTGTTGCACAGCGCAAGCACAGCAGCAAAGGGCTGCATACCAACTGGGCAGGGGTGATGCTGCCATTTCTTTGCTCATCAAGATCTGCAAACGCCTTCTGGACATCCAGCTGTCTCTGGGTAAACAACAAAGCCAGACGCAGCAGGTGACTGGCAGGATCCTCTGCACTTGCTTGAGCCAAATCTTTGATCACAGATGCAGTGCCCCTGCGGTGGTGGTAAGGTTTGATTTCAAGTACTCGACCAGAAAAAGATATGTTAACTCGCACCATATCTTTATAACACAGGCAGTGCCACTTGCTGCTAAGCGGCTCAAGCTGATAGTGCTGGCTTCCCAACAGTACGATGCAGGTCTGTGTTCATAACATATAAGTATGATCAACAACCTTTGGAATCTACACTGATATGCATTTCAAGCCTTGGCCTGAAGACTGTGCACATGTGTGCACGGGATGGTTTGTTGCACAGTGAGATATTTGATTGGCAAGCCAGCAGAACAGAAAAACAACTTACTTGGCTGCTTGTGCAAGCTGGCTCCATGGCAAGCCGTCACAACTTTCACCAGCAATCAGAGCTATCATGAAACTTGTTTGAGCAGCTGGCACCATAATGCCTAGTACTCTGCATAAGTCATCATCAGTCAGGAGTGCTGTTTTCATCTCAACGAAGCGTAAGACAATGCATGCATTGAAGTTGGCTTAAGCTTGCCTATTTGTGCTTAGGATCTAATACAGAACCAGACACTGTATCAGTGGCTTGCATTCAATTTGAGCAATGTGTGCACAGCATGCAAGATTGGGTGGCATACTCTTGCAGAAAGTTGTGCAGGCTTGCTGGAGCCAGCTGACCATCTTGGCTCAATTCCTCAAACAGGCTGGAAGTATTGCTGTCCTCCCTGCATCATGGCAAACCAGTGTACGCTCAGATGAGGGTGTTTGTACCTATATTAAGGAGTACATGTATTCCTGACAAGGAAAGACAAGAATGACTGAGCATGTTTGCAAGCAGAGTTATGATCAGATGGTGCATGATACCTGCAGGTCACCGATGAACCTCAGGCAGAACGAACAGGCTTGTTGGAAACCACTTGCATGTACAGAGTGTGAAGATGACAAAGGTGGGCAAAGCACCTATCAATGAGCTGCACCAGGTGGTCAAAGGCAAGAGCCAGTGATAGCTCTGGCTGATCAGCAGCGCTCAGGGCGGCTGATTGGGGAGTGGTGCTGTGAGCAGACTGGTGCTGAAAGAGGGGGTCAGCCAAACTTGCGAGGGAAGCGGCCACAGGCAGTGTGCTGTTGCTAGCCTGAAGGTTGAGCTGCCTGAGGGGTTTCGTAAACCTGTTGCTTCTTGGAAACAGTGGCATGCTGTGATCAACAGACGCCAGGTGCTCATTCATCTCAAAAGAGGAGACCAACGGGGTGTAGGACATGCTGATGGTAACAGCAGCTGTACCCAGCAAGCGACCATCTGGAGCTGTGACAGCTGTTCTGGACTGTACAGGTGTACCGTAGCTTAGTTTGCAGATGTTGACAGCCTCCTGAGCCACACATTCTTCTTTGCCATGCTGGACTGCAAACTTGATGTTCAGCCTTTGCATGTCTTGCAGATAGCGGCTGAAGGCCTTGGGTCCACAAGCAACCGAGTAAATAATGCCCACTTCTGTGACATCTTTCAGGGACACTATCGTGCTTGGATAGCTCTGACCCCACCAAGTCACTGTAGCATGCTGTCTGCCTGGTGCTGAAGCCTGCGTACTACGGTGCGCGCTGGTCCATCGGAATAGCAGCAGAATTTCTCCTTTCGCAGGTCCAGTTATGCCAGGCGGAAGCAGAGTATCGGATCTCACAAACACTGAGTTTCGATCTTTTTGCATGCTTGTGCTTCAATTTTGATTTCCCGTCAACAGTAACGCGCTGCCTGACCAGTATGCAGCAGCCGGCGATAATAGTGTTGAAGCAGCTGATCAAAGCACATGTACGTGCTCACTGTCCAAAACAGTTTCAGCTAGCCTTAGCTGACGGAGAATGTGGCAGCATCTGACGTCTGAAAGGCTGTGCAGGATCCAGCGTAGCTTGGTGGACCGACCGCTTCATGCTGCGAAGCAATTGGCAGTTGCGTTGACTCAGCAGACGCGAAGCATGAGCGTAGAGCCATGTTTGAAGCTGAGCCACAAGCAGCAATTCACGAACAGGCTTCCGGCATAGACTTGAGACATCTTTTGCGTGCCTTCGACAGCGTATGACTATCTCAGACACAAGCTGATCCGCGCGTTGTAACGTGGGGTCGTCCCGCATGGCTCTACGAGCATATACAGGCTTGAGGCCTTGTCGAGGACATTTGATGCCAAATCACAACATCCTTAGGCAGTCCATACCTGCTGCTATAGTTCCAAGCCGAGTGCGTGACATCGGGACGAGCGCAAGGGTATGTTTCGTACGCAAGCATCGGTTTGATGAGGTGCAGTGATCTAAGAAAGCAGCACGTTTAATTGCCGGCCGCGTGGCTAGTTCAGGGTGCACAAACACAAGAAGCCAAAAACACCCGCAGCAAGTACAAGCTTGAGAAGGCTGCCGGGAAGTCAAGATATGAGGTGGCACCTGGACAGAGGATAGCTGTAAGTCTTGGCTTGATCAACACCTGAAACCCTCTCGAACAACACGCAGCCATAGGATTGAACAAGCCAAGAAACTGTCTGCAGACAGCCACAGCAGGCGTGCCAGCGTTTGTTAGACTGGGCACAGCAGCTTTTGTATCCGACAACCTCAAGAATTTCAGGAATCGCCCTAAGAAGCCCATTGAGCTGTACGAGTTTGAGGGCTGCCCATTCTGCAGGAAGGTATTGAGCTCAGGGTTCATGCCTGTCCACCAACAGGCACATGATTGCCATCACTTCACCTGCCTGCCATATTGTACATCATGAGACCCTTTCATTCCTTCTGCTGCAGGTCAGAGAGGCCTGCACTCTGTTGGATATTGACGTCTTGTTTTATCCTTGCCCAAAGGGAGGACCAACATGGAGGCCAAAGGTAATACTACACAGCCTATGTTGTCTGCTTCAGCAGGAGCAGCTAACCTATCATCACAGCATGGATCCAGCCACTACAAAGTTTCATGCCAACTTTATGTTGAGACATGAAGCTTGATATACTTCAAGCATTCAATGGCCAATTTGCAGCTTCATTTTGTAGGCGGTGCAACTGAGTGGCAAATCACAGTTCCCGTACATGGTTGACCCCAACACCAGACAGCAGATGGGAGAATCTGATGACATTATCAACTACCTTTACAATGAGTATGGAGATGGCAATGTGCCCCTGCTGCTGAAGCTAGGTCCCCTTACGGCTATCAGCAATACCCTAGCTCTGCTCCCCAGGTAAGCATGAACAACATTGTGAGGACATGGTCACAGTTTGTTTCTAGGACTTTTTGTATAACCCCCATCACACAATTTGCGTTGAGCGATGATGCACTGTATGAATCACATAAGGGCAAAGGCAGTAGCAGCCTTTGTGCATATGCAACCTGTGTGTAAGCTCCAGGGCAGTTTCGCCTGTCCAACCACATCTGCGTCCTGTGCTAATGCAAAGAAGAGTGCAGGTATGTATCATGCATTCTTTGCAAGCATACTTTCTTGACTCAAGAGTCCGTTTATGCAGGGATTTATGTCTTTGGATATTGCATGCAGGATAAACAGGGGTATCAGCTACCGCAAGTCAAAGCTGCCCAAGAAACCAGTTGATCTTTGGGCTTATGAGGCATCGCCATTTTGCAAACTGGCTCGCGAGGTGATTTGTGGGAATCATTTATGAAAGGCAAACATGTGTTTGCGCTGCTCACGAGTCACAATGTGGAAATGTCGTCATGACATATCAGCACATGGGCTTGTGAGCTTCAGTTTGCATATTATAGAGCACATGTTGCATGATGATTAGCTGCATACCATTGCGGCTGCTTACGTGTAGGTGTTTGTTGAGTTGGAGATCCCTCACATCTATCACTCAGTTGCCCGCAACAGCCCTAAAAGGCAAGAATTGATAGACAAATGGGATGTTTTCCAAGTTCCGTACATCGAGGTGAGCCTTGGCTGGACATGTTGCTAGCTGCATACTGCGCTTTGTCAGTCTCATGCTGCTTGTCTCAGCTTGTGAGATGTACTCGTGGGGTTGTATCTGCATCATGCTGGTGATCATCACTGTCTGTCAAAGTGAATAGAATCATAAGCTGTCTTTGAATTGTGCATAACTTGCTTGTGGCGACTTGCTTCAGTGCAATAGCAGAAGCTTCTCTGAGCCAGCATCTGCATGTTGCATAAGCCACGGCACTGCATGTCAGCATACACAAATCCACATCATTAGTGTGGCCAAGGAGTATGATGTGGTAAATCTTGCTGGCATGATGATGCAGGATCCCAATACTGGTGTAGCCATGTTTGAAACTCCTCAGATAATTGAGTATCTGGAGAAGACATATGCTGTGTAATAACAACACGCGGTGCAGTGTTAAAACAAACTATGTACTGTTGGTTCAATTATGTGCTGCTAGAATTGTAGTGAGCAGATGCAGAGCAGTGTCCAGTGCCAACCTCTTTTGGCAGATGCATGATCCTCACTTGGGCCGCCATGCAATTGCATATGTATGTAAAGGAATGCAGGGAGCGCACACAGGTAGAGTGGGATTGGGGCAGAATAGGTGAAAGGCGACACTACCAGAGATCTGCCTGTCCAAGCTGTGAGCTAAATGTGCACAGGCACTGTACTCAGTAACTCAAGGTGCTCAGCCATGGTCACTGTACTATCTGTGTTTATCCCTTGTCGAAAATTGAGATGATTATCTCAGGATATCTAGTCTCAGCTGCGCACAACAATTCGCAATCGCTGTGCTCGTCTTATCCACGGATCTTGTGAGATCGATCAATTGCTCTACTGGAGTACCGTATGCGGTTCTGCCTGCTGTAACAGTTCATATGCTTGCAGCTTCTCAGGTGCTCCTCCAGCAGACTTCCAATTGAAAGGTGGCCTTCGCAATGACATGCTGTATTGTTGCTGGTATGCTTGTCATAGCGTGCTCTCTCAAACCACCCTTCCGATTATTCGAACTTCTGGAAAAGCTGATTGTGGATTTTTTGCAGCATCATGCAACAGCATGCGTACGTCATCATCAAACGATTGCCTGCGTTTGATGCATGACAGGATAATCTGCTTGTCCATGACATGACAAATTTTCAATCTCATTCCAAGTAGTGTGTTGTGCAACATGTGTACAGTGTGTGAGAAATCATGTCAGTACCGACACTACTGTCATATTGCCAAATGATGAGCGTGCTTCAAGCACAGGTCTTGAGTTAGACTAGCCTTTCAGCTGCCGCTCAATGTCCACGCGATGCAGCCAAAGCACTGCATCAAGCTTGCTCGCTAGTGCAAGTTTAAGAAGCTGTCTTCGGATTCGTACCTAAGAAAAAAGCACTGCATACTCAGGCATGATCATTTTGCAAATAAGATGACATTTTAAACCCCGCTGGCCAATTTTGGCGTAACGCCTGTAGCACCTTGGTTGTTGAATTGCACCCAGCGTAGCATGGTGACGTGCTTCTGCGCATCGATCCCTGTGTATGAAACACGAACTGATAAACATGTGGATCTAGTGCGCTGCCACACATTGCGTTGCGAGTAACAAACGCGAGGTCACATGGCACTGTTAGCCATTGAAGACCCTCTTTTCAGAGCTGAATACGAGACTGAGGTATAGGGCGTTTTGCGGCTAAGCGTCGTGCAGTATTTAGAGCCTAGTTGCGCATGTTTGGAAGCTGACCAGCAAATCTGATCGTGGTGCAGCTTCGACTCAAGTACCCTGGACCTGACGATGACTACTACAAGGGACCAGGGTCCCAACATGACCGCGGCGTGCAGCATGGGCTGTCACTGCAGCAAAACAAGTCCATGTCAGGACATGTGTCGTTTTGGGACATATTCGACCGGGACTGCTGCCTTTGACAGCACTGAACACACTCAATATGCATACCCAAGTCCACTCAGTATGCATAGCCAAGTCCACAGGCTCAAAATTGTTTGATTGTGTTTAGGGATGCACGTGCACACATGGAGTCTGATACACAGCAGGTAAAGTCTTTCTGGGTATTGCTGGGCCCTGCAGAGCGCCTTGCGGAGAAGGATAACTCAACCATGTGCTTCTTGCAGTTGCAGGCTGACCTGCTATGGATATTGCAGTCTCAGCTAGATAGAGCTCGTAATGATGCAGCAGCATACAAAAGACGCTGCTTCAAGCAGAATCTTCAAATGCAAACATCAGAACAGAACTTGCTGGAATTGCAGCAAAATGTCAAGCTGGCCAAAAGCCAGATGACCAGCTTGCAGTCAAGTAGCATGGCAGCTGAAAGTGAGACTAGGCAGCTGAAGCTCAGCAAGCACAGAGTAGACAAGGACTTGCAGGCATCAAAGGTACCCTACACTAGAAGCAGCTTTTGTGCAGATCTGTTCTGCTGCAATGTATCTGGATGTACAGCACTGCTAGCACACACAGCTCATGATAGGACTGTATGTTGTTCAGATGTACTGATGTAGCGTTCAACCTGCAGGATGAGATTCAGCGGCTGCTGCATGACATCAATGATCTAAAGCAAGCAGGGCAGCGCCAGCAGTCTCAGATGATGGCAGCGTACACACAGCTTGAAAGTGTGCAGGTCAGCACATCGGTCCTGGCTGTTGTCTCTGAGTCATTGCTGCTCACTGATGTGCAGCTCATCAACATTGTGTTTACTCTTCAGTTTATTGCTCAGGAGATGTGCCTGGAGCATGTTACCAAATACCCAATTATTGCTTGACTGCAGGATCAATGCGCTAGTGTGCAATCTGAGCTGAGACAATGCACTGCCAACTATGGCCAGCACTTTGATGAGCTTACCCTCCAGCTCGAGAATGCCAACAAGGAGCTCTCAACGCTGCAAGTGAGCCTGTGCTACCTTACTGTCAGCAGTCAGCTTGCTTGTTGGCTCTGCTGTGCTGCTCAACATTATCCAGCATTGTGTATAGAGCTACAAGTCTATGCTGCAGCATCTACAAGTCTATGCTGCAGCATCAAGGCAGTCTCACACTCGGCACCAAGATTCACTGTGATGCTCATGTTTGCAGGGGACAAGGTCTGCCGAGTGGCTCGGCCTTCAAGCTGACCTGAAGGCAAAGGATGGCCAGCTTGAGGCCCGAGACCAGCAGCTGTTGGACTTAAGGGGCCAGCTGAGCAAGCAGCATGGCCAAGTTGAGCAGTTGCAAGCATAGCTCAATAGTCAAGCCGACAGCATCAAGGTTGGCTCCAGCTTTATGTCTCCAGCATATGCTGTCATCAGCTGGCAATAACGCATCCATGGTTGGTCGTGCATTCAAGATAACCTGGAGCTGATGTTGTTGACACCGCTGCTGCAATGAGGCCACTCTGCAGGTGCATGAACAGCTTTTGTCGCAGTTGCTGTTGCACAAGACTAGGTGCATCCAAAATGGTACAGCCCGCTCAGAGTGTTTACCACTGCCGGCCGTGAGGCACATGTTGGTAGACAGGCGTATGCTGCTGAGCAAGCATATCTCAATGCTCATGTAGGAGCTGGAGCACAGCCTGGATGCAGCTCAGCACCACTTCTCCCACAAGCTGAGGTCCAATAAACAAGACTAGACAAAGGAGGCCAACAGCCTTCTGGCTGAGGTGTCCTCCCTGCAAGCAAGCTTCAGCTTGCTCAGGGCTGATGCACCAAAGGTAAGAGTCTCCAATCAGATGACGGTACACATCCCCCAAACTTGACTCCTGCTTCTACACACAAGAATACTGTATCACTATGTCAACTAGCCGTCTGTAAGTGCTGCTGTGAGGCTTGCCTGACTCTTGGATGCCCATCCCTATGCTTGCAGGCACAGCAGCTGCTGATTGGGATGGTCTGCAAGCTCAGCTACGCGACCAGGAGAGCCAGCTTCAGGCCAAAGACCAGCAGCTGGCAGCCATGAGAATCCAGCTGCATGAGCAGAATGGCAAGGTTGGCCAGCTGCAAGCACAGCTGATCACTCAAAGAGACAGTGTGCAGGTGAGCGCAGTCTTTGTGCTGCAACTCTTTTCGAATTAGGAAAAACACTAAAATCAAGACCCTTTAGGTGATTCAATACACAGAAGGTTGAGGTGATCCTGAGTTGGGCCCAAGCTTCCCTTAGCCTTTCAGCCAAGCAGGGCAACAGGTATAGGCGCAATTTTGTGAACCACCGTGTCTGTCAGCTGTCCATCGAAGGGTTTTGCTCACCAGTCAGTCCATGTTGTGGCAGTGGCACTGCCTGTTTCTGGCAGACCACAAATCAGGCCATCTCTTGCAACATGCACCGCATCAAATCACGTGTGGAATGTCCACCCTGACTTGTACTTCTCATTCACACCCTCAAATGTCAAACACGTGTTTTCTTTATGGTCGTGTATGGACAGCCGTGAGTAGCTCCCTGTATGAGGCTCCTATTGTGGCAGTCAGCATACCACAGCAATCACAGTCAATGTGATCTGTTTCAAACTGACCTGTACAGGCTTCTTTATGCTTGGACTGACATTGCAGTGATCTGTGGCTTTAGGGGCTGGAGCAAAGTCTGGCTGCCACTCACATTGAGCTGCACAACAAACTGGGCATTGTCACAGATAGCCTAGCTGAGAGGAGAAATGCTTTCCAAGAAGAGGTGTCGTCTCTGCGAGCAAGCCTGGGCGTGGTCAGAAATGATGCAGCAGAGGTGAGCGCCACCTTTTAATTGTCAACCAGCACAGCACGTTATGCGCAGCCTGTTTGCCATTATGTATGCAGTAGCTGAGCATGACACCTTAATGCGCTGCCACACACAATCATTGCAGCTCCATGAAATGACCAGCACTATGTCTGTTCCAGAGCCACACTATGCCAGCACTACAAAGCTTGCATACAGCGCTGAGTTCCTTGCTGTTACGAGTTCAAGACGGTCTTGAGGGCAAGCTTTCATGACGCTCGTCTGGCCACCATTGTCTGTGTAGTGCGCCTCCTTGATGCACATGAGCCATGACAATGCCTGGTACAGGCTGTGAATGCGTTTCCACATGCCAACGCCACGCTTGACCGCCGGGCTGCTGAGGCTCAGCAAGCTCAGTCTGTGGCAGAGGCAGAGCTGCGTCACAGTCAACACCAGCTTCAGGAGGTCACCTTGCAAAGTACCTCCAGGCTGCAGGTGAGACCCTGTTTCCAGTCACGCATCATTGCTTGTGGACAGTGCAAACATGGCTGCGCCTCATTGCAGCAACATAGCGCCTGTTGGGCAGTCAGCACTGGCTTGGCCCCCCAGGCATTGTCATGCTGTTTGTCGCATCTTCCATGTAGGTTGTTAGGCATCTGACATCTTGTGGCAGTTACGTCTGTGAGTCACTGTGTCATGAGCTGTGTTTGTCATCCTACCAATGCAATACATGTAAGTCTTTGCTGCAGGACTTGACGCAGAAGCTGGCTGAGAGTGTGGCAGAGGTTATGGGTCTCAAGGCAAGCTTGGCTACCAAAGAAGCTGCTGAAGCCCAGGTAAGCTTTGTGAGTCATTGTATGGTTTGCACACTGCCCATTTCACCACTCAAGCTGGGTTTATAAGCTCAGCCTGATCAGAGTGTCATTCTGCTGGCCCAGAGTAGGCTGATGCGTCATGTCTTACCATGAGTGATAATAGTAATATTCACGCTTTCCACCTCATGATGAGCTAGGTACGTGCAGGACAAGTCTTGTCTCCAGAGCACCCGGTCTTGTGCATCCCTGTAAGGCCTACTAATGTTACAATTCTGACAATCATGTAAAGCAAAGCCATTTCATGCTTGACAAACGCCAATGCTGCACGTGTTATTGGTCTAACATGTGCGTGATCGGTAATCTTGTTCTTGAGATGAATCGATTGATCGCCCATCACGTCCGTACCGGTAGTGGCCGGTGTGCCTGAGCACCTTGTTCCATACGGTGGCGTAGTCTTGTGCATCCTCCAGACTTTTGGATAGGCTAACTGATGATCAGCAAGCTCGTATGGGGCAGAAGCTAGGTCGGGATGTCTCAAGTCATACGAAGAAAGAGCCGCAAACGCCTGCGGGCAAGTGATGCTTTGACTTTTTGGCGTTCCCGGTGGTTGCCTCAGCGCTTGATGACGTAAAGACTGTACCTGCAGGCAACCCCTTACCCGACCTGATCCATGCCGAGCTGTCGGCAGCTCAGCTCGGCGCTGGGCGTTTGATCGTTGTCGG
>JAABUW010005867.1_pt1 | contig 15722 bp, 19 predicted proteins | sample 5560081 | NCBI WGS metagenome assembly JAABUW01 (sample SAMN10711882, study PRJNA513363) | rock metagenome | isolation source: Antarctica rocks | place: Antarctica: Victoria Land, Knobhead sud | reverse complement strand
CTTCTCAATGCGCACCGCCAGCCCCCGCTCCAAGGGCCAAGATTGGCTCACACGCGCCGTGGCCGTGGGCGCGCTGCAGGTTTTTTATGCGTTGGTGGAGGAGTTTGGGGCGACGGAGTGTGATTTTGTGGTTGGGGGGGAGGGGGAGGTGAAGGCGAGTTTTTGGGTGAGGTTTTTGGATTTGGGGGATGCGTGAGGGGGGGTTTGGAGGGATGGGAGGGGGGAGTGGGTGGGGGGGGGGGGTTGGTGGAGCTGGTAGCCTGCGCGGACCATTACCTGTCATCCGACCTTGCAATGGAGGAGACGACAAAAGGCAACTATCATAAATGGACTCAAGGAGCGAAGACAGACCGGCACATACTCAAGGTACTAAGTATGAAAGTTCAGGTCAATGCGGGGGCACAGAGATGCAGTGGAACCGAGTGTTCGAAGAAACAGACACTGCAGATTGATTCAGGACATTTCAGAATAATAAAATTCATCAACCAACGCCACAAACAGCGACATGCTTGCTCTATAGTTTGGCATTCCAAAAGATGTAGCAGCGACCATTACTAGGTGCAAGTCCAACAGGCCTATATCAATAGTGTCCACTTCGAAAACAACCTCCAACAGCAGAGGCAAAGGTCGTTCAAACACTAGCTGACGGGTCAGTGACCGACCCTGCATAAGAATCCGCCTAGCAGCGTTTCCAAAAATTTGAAATCGAATCCTCTTGAATAGCGAAATTTGATACGCAAGAACCTGAAATGGACCTATAATGGCAACCTGGCGGGCCGTTATATGTGTGAGTATGAAATTGGTCACCAACAAGGGGCTTGTGTATAAGAGATCTGTGAAAGAGTGTAGAGGGAAGAAGCCTATTAGATGACCAAGCGGGAAGTTGGAGAGAAAGCTGTGGCTTCAATGGCGCCAAATTGCGAGCGTTGGCGAGGATATATGGGAGGGCGAAGGCGCCCTCATATGACAAGGAGAGTAATAAACTGTGGGGCAGTAAGGCATGGTGAGTTTGTGCATTAGTCCACCTGGCTTCCGCGCATTTTTGGTCTGAAACGTAGGAGCGAAAAGCCAACCGTTTCAGTAGCGAGACAAATTGTGAGGAGCCAATCTGCGATGAAACCAAACGATTGGCTTACTGCTTTATTGTTCGATCGCCCGCGCTATGCATTCCATAGTGTGACCATTTCATGATCTTCATCGCTTGCCCATTCGCTTGTTTTCCTTCTCGACTAATCGAACAGCCTCATCAGCCACGTCCTCCCCAACTCTCCAAGTCCTGAGAACTACCCCTTTCTCCGCAAAGATCTCTTTTGCTCTCGTCCACCTTCTAGACCATATCTCCTCCTTCTTGCTCAGAATGGGATCATTGCCATAAGATTCATCGGAGCTGCCGCTGCCATCATTGTTGTAGCCGTTCCGACCACCAGAGATCCGGTTAGTGGCATACTGAGCTGCAGCTGCAGGGTATGAAGTAATGTTTCGGCGTGGAGGAATAGGTGGAGGCCGGCGCGAACTAGGTATGGAGGGATCTGAGGTGGGAGGCGGAGCCGGTGGAGGCGATGAAGTACCATTGTATAGGGAGTAGATAGCGTTAGATGCTGAAGATACTTTGCTACGAACCGAGGCACGGTACGACTGGCGCTCGAGGGAAGTCGCTCGACTGCCTGGGGGCGAAGCGTTCAGGGTTTGAGAGAGTGGTGAGGGTTCCGCGGGAAGATTTGGGGTTTCTTGGGGACCAGAGTATTGGTGTGGCTTTGGAGGAAATGGAGGGACGGGTTTCCGGAGACCCGAAGTTGGGGGTGAAGATGATGAGCTCTGCGGTTGTTCGCCTGAGATGGACCGCAAAGACATTGGCTTCGAGGGTCGTGATGGTGGGAGTGGTTTGGCTGACGTTGTCGAAGTGGAATTCTCTGTGTCGCGGGTTTTTGAGTCGGTCAACGAGCGGTGGACTCCCTGCAACGGCTGCTCATCAAAATCTATAAGATTGCCCATAGTGGGTGTGCTGGCCGCCGAGGCACCCATGTTAGCTGAATGGCTTGGTTGCCTTGGAGGTAGAGCCGGCGGTCTCTCTTCCAGCTTGTCTGACAGCCTATTGGATGAAATCTTTTCACTGTTCTCTTTCCGACCTCGTAAGGGCGACCTCGAGTCTTGAGACTTGACAGCGGAATCAAAGAAGCCTGTAGGTTTGGTTGTTGTCACGTCTCTTATGAAAACGCCGATGATCCTACCCGGATTTGTTAGCATGACATCTGTATAAAGCTCAAGATCGGCCTCTCCACTATCTCCAGCTAGGATGAAACGTCTTTCTGGGAAATCCGCCAGAATTCTGTCCAAAGTGCCTTTCTTTCGCTCGGCAACTGGCTCAAAGATTCCCTGAAGCATACCAGCATACTGTTTCAGGTGGAAGGAGCCTTTTGGCAGCCCAGCGAGAGCAAAGTAGCTCACAAGCACAGGATATAGTTGCCAGGGAGAGTTTGAAACGTAGTGGAATGTCACACCCAGGTCAGCCATGGTGGAATACCACTCCTTGACCCCGTCAATGGTGAGATCCCCAAGGTCACGGATGAATGCGTTGCGAAAGATGTCCCTGGCACCATTTCCGATCCCCGAGTGCTTGATCGTGTCGTCGATGTCACTGATCATGCTTATGCCTGTCGGCTCCGTAATGCGTACTTCTTCGGTGGCCGATAGCTTCTCAGAAGCGAGCACCCTCACGTGAGTAGGGACGAAGTCTAGGGGAGCTCGAAGTGAGAAGTGCCCGGCCTCATTGGTAGTAATTGTACGAGATCTTGAAGCTTGTTCGTTGTAGAAGAACGCGGTGAGAGGCGTGCTTGCAAGAGGCGTGGTCAGGAAAGGCTTCAGTCTGACCATAAGATGGGCGTTCGCCATGGAAATCTCGGCAGAAGTCATATTTGATGGTTGCTTCCAGCTCGATCGCTTTGCAAGTGGTTTAGAGCCGGGATCATAGTCTGAGTGCAGTGAGTTACTGGACACCGGTCGTGACAATGGCCTTGAGGCTCGCTTCTCGGGCGACGATGACCGACTATCGGCAGGCAAGCTGTATACACTAGATTGATCGGTGTCTCGACTGGACTGCTCGTTGTAATGGCCTTGCCATGCATTGTCTGCTTCGCTTTGACCCCTCCTCGTTATCGACTCTGCCTCTTTCTCCACTATCTCCTCCTCGTGCCTCGTGTTTCGTGCTTCGACCAGGGCATGATGCGCGGAGTGTGGACTAGCTGCTTCGCTGCTCGCAGGAGCGGGTATGCCACTGAGTTGCCTTGCAATGCCGACCAAGAGTCTGTTCTTTCGGGTCATTTGCCCTCGGTGGGGAGCATAGACCCAGCCTCTGATATCCACATCCACTATGGAAGTGTCGTCTTCGTACTTCTGCCACTCTCTCCTCCAATACTCTGCTTCCCCAGTGCCTCTGTCGCTCCTTATATCTTGAGACGCTCCTGGCTCTTCCCTTTGATGAGGCTTGCGTGCAGTGTGCCGGATTGCGTAGCTTGGGAAGAGCAGCATCTCCTCATCCCCGTTTCGTACAACTGAGGCATCGGGATATGCGCCGGGTATAATCGATCCATCTTCGTCCGCACCGTCCCTCTGCTCACCAAAACCATAGGATTGCTGGTACGACTGGCGAAGATTGTTAGCAGCCTTGAGATAACCTGCAAGCTTTTTTCGCCTAGCTCCCCTCTCGGGCGCCGATGTGTAGCCATCCATATTGGCCGAAGCTATTGACGTATCCGCATCTCTTTGCCGAAATGCGGCAAGAATACCTCTTCGCCCCCCAAGCCGGCGAAGTATACCCCGGCCAGCAGCCTTCTTCTGACGACGTTTCGTCTGTCGTTTGACTATGAATCCGTAAATTCGTGACTGTGCCCGGAGCTTGTAGTGAGGGAGAGTGTCGTGTCTGAAAGCCGCAAGCCGTGCTCGCGCTCGCTGGCGGGTGTGGGGAAACAGGTAGCGGAGGAACGACAGAGTGTTCTTCGGTCGAGTCAAAGCTCGGGCGCGAGACACTGGGGAAGCCAGCTTATTGTCGTTGCCGTGGTGTGTGGAGGACTCTCAGGATGTGCAGCACGTCTTCCATTTGGTTCTAGTTCTACATCCATGACATCTGCATCACTAACCATTCAGTCCGGCAAGCTATAACAATTCAATACGCAGCATCTGAGACGAGGAGCATCAATAGCGGCGCAAGACTTCTATCGGTGGTAGAGTACATAAAGCACCGTCAGAAGTGTGTGCCATTTGTACTCGTCTCAACTTTGACGCGGTGGACGCGGCCCGATTCGTGATCTCGACGCCGTTTTGCGAGGCCTTCCCACTGGTTATTTTTAGCGCTTAAAGTGCGAAATGAAACTAACGGTACACAGGATGACACCAAAAGTCTTGAGCGAGCGCCAAGTCTACAGGGAACAGGGTGCCTAGCATTTTCAGCTTATAGTACTACTAGGGTGCGGTTTCCGGGGTTTATATTATCCCAGCTCATTGAAAAATTGGTGCACCTCCCGTTAGCGCTAACTTACAACATCTCAACGACCGAGGGTCGGTACCAAAAGTCGTTGCCGACTTTCTCCCGCCTAATTCCGGCCAAAAGTCGGCAACGACTTTTGGTACCGACCCTCGGACAAGGAAATAGCTGTTAGCGTCTTGGCACTTTTCTCGTGGTGTCCTCACCAAAAGAATCCCTGTCGCGCTAACTATTAACATCCTGGATGCATTCTGATTTCTATAGCATCTTGGCCTGATAAGAAAAGGGAAGACAAGCATCGGGACCGATGTTGAATCCGTAATAATTCAGTAGGGGATTCTTGGCTCTTCGATCCTCTGGTGAGGTCGACGTAGAATCTATTCCACATTTCGAGATCTAGCAAGAATCCTCGAAAATTCTCGATTTCCCCCGCGAGGTCATTGCTGTTCTGATAGATACGTCCACTTCACAAAAGGATGTGCAATTCCAGGAGCCGCGGGTTACCGAGTCTACAAGAAAGAGAGGGCGTGTGCGTATCTAAAGGAGAAGATGAGGTTGAGGCAAGACTTATCAGATGAGAAGGGCAAAAGGCGAACGCGTGTGATCGCAAGGCTGGTGATAAGCAGAAAGATGGTTGGTTGTCAGTGTGCGGGGTTTCAAGATACAGGCAGCAGCAACGACTCAAGAAGCGTCCTGATCTTTGGTATCAAACTTCTCTCTACGTTTTACAATAGATCTATCGGTCCCTAACAGTTCCATGCTAAGCTGTCTGTCAGTCCTCAACACCGTCCATCGAATGCTACGGAACTTGATTGACGACTGTGTTATTTGATCTCCGTTATCATGGACGTCAAGGTCTCTATCCATACAGGTGCCGTTATCTCAACTCAGGATTTCTACAACGAGGTTGGGAAGCGCTATGAAGACGCTTTTGGTCATGATGCTGGTCTCGAAAAGGTTGTGCGGCGATATCTCTCCCTACTCCCATCTGATGCATCTGTGCTGGACTGCGGCTGCGGTACCGGCAAGCCAGTGTCGTCAATTTTCGCGGAAAGTCGTCGTCCGCTGCACGGCATCGATTTCTCGCTTACCATGGTTGAGCTGAGCAAGAAGCAAGTCCCCCAAGGAGCGTTTCAATGCTGCGATATGCTCAGTTACGCACCCTCTCCTGCAAGTTTCGGTGGGGTTATCGCAAACCTGTCCTTGTTTGAGCTCTCGCGTGCAGAACTCACTTCCATGGCACTCAACTTCTTCCAATGGATCCAACCTGGCGGCTACCTACTGATCGGGGTCTTTGGCGCCGAAGACTGCGAAACCAAGCCGGAGCAATATGACGCAGATGGAGAGTGTGCTAGTGGAGTCGAAAATACGTTCATGGCACACAGGGTCTCCATGACACTTTTTACGAAATTGGGCTGGAACAAGTTGCTCGAAGGCGCGGGCTTTGATATCGTACATACAGAGACGGATTGGTTCTCTCCGCCTCCGGCCGCAATTTGTGATGATGACCCTCACTATTTCGTGATTGCGAAGAAACCCAACGCAACATAGATTCTCGGAAGCACAGCGGGTACACAGCAGGCTTTGATACTAAGCGTTTTGGCAAGAAACGATTGAGAGTTGCTTATGAAAGTTCAGGATCAAGTCTGTGGTTGGAAGGTCCGTACAAGTCTCAATAAATAGTCTCTGTCAGGCTTCCTCCCTACTTTTACATAGGATAATTGGTATCTTCTTTCTTACGAGTCTTGCCGCATATTCGCAGGCGGCTGAGCACAAGGTCCGCGGATCAGATCTTCCGCCCTGTGTCCGTACCAGCTAGCTTGCGAACATTTCCTTGGATCAAGTAGAGCTTTCCAGCGATTCCGTCGTTCGGTCGAGAGGACACGGGAGAGAGAGACCGATTCTGTAGACGTCCTTTGTATCGGGCCGGCCGGCGCTGAGATGGTGGGTAATGATACATGGTATGTGCAGAGGAGATTGGAGATTGAAGAATGAAAATTGCAGTTCTAGCAAGGTCAACGAGTGTATTGTGTTTGATCGTGAAGACTTATGTGCTCTAGTGGATTATTAATATGCTTTGTCAGTCGGCAATTTTCAGATTATGAGTTCAAGGCTTGAGTGGCGGGGAAAGGAGGGGGCAGAAGGGGGCACAGATGTGGCGGACGATATGGTAACTCACTCATCAGGAACAATATCCGCAGCAGCCGTATGGTGAAAGGTTAGTGTACGACAATGAATGTTTTCTGAATCAGCAATGTCTGAAAAAAGTAAGAATCCTTAGTAATTGGCTCAAACTTCGGATTTGGAGCAGATGATCGGGCGAGCTGCTCTAATTCTCGATTGACCATACGCTTTGCTACGTCAACCTCGCTCTCCTTGGATGAGTTTCTTTTGTTCCATCTGCAGCCTGGTCTACTGTGGGTAATGATTACTACAGAACTACCCCTTTCGAGTCTCTTAATGCTATACCCAAATCATCAATGTCTTTGGCTGGCATTACCCAATCTTATCGTGTGTCACATCGAGTTATGGTGCTAAGACGGCCGTACTCGACACCCGATAGGTTGTCGCCAATTGATAGGTGCTGCCTGCTAAAGATCATGCAGCAAAGAGAGGCAAGTCCACCTTGCTCCTGGTTCTGAAGTGGGAACGAAAAGCCGTTTCAAATTCATTGGAGGTGCGACATAAAGGCAATGTCAATGTTTTCGTCCTGAGAGTCACCAGCCGAAGCCTTTGACGGAAGCCGTGTGGAGGAGGCTTTCTGAGCATTTCTGGGGTATGAAGAAACGTCTGTGGTCTTCGTCTGCTTTATGAGCATCCTATCTTGCGAGCCGTGTCGCTCTAGATCTTGAAGCTGGAAATCGGGATCTGTCCCGGTAGTTGCAGTTGAGGCGGAAATGCCGCCCAGCCTTGGATTCCAAGTAGGGCGATGTATGTCATGGGTGTGTTTTGGCTTACTTTTACTGAAATTTGGAAATGGATTATTCCTTTTGCCACCCACAGCCATATCATCGGATTCTGTTGGGACTTGAATATCATTTTTCATGAGACCAATGTGAAGAGAATCGACCATGGGCTTCAGGAAGGTTGTACAGCTTGCGATGACACTGAAATTTGTGTGAATGACTGTCACTAGTGCGAAGTTGAACGATTTGTCTGTTGTAGTGGATGAACGGTGAGATTTTTGGAAGTTTATGAGGCGGAAAATGACGAGAGGAACCGTTCTGATATATATTAGCTTGGATTCATTCAAATAGAAGAAATGATGTACAAGAGGCTTGGCGTGAACGACAATGAAGCGACACGCTTGTGGGCTCTTGAGATTTGAAGATTCAAGAGAAGATAGATAGGAATGAATCCTATAATAAGCTGTGTTGCTATATCGATGGCTCCGTTTGTGATCCAAAAAGCGAGCTACCTCATGTCAGCGTGATGAGCAAAGCAAGATCTGCGGCTGTCATACTTGGTCAATGCATCTTTCCGAAGTTTGAACCCATGGATGAGGAAGAGCGCACTGGAAAATCACAACCAGCAACGCTGCAATGGTCCATGCGGCAACAAAAAGCAAGGTATATTGCACACTCTTCCGTCTTAAATTCCAGAGATCCAATCCATTTGGTCGAACCAGCTTCATTTGGAATTGTAGGCATGCAATCTTCGTCATATATATTGTAAGGATGTAGAACATCTGCGAGACGTACCCTGACTGGTCATCTTCTGTCAGCTCCGATTCTAAATCAATAATATATCTCCTTGCAGCTGTTTACTCTTTCAAATTCATCAAATTGATGTTCATCCAATTCGTTCTTGGGCTGGCCCAAGCCTGACTGAACTTGTATTGAGACTGCTATGCAGCAGCCGACAGCCATAGACTATGCACATGTCAGCGGACCAATGTCCCGAACCTCCTGTCCGTCCAAGTATGTAAGAGCCTACTGCCGCAATGATCATGAAGATATCGTCAGCCTGGAGCTTCCGAACCATTGTCCATTTCGTCGCAACCTTACTGAAAGAGAAGATGATCATAGTAACAAGAGAAATCCATGTGGCGACATTGATCAAGGGTCCGCGATGCTTTGAGTCGATTCGAGTCATCATTCGAGGCGGATGGTGTATGACGAAAACAGTCGCGAAAGCCGAAGACTCGATGAAAGATTATGGCTGACACAAATAGGCCATGTGAAGCATACACCGGCTATTCACGAGAACTCAGGTCTCAAGACTGTTCGGGGACGCGAGGTCATGAGAGAGGGTAGTCATGGTTCGGCGATCATATCAGAAGAGAAAAGCATTACTACTATCAGATTCCAGCAGCAAGTCAAGAACTGCTGCCCAGAAACGACAAAGGATGCTGTGTGCTGTTGTGCCGCAGCGTTGTAGCCATACTTGGAGGCTGTTGATTTGTGTGCCACATTCAGGCATCGGAAGCAGCCCAATTTCAGGCACCACGCCGCCTCGATGAAGAGGGAGTACGAGTGGTTGGACGAAAATTGGACGATTGTACCGGAAGAACTTCCCGAGCATTTGTAATGGACGGTGTGCATGCTCCATCCTGCGTCCATATTCTGAGAGGGTTGCGTGCATGTTTTTGGCCCGACAGTCTGGTTTAAACACTGCGAATGCAAGTGACCACCCGTGCCAACCAAGTGTTCGTTGCGGCCTCAGCTGTCTTTGCCTTAATTCGCCTTTGAGGCTCTGCTGACGAGATTGGCTAGACAAAGCTCGCCTTGGATGAAGGAGGAGCAATGATGTGAGCCATGATGTGACAGTTGCCTAGGGCTCAGACCTACTACTTTGTCGACTTGCATGCCCGACCTCGCCAACCTCACCAATCAATATGTGGAGAAAGTCCAGTCCCACTGTGCCAAACACCACGGCGATGCCCGTGGGTCATGCGTTTAGCGTTCATTGGCTCAATAGCCTAATCCGAGTACCTTTCCCTTTTCTGTAGGCGTGGTAGGGTACCATCAGGGTCCTCGGCTGTAGCATTCCTGTAGTGCTTACCCTTATGCCACTTTATCTATCACCAATCAAAGCGCATGTATCACGCAGCGTAAGAACGTTCGATTTTGTCAGGAGAGGAAAGAAACGGGAAAATACAAGACAAAGAGATAAGGAATGCGCGGGTATCCGAATCTCCGAAGGACTCACTCGCTCATGAAGCACGAGAAAGGACTTGTTCAAGGCTACAGCCAGCTTGGGGCTATAGATCTACGGTCTGAAACGACATGTAACACCAAGATATCGGGCCAATCACTTATGGGTTTTAGTATCGTTGGAAGATCCATTGCTACACTACTGAGTTTGCTGATTCGAGCGAAAACTAGGACTTGCACGCCGCAGTCGGGCTCTCATCCCTTTCCTTCTCGCAATCTTTCATATTTCAGCGGTCATTTCTACCGGCATAATCTGTCATTCCGGCTTTTTGCTTTCCTTCAAATATCTCTGGCTTCTGAGATGGAATTCGAACTCGTAGACGATGCCTCGTCGCCTAGCGCGAATCCTGGTCTCCCAAAGAAGCGCAAATTTCACAAAGACGAGGCTGTATTAGCTCGCTTTGGCAAACGACAGCAGCTACGGGTGAGTACTTCCATGTGACCGTCTCTCAAGAAGTTTGGCCACTATTTCTCCAATGATACCGACTCTAACAAACCTAGAGAGGCTTTAGACTACTACCAATTGTTGGTCTGACGAGCACCTTGATGATTACCTGGGAGGCGCTTACAGGGTCAGTGTTTTCAATCCTCCTCCTGAAGAGGAAAAGGATTCTACCAGCTAATCTCAGCGTACCACTTAGGGGTTTAATTTTCGGACTCTCAAATGGCGGCCCTGCAGGTCTCGTTTACGGTTATCTTTTTGTTTGGTGTGGTGCATCGCTTCAAGCACTTGTCATGGCTGAAATGGCCTCTATGTATGTGAATCCAAATTCTGATGCCTCAAGGCTTCACTTCTGTTTACACGAGCATGCACGTCACCGCAATCATCCTCAATGATGGTTTTCACTCTGTGGCCAAGTGTCTAAGTTCTCGCGCTCAAGACCTACTTAGGCATTCCTCTCTCCCTTGTACTAATGTTCCGATAGGATTCCGCTTGCCGGGGGCCCCTTCAATTGGGTTTCCATCTTGTCTCCTCCGTCATGCAGGAACTTTCTCAGCTACTTGGCGGGATGGATGACATTGATCTCCTGGCAAGCCTTGTGCGCTGCAGCAGCTTACGTGGCGGGTACGCTCGTGCAAGGGCTTCTCGTACTTAAATACCCAAGCTATAATTATCAGAGATGGCATGGAGCACTACTTTTATACGCGGTTGTTTTTCTTGCCTTATTCGTTAATACTTATCTTGGACGCTTTCTGCCGCAAATCGAGGCTATGATGCTTCTATTTCATATTCTAGGGTTTTTTGGAATCCTAATCCCACTCGTCTACTTGAGTCCTCATCAAAGAGCCGAATTTGTCTTTACCGACTTCCTAAATCTTGGAGATTGGAATAGCAAAGTACTAGCGTTCTTTGTTGGCCTTATTTCAGCTATGAACAGTTTTCCTGGTAAGTCGAAGAGAGCATGCTCTTAAATCGATGTACTGAGCACTCGACTTAGGCCTAGATGCTGCCGACCATATAGGTAAGTGTACCTGGTTATTTGCATATATAAGCAACCAAGGGCACGTCTTATAGGAATGTAGCGGAGGAGATACAGAATGCGCCGACAGTTATACCCTTTAGCATGGGAATCTCAACATTGCTCAATGGCACCTTCGGATTCGCTATGTTGATGGCACTACTTTTCTGCATGCCTAGTGACATACAGGGGACGCTGAATGCGGACACACTCTACCCACTCACGAGCATCTATAGTTATGCTGTAGGATCAAATGCAGGCGGGACAGCCATGGTACGTCCTCGTTGTTTCGGATTTTCTCTCTTATTCTCAATCTTGCGAAGATATGGTAGGACACGTGTGTGTCATCTTCGATTTCCCTCTGCATCTCGTCTAGCTTCTATGGCTTAGACTGACTTTAGTACTTGGAGTGCTGATTACTGTAGGCCTGTATCATTGTCATTACTGAAATATTTGCTACCATCGGCTGTCTTGCAACAAGTTCGCGAATGCTGTGGGCCTTTGCTCGCGAAGGGGGAGTTCCGTTCTCTAGATACGTGGCAAAGGTAAGCTTGTTCTGACAACTTAGGCTCTTGCTTATCAAATCAGGTCGAGAAACGTACAAGACTGCCACTCTACGCTATTGGTGTTACGACTGTTGTCAACCTTTTGCTGGCATTGATCAACATCGGATCTTCCGTAGCCTTTGATGCTTTCACTTCCCTAATCGTCATAAGCTACTACTCCTCCTTCATTCTAGCCGCCTCGGTAATGCTGCATAAACGTCTTACAACTCCGAGCTCGGCCTTGCCATGGGGACCTTTTAAGCTCGGACGTGCAGGTGTTCCACTCACCGTTGTGGCAATCGCTTATTCCGCATTCGGTGCATTTTTCTCCGTATGGCCTACGACCGCCAAACCGGATCCACAGAGCATGAACTATTGCGTATTAGTTTACGGTGCTGTGATAATCGTGAGCCTCTTATCTTGGGTTTTGCATGGTCGTAAGTATTACAAAGGGCCGGTGCTAGTAAATTGGGATAGCAATTTGGGTCTGCAATAACAGATGGGAGAAAAGACAGAACCGTGGCAGTCATACAAGGAGTCGCGGTTATATATGTGAAGTTTGACTCACAATACAGGGCTGCGTTCCATTCCTAAAGCTCTTGACCGGGGATGCATGCAAATCAAATATACCAAACCAGTAATGCTGTCGCTTTTTCACTCTTCAGGATTCCTTGCCTAGAGCCCAAAGTCCAAAACAATAAAACAGTGTGGCCGAGAGCATAATTGTGACGACTCTGACATTGAAGTTCTACTTGATCTTGAGTAATTCGTGTTGCGAAGCCATGCTTTCATCGAAAGCAATTTTCGAAGCACGCCGTGTGATTAGCCCTATATCACTGCATCAATACTTCCAGCGCCAAATGATCTTCGGGAGAAGAGAATTACCTATAAGAAGATAGTCGCGCGTATCAGCGCTGGGAACCCAGTCAAAACTATCCAGACACAAAAACGACGAATCACAAATGCGTCCACGAACACATCCCCACAAAACCAGGAATATAGCGCAAAAGTAAAGTACCCTATCAATCCATCACGGCAGCAGAAGCGGTAGCCTGCAGACACCTCGTTCTCGCCATTGAACCACCTACCGATTGCCTGTAGAAACAGAACCATGCCAGTATCCATGAGCAGGTGTGCGTGAGACTAAGCCTTCTGAGTATAGGGGCTGAGTCCGGGATTCAAAGTCCGATTGGAAACAGTTGGGTGTATGTGAGCATGCTATTGGTCACATTGGAAGTCAAGATGGGGAATTCATAGCCTGCTTTCAATGCGTCCTTGCGTACTCGTATAGGATAGGATGGAAGAGTAGGTGACCGTTCTATGGTTTGGTGAATATATCTTGCTCTGGAGTTAGGTGAACCAATTGAGCTGTGGATCTGTGTGCGGGTTTTATGCACGCATACTCCGTACGATAGAAGGAATGGTCCAATGGTCCATCCCTATAGTTCTAAGGCTGGGTATGTAAATTTATCCGTAATATATTTCTAATATTACTAAGTATCCTAGAATTATTTAATATATCCGTAGAACCCTCTAAGTCTAACCGTCAGCAAAATCTTAACTAGCCCCCTAGCGCAGGGCAAAAGCTTGATTTAGGGAGTAGCCCTAAGCGGCCTGGGCTACCGGGGCTATGGCGCTAAAATCACGTGATTGCTGACTAAGTAGAAAGTTAAAATCTTATAATCGACAGGCCACTCGGGTAAATAACCCCGGAATCAGTTGATTAGGCCGAATTCAACGCGGGGTTACGCGCTCAAAGGGCGCGCAATGGGGTTGGTTGGTACATGCGATAGGGTGTGAGTGTATGTGACGGGGCGTGCGACAAGGCGGAGGCCTTCCGCCTTACCGTACCCACTGAGCCAACTAGGAAGCCACCTAGTAAGCCACCCCGCAAGCCACCCTGCCAGAGTGAACTTAGTGCCCGAAGATCTGATCTTTAGGGCGGCCCTAGGCGCTTAGAGCCTCGCCCCTACGGCCCCTAGGGTAAGCTTTCTCGACGAACTCTCTAGCCTAGAAGTTAATCTAGGTGAGGAGGAGCGTATTTAGCTAGCCCCTCTTAAGTATATCAAAGGGCCTAAATCGCTCAATGGAGAGACTCAATCCAGCCTTTGGCACAGCTGCTCAGCAAGCAATAGCGACGGTCAACCCTATCACTTCGCGCCATGGTCTCTGAGCGAAAGTGAGAACGCCTGCTATTCACTAAGAAAGGTTATTTTCTTGCGTAGTATTGGATGCTCGACTGCTGGGCGTATCGAAGTATGTCTCAGACTTGTATTACTGGGTCTCAACATCATATTAAGGGAGTCATGATGGCTGGGAAAGCTTTTGATAGAACGAGAGTCAAAATGATTCGGACCCGTTATAGCCGAGGGTGAATTAGGCGCTTCCGGAACTGGGAGGTCGTGCAGAGAGTTTCTTAATTGGAAGGCACGTGGTAAGGTTTGATACCCCTGCGTCATATGCTGGTACTAACCGTTCAAGGTACCGGTGTGGCCGAGAGGCAAACGTTAACGAATGAATGCACATTCGGATTCACTTGACCGTTGCCATTCATTGGCTAATTGGGGCGGGTGATGGTCATGCGATGCACGATTTCTTACAATCTCGGAGTGCGTACCAATTTCGTTCCACACGCGCTAGGCATCGAGCTGGCAATTTTGCATCGATTGAATCCCTACATAACTGCAAGAATCTCCAGATCTTCGACAGCGTAATAACGACCGATGCATATTCCAAGACCGCATGATTTGGTTGAGTCCAAGGACACCAATACCATGAGTCACTTTGAAGAAAACGATCGGGAGCCGCTTTCTCGTCGCGAGGTAGCCGAAAAGGAGCCATCTTCCAAACATCACGGAACACTAGAACATGGACCTGAAGTAGTTGAGGATTGGCACGCGTGGCTCCATGTGCTTGCTGGTTTTGTCACTTATGTCAACGTATCGTAAGTGGACGCCTAGCACCTGTTGCTCCCATCCTCCCACCAAGACTTAGCTTCCAGCTCGAGACTAACAAAGCTTCGGGCCCCTAGAGGTGCCATGAACAGCTTTGGCGTATATCAAGCCTTTTATCAATCTGACAAACTCTCATCCTCTTCGCCCTCGTCGATCTCTTGGATTGGAAGCATACAGGTTTTCATCGCAATGGGCTTGGGCATCTTCGTTGGGCCCTTATATGACCGTGGTTTCCTCCGCTCCCTGGTCGCAGCCGGCAGCTCCTTGATAGTCCTTGGGATGATGATGACGAGCATAGGTCATTTTTACTATCAGATATTCCTGGCCCAGGGTATTTGCGTGGGGTTGGGAATGGGACTTACTTATGTGCCGATTCTTGGAGAGGTCAGCCGGCATTTTACCAACAGAAGACCTATCGCCCTAGGGATTTCCTCGACGGGCGCATGCGTCGGTGGTGTTCTTTACCCAATACTGATCCGTCAGTTGATACCCAAAGTTGGATTTGGTTGGACAGTACGCGTTGTTGCCTTTGTCAATCTTGGATGTGGGATCATAGCATTCGCTATTGTCTGTCGACGACAACCGAATCGAGCCCACTCATCTCGCCGCGCTTTGGACTTGGCCGCATTCCGCGAGTTGCCGTTCTCGTTGTTCACATTGGGGATGTTCCTGGTCTTCGTGCCATACTACGTCCCGATGACCTATATTCCCGTCTTTGCACAGACCGCACTGCGAGCATCTGATGACCTGGCCGGATATATGTTGGCGATTGTGAATGCGGGATCGCTGCTCGGTCGTACCGTGCCTTACATCCTCAATTCTAGGGTGACGCCAATCCGTATCTTTTTCTTCTGGATAATAGCCGGTGCCATCTTACTTTTCGCTTGGATGACAGTCACCAGAATCTCTGGATTCATCGTGTGGTGTGTTTTCTGGGGGATTGTCTCTGGTGCTCTTGCAACAGCACCGATTGCAGCAGTCTCCCATCCTGTTCTGACACCATCTCCAAGGGAGCTTGGTACTCGTATGGGCATGTCACTCTTAGCTTCTGCGATAGGTGATTTGGTTGGCCCCCAATTGGGGGCGCCTTAGTAGGGGTATCAGAGGCGCATTATGCTCGTGCACAAGCT
>JAABUW010005863.1_pt1 | contig 15731 bp, 17 predicted proteins | sample 5560081 | NCBI WGS metagenome assembly JAABUW01 (sample SAMN10711882, study PRJNA513363) | rock metagenome | isolation source: Antarctica rocks | place: Antarctica: Victoria Land, Knobhead sud | reverse complement strand
ATGGGCCTTGATGAATGTCTCCTTTTTTTCGCGAGTTTCCAATTTACTCGAGCCCCTGGACTATGAGCCTAAGTCTTCGAGCTTTAGGTAATCGTAGGTTGAGCTACGAAGCTGGATAATGCATCGAGTTGTTGAGTATCTATCCAGCAGATCTATCCTTCCCAAATAATCCGCAGTTCTATCAACTTTTTCCTTATAGCCATAGATCGTTTCCCCTACCCATCATGAAGAGCCATAAATCATCCTGAATCCCATCCCCCCAATATCTGCTAATGCCCATTCACCCCATTGCTCGAGTCACCCCCAACCTTCCTCCTCACCCGCACCGCCTCCGCAAGCTGCTCCAGCACTTCCGCGGTTGTCTCCCAGCCGATACACGCGTCCGTGATGCTGACGCCCTTCTGGAGGTGCTCGGGGCCTTCGGACGGGACCTTCTGGCTGCCCTCGTGGATGTTGGACTCGATCATGACGCCGACGATGCCGGTCTCGCCGGCGCGGAGCTGGTCGCCGATGACGAGGGCGACTTTCGGTTGGTTGCGGTGGTCTTTGTTGGAGTTGCCTGGGGGGCGCATTAGGGATTGGGTGCTTTGGGGGGGGTTTATTTTTGGAGTGAGGGTATTTGGATTTGTAAAGGGTGGGTGAAGGGGGGGGGGGACATACCGTGCGAGCAATCGATCATCATGACCTCCTTCTGGCCTTTCTTCCTTAGCGCCTCCCTCGTGGCCTTGACGCTCTCCCTGTCGAAGTTCGTGCCCTTGCTCCCGCCCCGGAGTATTACGAAGCCGTGCTCGTTGCCGCTTGTGCGCGTAATGGCCGCCAGGCCCTGTTTCGTGACGCCCATGAAATGGTGTTTCGTCGCCGCTGCGCCCACTCCGTCGATAGCCACGCTCAAGCTGCCATCCGTGCCGTTCTTGAAGCCGACGGGGAAGGACAGGCCGCTGGCCAATTCTCGATGCAGCTGGCTCTCGGTCGTGCGTGCGCCAATGGCACCCAGGGAGATGGTGTCTGCGAGGAACTGCGGCGAGATGGTGTCGAGCATTTCGCTGGCGATGGGCATGCCGGAGCTGGTGAGGTCGCAGTAGAGCTGGCGGGAGACGCGCAGGCCCTTGTTGATCTTGAACGTTTCGTTGATTTCCGGGTCGTTGATCAGTCCCTTCCAGCCGACTGTTGTGCGGGGTTTCTCCAGGTAGGCGCGCATTATGATGAAGATGTCGTCTGACAGACGGGCTGCCAGCTCGCGAAGGCGGCCGCAGTATTCGATGGCCATGGCTGGGTCGTGGATGGAGCACGGGCCGACCATGACCAGGAGGCGATCATCCTGTTGGGTGATTATCTGTACGGCGGAGCGCCGGCCGTGGGCGACGACTTCTTCGGTTTTGGCGGACTAGAAGGCATTGATGAGTTGAATGCAATGTATGAGGGCATGTGGGCCGTACAGCAGGGATTTCGGATTGAAGGAGGGCAGGTGGGATGAGAGGATCTTGGCCGAGAACTGCAGGGCCATTGGTAAGCGTTATGTCGCCTAGAGGCCTCACATCTCTCACCTCGTTTGTTCTCGTTCCCGTCCAGATCCATTGAGGCTATAGGCATGATGAAAGGAATTTGGTGAGTGTGACTCGATTTGCGTTCGAGGCACAAAATGGAGCTCAGATGGGATTAAAGGTCTCTTGTATAGAAGAATTGACCGCTTCTCTGACCAAACGAGTCTTAAACCCTTTCGATATGGACAGTAATGCAGAGGAACAACGCTGACCGAGAGCGGTGGTATTCCGTGAGTTAACCCTATCCTGAAGAGTATCTGAGTAAGAGGTTTGTGCGGGTCTTGGCAGTATGCACAAGAAGCTGGGCAAGTATTCACGATGTGGATATGAAAACGACAAACAGGGGTTTTCACGACGGAAAATTTCCGTTATTGATTTCTTTTCTTAGCTGAAGCCGCTAGAAAGTCTTGGTGGATCATGTGCGAAATCTAGGCCAGCTGCTTGGCAGACCAGATTGCGCCATGTGGCACTAGTTAGTACCTTCTGGAACTGTAATCCGTCATCTCGTGTTTCAGATGCTGCACAACCTGGGCCTCGAAACCTGCGAGTGGCGAAGAGAAGAAAGAGGCTTGAGCCTTATTATGCCGCCGCCGTTTAGCAAATCGGCCGCTATTCAGGCTGTCTTCTTCATGCGAAATGATCCAGATTTCCTCTCCGATCTTCACCCTTGCTTGAAGTAGCATCTCTTGATATATATATTCGAGACATCGCCATTCTTACTTTCACTTTCTAATCGTACCATGGTTCGCTCCTGTCAAAACCACTGAACAGCAAAGATACTACCTTGTGCGAATCTTTGGCTTCTACCCCCTCTATAAATCCTCCAGCCTTCCCGAGTTCTCCCCAGCTTCTTCTACAAGCAGTGTTATAGCATTATACAACCCTCGCCAACATGGCCATGAACAAGAAACGCTCCATCGACGAGGTGGACGACGAGCCTCAGTGCTCCTCCCACGGCGCCAAATTCCTCAGGCTCGATCTGCCTCATCAGACGCCCATCACTCATCCATTACTCCAACCGCGCATTCTGCCATTCCGTGCCTCACCAACGAGCAAGCACACTCTCTCCTTCGCTCACTGCGTTCGCGACAGACCAGCCACTCTCATCTCCGCAAGCGGCGCCTTAACCCCCGATGAATCCTCTGATGATGAAGGGGGCAAGCCGCGAGGCTTCTTCCTGCTTAAGCCTGCGGAACTCAACCTCCACACTCCACCCCAAACAAAGTCGTCCACGAGACCGAACTTCGATGCCTTTTCCACCATGCGGGAGACCTCAGATATCGACATCGACATGGTCGATTCTCCCGCTCCCCCCTCGCTCTCCTGGGCATCATCGCCATGCTCTCCACACTCACATCACCCAAAACATGCATACTTCCAAGCATCAACGTCGCCATCACTATCCTTCTCTCACACGACATCATTTACACAACCACTATTCGCGAGAAACTCCCAGTTCAAGCTCCAACCCCCGCCGCGCCGCGACCAGATCATCGGCGGACGCATCCCAACGCCCACCTACGGACACTTCAGCCTCGTCTCGGACGACGAGATCTCGCCCAGGACGCGGCAGAAAGGGTCGTCGTTCCTCCGCAGGGCAGCGTGCCCAGAACGTCCCATCACTCCCATCAGCGAGGACGAGTTCGAATCGACATCTGGGATACTCGGCAAGCTCAGTATTGAGAGCCCGACTATAGCGAGAAACCAACATCTCGAGTCGCCCGCAAGGGCTAGGCGTGGGGGTATCTATGAAAGATAGACTGGGATGGCAGGATGCGGTGACGAGCAGATATCATGTCTAAGACGACCACGGCTTCTATGCCTTACGAAAGCATTGCATTATTATTTTTGAGCGCTTGAACAACGGGAGATACCCATGCTGCAGCGATAGCAAGTCTTACTTTTTGCATTCCAAGTTCTCCTTGTCACAAGGGCAAGCCTTACGACTTTCCATTCCAACTTTCCGACTTCAAACATCTCCCAGATCATTGAATCTATTCTTATCCCGCCTTCCAAACTAAAAGATATACTAATCAATCGAGACCTCCCCGGCAAACAAGTTTCAACCCAGCATCAGTCCCTTCCATCCGACTCCAATCCCAACCAAGTCTCAGTCCGCCCCATCCCGTCCCAAGAATACCTCTTCCCTCGCCGCCATCACGATACGCTAATCTAGTTCATGCACCTCATTCCCGAACCCATGTTTCAGACCCTGCTGTGGCGGGCAGCGGGGACATGTAGATATAAGCGCGCCTCTCTTGGTGCGGCACATGCTCTCCTCATTGTTACTTCTACGCCAGTAGCGCCCAACGCAGGACGCCTCCGATGGGATGAATGATCAAAACCTCTGCACGTGCTTATGCCGTCTTCGGTCGGTGCAAGGATGTATTCCAGCAGTGTGGAGCTTGCCGGTGGGACGGGCTGATGAGTGCACCCATTGTTTCTGCAACAAGAGGACTCGTTCTTGGCCCCTACACGGATTTCGAACTTCGAAGTCACCATCCCGGAAGAACATCACGCAGCAGGGCACTATTCAATTTTGTCGGATCGTTTTCAAGCCTCATATAAAGTGCTCGGGAAGCAATCGAGGATGCTGGAAATCTGCAAACCAGGCAGGACAGATTCGCAGCTTCTACAGACTGCGTCGATCAGAGCATTGGTCGCGGTGACATGAATCCGGGCGGAAACAGAGAAATGGAAGGTATTTTTATAGCGACATATGGTTTGGGATGATGGACAAGGACGACGGAAAGAGAATCGTATGAGACATGGAAGGGACATGCATTGGATGGAGAGGCGTGGCTGGACATTAGTGCCCGCGATAACTGCCCCAGAAGGTTGGCCTAGTAGAAAAATCGACACAGGAATGCCCGATCCTGATGCGGATTGTGGGCAGAAAGCGTAAACGGTGGTACTAACGTTGTTGCGATAGTGGTCTTAATTTGGTTCTGACGAGGAGAAACATGCGCGATAAGCGGAATCGAGCTGGACGATATCTACAAAAGTCCACCAAGAGAGCAATGTCAAGCAGTACAACAAGTAGAGAGGAAATCAATCCCGGACCGGACAACGGTTTGGCAACTTGACCGTTTGGAAATCGGCGAAATCGCTTGCCAAAACAACGTCTTGGCGGTTTCCCTGGCTCCAAGTAAACACGGCCGGTCGGCCACTGTACCCTCGAGTAATGGCCCACTTCTCGTCTTCTGACGACGCATCAATGATACCGCTATCTGGTAACAGGCTCGGGATATCGAAATCGGTGCTGTCGATGAACTGCCGCCGTCGCCCAGACCTTCGCGTCGCGGCACCAGGCGCATTCGGGCAGCAAGAGAGAGACCAAAGCAGCAAGAGAGAAGAAGCCAGACAGCAAACGAGAGATATGACAACAGTGGGCAGGGCAAGCTCCATGACAAGACGCAAGCAAAAGTGTCATGAGAGTCTACGCTGAGCTACCTTCGTGCTTTTCAGGTCTCGGCCAGCGACCCTCCAGCACCAGAAGACCATCTCCCTACCTATATCTGCTTTACGTGCGCTCTCCTCTAGCCAGCCTTGCAGACGTCTTGCCGGAACAGTTGGCGAGCCTGGTAAAGCCTGTACAAGCAAGCCCGGTCAAGCCCGGACACAAATCCTAGACAGGCTCTGGAGGTGGAATGACTGCGCTGTCTCTTCGTTTTCAGGCCCGCAATCCTGGTGCCCGGAGGCCTTTGGCGTTCTCGTGGCGTTTTTCCCAGTCATCGGTTTTTCCGAGCAGCTACTTCCAGCCCGCAGCTCCTTTCTCCCAGTCAGCTCCTTCTTCCCAGTCCGCTCCTTCCACCCAGTCAGTTGGTTCCCCCCAGTCAGCTGCTTCCTTGCGGCCATCACCCGCCTTCCGGTCGGCTGCGAGGACGTTTGCATGGTAAGTGGTAACCTTAGCTATGACAGCTTGGGTTCTTTCGGTGTCTGCGTGCGCTGACCTTCTTGCTCTCTCAGATTAGCCAAATCCTACCGGCGCCTCTCCAACCCTCCCCTTACACTACTGACAGAACGGGAAAAAGAAGACCCGTATGCTGTCAGAAGGGTGTGCTGGATGGAGATGTCCACAAGATAGTGTCCGCTGCGGTCCAGGGCAGGATTGGGAAGATGCACACAGAGTTGCAAGGCCGGAGTGAAAGGGGCCTCATGCGGTCAGCATTCCCGTCACAGCTTTACGACGCCGGCCGCTCCCCGAAGGCTATCGATATATGCAGAGGAAGTAGGAGGGAGGACACAGCTTTACCTCTGGCATCAGGAAGACGCGGGATGAAGGATACATACACTGCCTGGAGAGCAGGACAGGACACAAGGTTATCCGTCATAGTGTCGATGCATCCTGCTAGCCGCTCATTGGGAGATACAAGTCTCTGCAGCCAGAGGGAGGACTGGGAAGACGCTCAGGCCATGTAGAGGACCAGGAAGCGGGCGTCAGAGGAGTGAATAAACTGGCCCGCAGGGTCACATACCAAGCAGACACACACGCTACCGTGTTGATAGAGCAGAGAGATGGCTGTGGAGGAAGGAAGTCTATTGCGCATGCCACTGGAGGCTGGGCTGGATAATGAGGCAAACAGTCACCTGAGGAGGACGGCTGGATGGTTGCGCCTACTAGGAGTACTATTACGACAGGTGATGTATGAGGCTTCTCATTATTGTAGCCACTGTAGACTACCAGAGCAACACTGCTCTCTATCTCTCATAGCTGTCTACTTAGTCGTCCTTGATCAACTTCAACTCATCCAGGACCTTTGAAAGATCCAGCACCATCTCGTAAAGACCCTCTCCACGGGCCTTGACCTCCGACGCCAGGAATCTCATTGACTCGAAGAATTCCACCTTCGCGGAATCTGTGTACAGCAAACCAGCATATTTACCTGAGTACATTGGAGTCAGCCTTCCTCTTTTCAGTCAATGCAATGAGTAACGGTGTATTGCTTTGGGAGCGGATACAGCGACCTCAGAAAGGGGTTAAAGGTTACTTACCCCAGATGTCGATCAAGGTAGCATGGAGGCCGGCATCACCAGCGATCTGCTCGAGCCCGAGATCAAATCTCCTGCCCGCATTCGCAATCTCCATGACCTTGGCCGCGATGGTAGCCAGCAGCGCACCCTCGTTATCGGTCACAATCGACGGCGTCGATTCAGCGGGTCCCACGATGCGTTCAGTGTGCTCCAGGGTGTTCTTGGTCAACTTCACAAGATCGGGAGTCTTGCCTTTGGTCTCGGCTTTGGTTAGTGCGAAGCAGCCTTGGGAGATAAAACCTCGCAAGTACCGAAAGCTCAGGAAAGTTTGTCCTACGACCAGACCTTCCTAAGTTTCGGAGTCAGCAATCTTCCTTTCAGTCAATACAATGAGCAGAGTTGCAAGCTTTGGGAGCGACCTCAGTAAGGGGCAACGGAAACTCCTTACCTTTAGCTTGAGGATCGCAGGGACAGTCACATCGGCCACGTCCTTCCAGAGGTCCTGCACATCTTCTACCATCTTCTCCGCGTCCTCCTCCGTCAGTTCGACCTCTCCTAGATCTGCGAACTTCGTGAGACCCCAGTAAGCAGGCATTGGCATGGACCGCAAGTCTTCCTGAGCCTCTTCAAGGACCCTTCGAAGCTCCTGCATATGCCATGGGTGCTTATACTTCTCAAAGACCAGTATGAAGCCGGCAAGCTCGTTGAGTATGGACATTCCAGGCCCAAGAACCTGCTTGGTGGTGTCCTTGGCTGGTCTGTGGCGTTGGTGCTTCGCGGAGGGGATGTCGACCGTTTGCGCAGAAGTGACAGCCACAGCGCAAACCAGCTTCGACCATGCTGGGCCACGGAGCTTGAATTGTCCGACATTCTCTCTGAAGTCCTTCAGGAAAAAGATTTCAACCTGGGCGACCGTGTGTGGAGTGCAGAGACCATTCTCTGGCTTCAGAAGGACCCTGCGCAAGTTTCGAAGTCAGCATTCCTCCTTTCCGTGAATACCGTGAGCAGAGGTGCCTGCTTCGGGAGCGGATACAGCTCAGACATGTTTCACGCCTCTTGAAGACCTCAGAAAGAGGTGATAGATGCTCCGAAAGTCACTTACCAGTACTTCAAGCTTGTCGTTTGTTCCTCCACAATCTTGACCACCGCAAGCAACGGTAAGTCCTCTCTCATGATCCCTGCTGGTGCCACTGTTCCAACAGGCGGACGTTGCTTTCCAGGTGTAGCTTTGCCGTGGACCTGCTTGTTGAACTGTCTCGGCACAAAACCAACAATCAAGAACCTATTCGTCCAAGGCTCTTGCTCACCGCGCTCACCCTCCGTCAACTTCAGACTCGCTCTGTATGGTTCTACGTCCTCCTCGTTGGCTTTGTCGATGGCTTTGTTGTATGGGGTGGAGTTCGGTTCGTACGCGTTGATGATCTGATGGCGGAACTGCACAGGCACATGCATGGCATGGCCGGCTGTGTTGAATGCGAGTCCCTCGATCTGCTGAGCCGGTGCATCAGTCTATCCCGCCGCTGCTCGATGCGCTCGGTTGCCCATAGCGGTGATGAGTGGATGTAGGGTATGATACTGCTGGGACGTCAGCTCGGTCTCCTTCCGCTCCTCGGTGTGCTACTTGCTGGTCTGCTTGCGTGAGTCTCACTGCTACGACAGGTCCTGCTGTCGAACTGGGTAGTGCTGATTGAGGCAAAAGGTCCAGTAAAGAGGTGATGAAGTCGTTCTGTCTACAGTGTCGAGCAGAACAGTAAATGTGGCAGCGTGCTTGGATGCAGAAGTCGTTGCTCTTGATACCAGAAGTGCAGGTTCGTAGAGGTAGAGGAAGAGATCTGTGCAGGAGACTGGGTTGGAAGAAGTGTGGAAGGTAGCCTGGTGAGCGGCCGAGGTGAAGGGGTCTACATCTTCCAAACACCATGCTCTTCTGCCCTCTACCTCTACAACCTCCAACCACCCTGCTACTCTACCCTTTACCTTGAAATTTTCTGAACCTGCACCTGCAAGACTTCTAGTCCTATGCTTTGACGCTCTGATTGCTTTGACTTCTTATGCCTGACTTCCTTGTGCTTTGCTTCGAATCATATCACACAACGCTGTTTAGTTACCTCATTGACTCGATCTCTGAAGTCTTGCTCTTTAGTTACTCAACCCACTATCCCGCTATGGCGAAGGCACTCAAAGGCTTCCGTAATCTTGAGATTGTTGACAGTGAGATCACCGAGGACCTGCTTAGCCAGATCGGACTGGTTGGGGCCGCCCAGAAGGCGTTGGAGCTGAAAACCAAACGACGTCGCTCAGCCAACATCACAGCAAGCATCTCCAGAGTCAATAATACTGTTGCTGAGCTATCATCTACCCTACTTGAGTGGGGTCAGCTGGCCCGCCCCAGTGCAGCTCCGAAATTTGCTCAAGTCTTCAGCGACAGCGTGAAGCAGGAAATGCGGGCTCTCTACAACCTTGCAGGGGAAGGTCTCAGCTACACCGATTACACCGATGAGTACGTTGCAGAGCTCACCTCCCGTGTCGAGTCAATACGCCAGCAGCTGAACAATGGGAATACCGACTGTGAGAAGACCTGGGTACCGGAGACCATGGAAGGAGAGGCGCAGAAAGGTGTGTTCATACTCGGTGCGAAAGGTGATGCTTTACCGATCACCATTATAGAGCCTGAGCCGCGACTAGACCGATCCATCTCCCCGCCTCCTAATCCCCGGGATCTCGAAACCCGAGAGACCAGCAAAACCCTTGAGGACGGAGATGACGACGACGATTCCTACATCCCCTTCGACCTGCTCCTCAAACAGGAGTTTTCTTCGAACGAAACAAGCGAGAACGGCTTGGGGGAGGACGAGAATGCGCTCCTGGGCACAGAAGAGGATGCGATCTTCGGGGCTGGGATACTGATGGGCATGGCTACGCTTGGACCGGGGCAGGTGGCTGTGAAGACGGAGGATGAGGAGGGAGGTCTGAAGGATGAGGGCGCCGAGCTACGCGACGGTTTGACCGAGCAGGTAAATGGAGATGTGTATATGAAGGAGGAAGGCGAAGGATTCCTGAATGGGTTCCAGCGCAAGGTCATCGACGGGAACACCGAGTAGGACGGGGAGGAAGGGGCTCCGATGATGTTCGACTTCGCTACGCCGCAGGTCGTTGAGGAGGTTATTCAGGACAGTGGAATGGGGGAGAGTGAGTAGTCTGCTGCTTCGAGGGCAGAGGATATATTCGCGGGGCGCATTCTAGGATTGACATTGGACAACGCGGCGTTTGGTTTACACTTACACGATGCGTGCGACAGCACAATGTCGGAGGCAATAACGGTCGCATTCAAGATTACGGCGATGAGGACAGTTTAGTACAGCGTCAGCGAGTTATTGCCTTGCGTCTAGATCGGCGTCACCGATTCTCTCTATCCTCCTGCCTATGCTCGCTGATGCTGCTGCTGCTGCTGCAATAAAGCCTTTGCCAACTGCTGCGAAGTCACCTCCGCGCTCGACTCGCGGCTTGCCTTTTGGAAGTTCACGGTCCTCTGTGATATGGCAGGCTGTGGGACGGTGACGGCCTAGGCATTGGCCCTTGATGCTAGCTCTTGTATCCTGCCAGCCGAGAAGATCTCCGGCCCCTGTGGTTGCACCATAGCGAAATCAAGGAAGGAGAATTGCTGCGCCTGGTCAGTCAAGCGCAAGCCACTGTTCTGGGAAAGATTTGCCTGTTCGTTCTCGACCATTGCTTGCAGCTCTTCACCAAACTCCCGCTCACAGCGAATGTCTAGAATACCAGATTTGAGTATATTGTTGTATCGTGTGCGCGCATCTTCCGCCAGGGGCTTGTTCTTCATCTTGTTCCTCAATTTCCTCAGCGTGGAAGCCTTCCACTCCTGCTCCATAGCCAAAGCCCGATGCTCAGTCACCGTCGTATCCGCTTTCCTTAGCATTTCGCGGTGCATGGGTGCGTAGACTTCGACTTGTCCTTCCAGGTCTGCAATCGTGGGACCAGCCCATTGCAACCGGGGGCAGACCATCGTAGGAGAGGCCCACGCGGTCGCCTTGCACCCATACTTCAGTACGTTGTACACGTCAAACCCATAGACGTCGTGGTCACTCATGAACAGGAAGGGTGTTGACTGTAGGTAGGCATGGGAACAGAGGAGATTCAGGAATTCTCGGACTGAGAACGATGGGTAACCGCCAGTCTGTAGAACAGTCAGCGTAGATTCTGTAATGCTCGTACACCCTCTTGATGGCGTACCTGGACGATCAATACGTCCGCCATGTATTCTTTGACGGCTGCAGCCTCAAAGTTCAGGTTTTGGTGCTCGAAGACAGCGATGGCCCGTAACTTTAGTCCCGAACTTGCCTTGACCGAAATACCTTGGATCCGAGACGGGATTAACACCTCGGAGCCTCTCAGACATCGTTTCTCGACGACGGTGGGCTTGAAGACGTTATCTATCATTGCACAAGTCATGGTCAGGCCCGGAGGTATGGTAACGTGGCCTTTCTCCTCGGTCGTTACCCCCAGGCTCCACGGATGGACATTCAGCGTTATAGCCCAATCCCGGATGATGGCTTTGATGGCTTCGTGCTTGAGCAACTTCGTTCCCAAGATGTAGAGGATCTTTCGAAGCTTTCGTGGCTCCTCGTAGCTGATCATCTCAATAAGCTGCAACGCAACCACGATGAACTTTGCAACATAGACTCTGTGAGTGGAGACTTTCTTGGCCATTGCAACCTTCTCCCGGATCCACATAGAGCTCCCATTGACATTACTGATTCTGACCGCACCTGCCCGCGAGGCAGTCCCAAGCTCGATTCGTGAGAGACCCGTTTGGTCCATCTGCGTCAACACTCGATGCATTCGTGAGAGAAGTTCACTGCCAGATATTGGATTCGACCTCCAGTCAACGCTGACTATGTTTTCCATGGTGGTAGCTTCTTTGGGAAGACCTGATGGGAAGCTGGGTTAGCTAGGAATGTACTCGTCAGATACCAGGGTAAGTGAGGGAAACCACCTTGGCTGCTCTGACAGTCGGGACGTTGTCCTTCTAGGCACTGAGATGCTTCAGTAAGAAGAGTGCACGAGGGAATTCGACGCAGTAGTAGATGCTTCCACCTTGTAGGAGCGGAAAGAAAGTAGGGTGTACGATCCCGTGGTCGTAGGAGAAAGTAACGGAATTGTCCCTCTTAATTCCGCCAGTCCGGATCATGCTGCTCACTTGGCTCTCCCCATCCTGCTCAGCATCCCAGAGCTCTATTCCAGCATCCTAATACCTTCAGAAAATCCCGATTGTCCCAGCCTTAGCTTACAAAGTCCGCAAGCTCGCCCTATCTGACTTCCTTGAGTCGCAATGGGTGACCGAAAACGCAAGGCACCAGACGACGACTCGGCGCCACGACCTTCAATACACCGCCATGCACCGGCACCCTCCACAGACACTGCTCAGCAGCAGCACACCATCGACAATCTGGAGGCATGGCCATGCACTGCGACAATTACTGAGCTGACGCCGGCCTCCCTCCCAGCATCCTTCACGGGGCTCTCGGTGGGCCAGCAGCACATGGACCTTTGGGTTGTTTTTACGGCAAAATACACGGAACAGATGGTCAGTTCGTACGAGTTCTGGATTCGTGCCCGGAACGTGACGATAGACGAACTCAAGCAGTGGAACCACGGGCCCGAATTGGCCACGATACGCAGGCCGAGGTCTTCCGGGGGTCAGTCAGCGACAAGAATCATCAAGCAGCTGAGACTACTGGAACAGGAAGCTAGAGCTCGAGGACTGGAGCAAATGAGACAAGCTCTACTACTCATGGAGCTAGACTATCTAATGCTGATGTGGGCAACAAAAATCCATGTCCTCGAAGACATGATCCCGGATCACAAAGAGAGGCTCGAATACATCAAGCGGAACCTACCACGCAAGACTCTCAAGGCCAAAGAAGGGGTACGTAACGTTGCAGAACCGAGCGGAGCCCCGGGGACTGCTGAGATGGAAGCGATGGTTCTTGGGTTCCGACAACAGATCAATCCAGACCAAATACCTCAGCTAATCGGGCACGAACGCATTGCGGAAGACTTGGAAGACCTCATGGCAATTCCTTATCTTTTCCAACACCTCAGTCGCCCTGACACGAACGTTGGTTTTCATGGGATCCTGCTCTTCGGGCCACCAGGTACGGGTAAGACATTGCTGGCGCAGACATTAGCAGCGAAGCAGGGGCTAGCTTTCTTCAACGTACCTACAGAGCAGCTCACGTCCGAGTGGGTCGGTGATACCGAGAAGTAGGTCGCCCAGGCCGGTCTCGATGGACTCAGCTGACTTTGCTCAGGATTATGCGGAGTCTATTCACCGTCGCCAAAGCGAACTCGCCCGCAATCCTGTTCTTTGACGAGGTCGACTATTTAATACCAACTCGCTCAACCGACGAAGCAAGCTTTGATCGTCGGGCAAAGAACCAGCTGCTGGGACTCTTCAGCAAATTAGCAAAAGACGCATCAGTACTTATCATGGGCGCCACAAATCGGCCGTGGGATGTAGATTCGGCCTTTCTGAGCCGGTTTCAACAAAGGGCGTTCTTCGACCTCCCAAGTCATGATGCGAAGCGACGGATGCTGGTTCGAGCACTACACAAGGACAGGCATGTGCTTGCGGAGCGAGACTTTGAGGCTCTGGCACAGGTAGAAGGCTATACTGCATGGTCTGGAAGGGATATCGAAGCGGGGCTGGGCAAGCTGCGGTTTGCCAAACTCAAGGAGCTCATGAGATCTTCAGTCTTTGCGCCAGTCGGTGGTTCGGATCAGTGGGAGCCCTGTCTACCTTCTCATCCACTAGCGAAGAGACAGCCGTTCAAGGAGTGGGTGGTGACGGATCTGGTACCGAGTGCAATCACCAAAGCCAACCTTATCTCCGTTCTCAACAAGATTATGCCGTCCACAACGGATGAAGAACTGAGCCAACACAGAGCGTGGGCACACAAACACGATACGAGCATGGACGGGTGTTGATAAGGCGGTGGTAATGAGAGGAAAGTTAAAGGAGATTGACCCACGGAAAACCTCTAATCGATCTGCAGGGTAGCGACATGCTTTACCAGATACATAGGCTTGACTAAGCTAGGCATCGGTAGTGGCGATATGCCTGAATTATTTGCCAGTGTCTGTGATATTGTCGCTGGCTCGTAGAGGTATGTCGGCTTCGGCAGCAAATAAGAAAAAAGTGTAAATGTTGATACTGGGGGCTGAAGGAATCGAACCAACTACCGTTTTGCAGAGCACTTCCGAAGGTCATGATACCGTGCCTTGACCTCTAGGCTAAACCCCCAAGATTATCCTGGTGGTATTGTTGCTGCATATTACCTTAATCTCACATTAGTGAAATAATACCTTGGCCGAGGATTGAGTACATACCTTAAGATAACCTAGTAGTTCAACCGACATCACTTAGATACACACCATCACCAATTAATGTACACCATTTTCGCACCACGATCGCCAGCGTACAGCACAGATACCTTCCAGTCTTATTGTCATCGTTCAACATAATGCGCTATACATCAGGAACGATCCCCGTCCGCGGGCAGAGACTGACCCTAGGTTCAGCAAAGAAGAGGATGCAGCCCCTCTCAAGCAAGAGCGCAGGAAGTACCGTAGGTGAGAGCGCAACGACGAAGTCATGTTTACTCGACAGTAAGGGTGCTCCTTCCAGCACGCAGTGCCTCTGCCTGAACACCTGATTGACCACCGAGGCGCGGAGATCTTGAAAGCAAAGCCCACCACCTACCAGAACGGAATGCTCGAGCAGTGGACGGTAGGTCTCTCTACTCCACCGACTGCCAGGAGGACCGAGCACCCAGTCTTGTTCTGCCTCATGCTGACTTCATCTGATTCAGGCGTCGGCCAGGCGCACGTCGAGTTCGCTCTGAGGCACGGAATAACATCCATTATTGCGCGGAAGGGGTCCCGGCCAACCAAGGGGCGCGCTGTCCAGGCAGCCCAACAGGAAGTGATGAGGGTAGAAATTCCTAATGGGGGGTACAAAACTGCTATTCGGATGTTTAAAGAGGCCTTCTGTATAGAGATTTAGACGACGAACCCCACGAATGACAAGGCAGAAGACGAGGTTTGGGCCCTGATCCTGACCACGCAGACCCAAGACGACAGACTTAGAGCAGTGAAATCGGTCTGGGAGTTCATGCGGTCAGCCTTCTCCAGAATGAGCTTGAAGGACCTCGAATACGTCAACTTGCCCCGCCTTACGACAGACCTCGCGAGCGCCATACCGGTAAGTCAGGTATTCTCGACCATGTGGACATGCTAAGCTTCCCTAGGAGCCTGCCTACGATTTCCGAGCTCGAACGCGCCTCAGTCGTATCGAGGCGCTCGAGGCGGTCTTGTACACGATTCAGATCCCTGGAAGAGATGATTGGAACTTTACCAAGTCGCTTGCCGAACCTCTCCTGGTGCAGCGAATCAAGAGAATAACAAGTGAAGTCGGTGTAGATGATACGGAGCCGGAGGCGACTGAAGGGATTCAGGAGGAGGATGAGGAGGCCGGTCCGCCTCCAGAGAAGAGATCCAAAGCCCAGGATACCACTACCCACGATGAGACGGTGCCAGAAGTCCAGGCAAAGAGAGGCGGTCGGAAAGGACGAGGGAAAGCACGTGGCTCCAAGGCTCGTAGAACTTCGAAAGGAAGGAAGCGAAATCGTGCGGACTCGGATGAAGAGCAAAGCTCAAGCGAAGGAACTATACAAGGGGATCGTGAAAAAGGGGATCGTGAATCTGGGGCTGGTCTCGCTCGTGAGACCGGTGTCGCTCGTGGGACTGGTGTCGCTCGTAAGATTAATGTCGCTTGTAAGATTAATATCGCTCGTAAAACTAATATTGCTTGTAGAACTAATATTATTTGTAAGACTAATATCGATTGTAAAACTAATATTGCTTGTAGAATTAATCTTATTTATAGAATTAATCTTATTTATAAAATTAATTTTGCTTATAAAATTAATCTTATCTATAAAACTAATTTTGCTTATAAAATTATTCTTATTTATAAAATTAATCTTATTTATAAAATTATTAGTTTTACTTATAAAATTAGTTTAATAATAAATATTAAATTAAATTATATTTATAAATAATTAATTATCTAATAAAATTATACAAGAAATTATAATAAACTTTTAAGAAAGATTAAATTTTTAAGTTCTAGATATTAAG
>JAABUW010005862.1_pt1 | contig 15732 bp, 17 predicted proteins | sample 5560081 | NCBI WGS metagenome assembly JAABUW01 (sample SAMN10711882, study PRJNA513363) | rock metagenome | isolation source: Antarctica rocks | place: Antarctica: Victoria Land, Knobhead sud | reverse complement strand
CATCTCCCACCAGAAGATTGGTGCCGTTCAGAAGGCCGTAATGGAGTAGCCCTCCAGCCGCTAGATTGCTAGGATTGTGTGGCACGTAAACCTTGAAAGCTTGTCCATGTGGTGGTCGAGGTACGGGCACCGTCGCTTGGCTGTCCATACACATAGTAAAATCTCTTCAGAACGTCAAGAGAGACCTCGTGAACAATCAGGCTTTAAGGTTCCAAGCCAAAGGTAATACCTGGCTATCATATATAAGATAATGTACTACTGCTATGGCTTAGCTGGAAGATGGGCAGTTTGTATATATAGGGTAGAGGATGATGCGTTGAAAGTAGGAGAATAAGAAAACAAGAGGGAGAAAAATAGGGTTCACATAGTAGTCGATGAACCGCTATGAACACGATTCACCAATAATAGGAAGGATGATATATTATTCCAAATTCAAGTGAAGTGTGGCGAGACTTTATCATGTTGTATTTCATGTTGCACAACTTACGGTGTCAAGCTTGTCTCTCAGGTGATCTCCAAGCCTTCGTAGTAATCGGAAGTACTCATTGGTTAGGCCCATGGAAAAAAAGGGGTGGTGTTTCGGGCAGATTCTGAAGGTTTGAAAATCAAGGTTAGTGGGATTCCGGAAGGACAATGCCATCGGTTCAATTGTCCTGGTCTTCATTGTATCTATCACGGCTTGCGCAATATAGTCAGTGTGGGCATTTGGATTCACTTTCGTGAATAGCTAGTCGAATAGTTAGTTGACCACAGGCTTACGACCATGCTCCGAATAAAGGCTCGAATTCGCTGAGCGAACAATAAGACTTACTCATCATTGAATACACCCCGTCCCTGACGAGATCCAACAGCACAGTCATTCATCCAACCCCTTCGCCCATAGCTTCACGCTTCACGGGATATATACTTGACAACGACAAAATCGACGCAGACGTGGTCAATGGAGCTATGTATCGCTAGTGATGTAATCAAACTGTTAGAGGTTCGTACCTCCCTTTCATTCTTGATCCTGACTGATCAATAAGCGAGGACTCTATGCTGCTATCGATTAAGCATGGCTTCATTCGCTCTATTGAGGCTCAACATGCTACGCATCTCAGGTCTACGGGCGGACGTGAAATCGAAATAACGTACTACAGGTAAAGACGTACTAGAAGTCTGTAAAAATGAAGGACTTGGAAACAACTAGAGAACGGAGGGAATGGAACGGAGGGAATGGAGTGGATGGAAGGGAAGGAAAGAAATGGAGTAAAGAGACGAATATGGAGGCAACCACGAAGAGGAGCGAACGACTGGAGTCGAAGAGCGGAGTTGAAGACAGAGAGGGCTACGTTTGAAGGACTTCAGCGCCGCATAAGCCGTCCGTCAAGATTCGGCGGACCGAAGCTCGCCAACAAGAGTGACCATATCGCCGACGCAAACCTTGGCTAGAGTCATGCCAAATACCTCGGGTTCGGACATGAACTCTGACGCTTTTCATCAGAATGTCAGCTCAGCTGGCTCAACAAGATGTTCAAGCTAGCTCCAATCAAAGGTTCTCGAATCCTGCAGAACAAGTTAGTGTATCATCTAAGTAAGCAGATACGAGGAGTATGACGAGGACAAGACTCTCAGGTCCAAATCACTCGCACTTGGCCTGAAGAATACTTGAAAGAAGAGCGGAAGGATCATCGCTTATATCCGTGCGTACCTATCTGACCAGACAATCCTGGTTCCGAACCACTCGCACTTGCCCTCACGGACTACTCGACGCAGGAAAGGAAGGAAAATCGCTTAAATCCATGCGTACCTTTCTGACCAGTCCATTGGTGTCCAATACATGTTGTCGAACGATACCATCGATGGGGTTGTACAAGAGATTGACGAGACTTGGCTCGGAAACCTACCAGAAGACAAAGCTTGCGCAACACATATCTGCACCATAAGGTTGTGAGCTCGCTGCGTACCGTTACTTGGAACAAATGTAAGTGGCTCGACGAGAGCGAAGGAGAACTGAAAGGAAGATAATTGTTAAATCTGTTGCTTGACCCTCCGTTTGTTGCTTTGCTATGGTTGTTATGTTAGGTTGCTATCTCATTTGCTGACCCTATCATTGAATGCACTTAGAAGACGGCCAGCTGTTCAGTTCAATCTTCGATAAGAGTCCATTCTAACAAAGCTCAACTTGGCACGTGCGTATGAGTCGACTTATCACAAGAGAATATTGGGGAACTCTGTTGAAAGATTAGACTTAATGACACCGACGATAGCGAGGAAGATACTGCACTCACACATATAACACACGATAGCTCGACAGGAGCCATGGGCCGCCTTAAGTTTCCTATTACAGATGCAAGCCTGTGTATCGTCAACCTATCTAGCTGGTCCGCTAGCCCATAAATTAATCTATAAGATAATGAGGTAGTCTATTTCTTCTCTTGCCTCTTGATCTATTAAATACCTGATTCTGCGAGAGTAGCCTTGTGACATTTAAGAATTAAACTGGTCGGATAACCGTCAGTCTAAGTGGCATTTTGAGTATTCATCATGTTTGACTCATTTCATGTATTTATATTTCCAACTCTTCCAGTCGCACATGCTCTGAAATCAAATTTCTGGTTCGGTCAATTTTTTGCAAAGAACCGATCGAATTTACTGGTCTATTCCACTTTGATATAGTGAGAAATGTGAGTACATGTAAAGAGATATCGAGACCGCCATCTGGTTTTATAGGTAGACAACGGTGACGGTCTACAACGGTTGTACTTTACTGAGATGGCTTACGACTCTCCCCACCAGTAAGACAGTAAGCCCAGACATGTCTCTGTAGGGGTATTCATTTCAACCGACGATATATGTCATTGACTTGAACTCGAGCTTGCCAATAGACAGCAACGCAAGGGATCTGGGCCGCGAACAGCCGTTCTCAGCCTCAAGACAAGGGAGGGAAGATTCATAGGTGAGGAGTTGAGCGGTTGAGACCCGAACACCGCATAGTGAAGACGTTTCCGAGTGCGAACAGAGAGATTCCCATGGCGGACCCCACGCCAACGATAAATAGGACGTGGGGGTCACTTGTATGTAGTACTTTCCTCACGAAGACGACCCGTATGTCATGTTTCTTGCGGAAAACTCAAGCAGCCAATGTGTTGGAGTTCTTCACGCTCGGACCTTGGGGGTGGTTCTAGAAAGGAAAGGGGGGAAAAACTTGAGAGAGAGAGAGAGAGAGAGAGGGAGAGAGGGAGATTCGCAGGAGGGTTACAATCCCGGAAATACTCTCTATCGAATCATCGTATCGTCCGTCTTGCGTAACAACGGTCTTATCGACTGCATGCATACACTGGCAGCGGTGGGGTGGGCTGCCAACCCAGAAATGCACGTTACACAACCCTGGGGCTGCGTGCATCATTCGCTGGCATTCAACGATCTAATCAAAAAATGCCAATGGAGAATTGAGATGGTCGATAGCGCTTGATCATATCGATCATAGGCCCAGAAGGGCTGTCAGAGATTTATGACTCCCCCTCCCACTAGTTCAAGGCTCTCAGACCCGCCAAATCGCCCAAATCGCTAAATCACGCAACGCCCAAGAGAAAGAAGAAAAAAAAGTCAATCTTGTCGACATGTCAGCTAATTGTTTGTTGTCAAATTAAATAATACCCTTCTACTTTACAGTCCCTCCCTCCTTCCTCCTTTCTCACACCATGATAGAATCTACATCTTCACATCCACCGCGAGACAAGCCCGATGCCACCTCCCAAAACACCCGACTCACCGCCTCCGCCTCCTCCGCCGCCTCCGAACTCTCCAATCTTAAGATAAGGCTTCATAAATCTCTCCGACAATTTCCGGACTTCCCCTCACCAGGGATCCTGTTCGAAGATATCCTGCCGCTTTTCGCCGACCATACCCTTCACAGGTCTCTTATTCGAGCGCTGGAGCTTCACGTTACGAGTTGCTACGGGGAAGACCAGAAGCCTGACATAATAGTGGGGTTAGAGGCAAGAGGCTTTCTGTGTGGGCCGAGTTTGGCATTGAGACTTGGAGCTGGATTTGTGCCAGTCAGAAAGCCAGGGAAGCTGCCGGGACCCACCGAGACAGCTGGGTTCAAGAAGGAGTATGGTGAAGATTTCTTCGAGATGCAAAAGGATGCCATTCAGCCCGGCCAGCGAATCATTGTGGTGGACGACATAGTTGCAACTGGTAGGCTCACCAGTCATAACCTCTTGTCCAATTTCTGACAATTCTGCAGGTGGTTCTGCTGCCGCAGCTGGCTCCTTAGTCAAGAAGCTTGGTGGCACGCTCGTTGGCTATGTCTTCATCCTTGAACTCGACTTCCTCAAAGGTCGTGAGAAATTAGATGCGCCTGTCTACACCTTGCTCTCGAGCCAAGAAGACGGTCCACCTAAAAGCTGAACAATGTCTAGCTGGAAGTTATGAAAACATAAAATTTGCTACTGCAACGGTTTTACCTTCTCCAAAACTATTACAGACCTACGGAAAGCCTTCTTTTGATCTATATTGCGCCATCTCCAAGGATATTGCAGAACAGCTCTCGGAGCTAAATATTTTGCAAAGACCATAACAATAGCTATGACGAGCTTTATTGGTGATAGCTGTATCTTCCTGATTCATAAGCAGAACATCCTGTGCAAAGAGGAAGCTTCAGTGCCCGGCTGGTATCGACTTGGAGGTTGTCCCATGGACGGCTGTATTGTCCGTTACAACGATGAAGCAATTTTATCCTCGAGGATGGTGATAAGAGACACTGCGTTACTTCGCTCCCAGCGGTGGTGGCTATAATCTTAATGTCAGACGCAAAAAAAGCGGAACACTTATCCAACTCGTATTGCAAGTGCTGCCCGCCACGTCATAGCAATATAAATATCGGTGGATTGGGTAGAGCGATTGCGCCTTCATTCCACAATTACTCCCCCTTTTGATGACAGCGACAGCAATATCGGCAATTATCGCACCTGTTATTTGCATCCGAAGCCTGTACCTAGGTAGTCTCCTACTACAGGTTGACTGGTTGCAGTAGACTGTCCCATCGTCATGCACCCCTATCAAACCTCCTGACACAAGAACCAAGCGGTACTTGATACTTAATCAACCGTATCCAAGGTTATCCCCTGGTAACCACAAGAAAGGAATTAAAAGCCACAAAAAATCCCATCCATGTTCCGCCCGTACCAAAAATTCCTCACCAGACCTCTCCAACCCCTCCATCTTACCCCGCCAAAGCCATCCACCCACTTCCACCGCCGAATTCCTCCCCACCACCACCACCACCTCCACCTCCACCACCGCACCCTCCACCTCACCCCCACCGCCCCAAAAATGTCCGACCTCAAAGTCATCCACACCGACAAAGCCGGCCCTGGTAAGCCCCGCCCCTACTCCACCACCGCTCCCAAACCATACTAAACCGCCCACCCAGTCGCCGGACCCTATGTACGCCCCTCCCCTCCCCTCCCCTCCCCCAATCTCCCTACCTCGCCCCCACCCCCCCCTCACCCCATACTAACCCCCCCCACTCCCACCCCAGTCCCAAGCCATCCACACCCCCCACGCCATCTACATATCCGGCCAACTGCCCTCCACCCCCTCGGGCGCCCTCCCGGCGGGCTCCATGGCCGAAAACGCAACCCGCTGCCTCGCCAACATGCGCGCGATCCTCGAGGCCGCGGGCAGCAGCCTGGACAAAGTGGTGAAAGTGACGGTGTTTTTGGTGGACATGGGCGATTTCGAAGAGGTCAATGGGGCGTATGAGAGGGCGTTTGGGGGGTGGAGGCCCGCGAGGAGTTGTGTCGCGGTTAGGGAGTTGCCGAGGGGGGTGAGGGTGGAGATGGAGTGTGTGGCCGTGCCTTGAGGGGGAAAGGGGGTGTGGGAGGTGGGAGGTGGGGGGGGGATAGGGTGGATGGGAAACTATGGGCTGCAAGATTATAATACCACAGCTCTCAAGACGGCAAAATGCTTCATTGATCTTTGTTATACGTGTCTGTCATGAACAGAGCTCTCAGAGCATATGATACGCCATGCTCCACGCTAAGCGCTGCAACAAGATGCGGAGACGTATTCAAGGCCTGGGTATATTCATCCCCGTTCCAATCTGCCTTATCAATTCCGCCGCCTGCTCCAAGGGATATCCGATAAACACAGGTCCGGTGAACAACATGCGGGGGTCGTCCGTCTTCGCAGCCGCTGGAGGTGTTGTCAGTGCCTCTAATATAGGCGGTGATGGATATGATGCTTCAGCTTTGTTAGATATATCCGCTGTCTCCTCCGCTGTCTCCTCCCCTGTTACTTCTTCGAATATTTTTCGACTCTGCTTTGTAGCATGGTCTAGCCTCAGTGAATGCACTGGCGAAAGTGAAGCACTGGAAGCTCTCTCTTCTTCAATGGGCACCCGAATGCCCCAAGGACGGCTCGGTGACTCGCCTACTTTAATGTCTTCCAGTGGTCTGTCGAAATGCCCTTCTCTGTCGTCTTCCTTGTTCAAGCCAGCGCTTCTTGCGGATACGTTGTCCGGGATACTCTTGACATTGTCTGCCCATTTCTCAACCTTCTCTATAGATCTGCGCTCCATCGCTATGCATTCCTCCTCTTCTTTTGCTGGTAATAACGGCTTGTGCTTCACGCCCAAGCCTTGGATCATGCTGACCAGATTTCCGTACTTGGCATCCAATTGACGTATGCTTTCCTCATTACTCTGGTACCGCTTGACACAAACTTCGTGGCTCCTTGGAATCTCATGCTTGTGGATCTCAAAGTACCTGGCTATATCTTCTGGCGAACGCTCATCAAGATATCGAATTGGGCATTTGGAAGTAGAGCCCGTGGCTGAAGGTGGAGGTGAAGAAAAGGTCCGAGCTTGCCGGATGCTCCTAGGAGGGTCTGTGATGAACTCTTCTCTCATTTCGGGTGGGGTGGGAAGTGAGTCAGGACGTTTCGTCACAGAACCATGAGCACCTGTCAACGCCTGGTGCTCTGGTCGAAGATCCGATAGTGATGCAAACGGACATTTTGATGTTTCTTCGGGATATTGATTTACATATGACTTGGCTACGCTTGCAGAGGCGCCAATATCGTCCTGTAATGATCTTGTGTCCCTAGGAGTAGGACTCCATTGTCGGTCCAGTTGAACCTTATTGACTGCTTCAGTCTCGCCCCGCCTCCCATCGGTCAGGATCTTCCAAGAACTAACACCGCGGGCTATCGCTTGAGCTTCTTCTTGGTCCTCGATAGCCATGTAGATATCTGGTGGTTGGCTCGTATCTTCCTGGGGAGCTGTTTGCTTCCCACTTTGCGGGATTGTGTTGCAGAGATGGGAAAGAGGTCCATCTTCTAGGATCAGGCGCTGCGCCTGTTGACGAGAATGCGTCAGCTTACGCAACCAAGTATTGCAAGATTTTCATGAATCCGAAAGGGCGATGCTCAGCAGAAGCTGGTTAATGATCGTCACAGCTACAGTTGTAGCTTCAGGTCTAGAGCTAAGCAAATCATCATAGCATGGGGAAAGAGATCTTAAGATACGAAGAACGTACCTCAAACTGTGCGAGGGAAAGCCGCTGCTCCAGGTCGTGGTTCTTCCTGGCCAGGTCATGTACTTGGTTAAGCAGTGCTCTGAACCCAGTCTTCAGCCGCTCCACGAGCTCATCGTGATCGCTGTCCTTGTAGGAAGCCATTCTGATACGAGATAGATCAAGTATCAGAGTGTCAATACATGTTGATTAAGGAACAACAAGCGGCCGAGCCGAGGCACCTCTATTCTCCACCAAAAACACCCTATTTTCGTATTTTGCTCCCTACCTGTATGTCCACCAACTCACCCATATATAGAGTGACCGTTAGGTTAGGTGATACCTGACAGATCCGATCCAATTCACCTCAAGAGATGGGTTTGAGGGCTGTTCTCAGCATCTTGGGTGGGTTTCCCTGGGGAGCACCCATCCAAGCACCTATGTAACCTCTCATCTGGGCAACAGAATCAGCAACATAACTCATTACAACTACAGTTTTACTCCATTTTTGATGGTTTTTGCATCATTGGAAAGATCTTGCTCAGCTCATCAAGCTGAGATAATTGCATACTAGTAAATTGAGGTTTTAGAAGTACGAGGGGTAGGTAAGCAGTAAGTTAAGTTTATAGATCGACTTCTACGAGTAACTCAACCGTCACACTATTTGGATGTTTCCAGTGTTATTTCCTTTAAACAGCCCTGCAGCGAAAGTCGCATTGCTTCGCACCACATCATCCATGTTCGTGAGCGTCGGATCCATGCCAAAAGGAAACTGCTCGCCCATTTCCTGGTTCATTACGAACTCAAAGGAGGCGCCATCGGCCCACATATAGATGCCCAGTCCTGGTACGCTGCGATAGTCTTTGTCCACATCAGCAAAACCCTTTCGAACAGTAATTTAGAGCTTGCTCGACTATATGACATACCATTGAGGTAAGTGGCTCCTCCTTCACCATGATTCGCAAGACATGTGTTACAGATCTGCATTCCGGTTTCCTGAATGTCAAACCAGGATGTCGGCGGCGCCGTATTGAGCCTCCTAGCATGTCTAAACGCGAATAGCGCAACATTGCAGGTGCCTATTCTCCATGTATATGCTATCAGTAAATCTCGCTCAACAAATCGTTTATCATAACAAGATTTTATCAAGCACATCTCTCTCATAATATACATGACAGACGAAAGTTCACCAACCATAAGACATCCATTTTGGCAATTGCACAATCGTCTCTTGAAAGGGCACTGCTCGATCATCTTGAAAGCCAGGCCACAAGGCTTGCGGAGGTTTGCTGCGAAGTGGCTGTTCCACGAAATAGCGAATGTTTTTGTCTTGTGGGAACTGGGTGAGAGCTACATGGCAATCGCCGGGGTCAGGACGGCCATAACGATCGCCATCGCAGACTGGATTGGCGTTGACGATGTGAAATATGGAGATCAGGAGGAGCGTAAGTTGTAAGAGACGAGTTCCTGCCGTAGGCCTTTGTTGTATAGTAATGCAATGCATTGAGCTTGATTCCAACGTCGCAGAATTTGTGGGGAAAAGAGGGAGAGATATTGGTTTGTAGAGCTTTCATCGTTCCCGCCGAAGCCCTTGAATAGCAACTGAGACGCTCTTTAGGCGCAAGATATCTGTTTGGTCTCATCATGGAGTTGGCGCACCCGATCCGTCGTCCGAAACCCGGGAAATACTGACTGGCAGCCGCAGAAGCGATGGCACCTACAAGCGTGCCAAAACCCCAGCACGTACTCAAAGCACTCGCACCAGGCTTTAATTCTTCTAATATAAAGCGATCCATGAGTCCGCATCGGTCCCTCTTAGGCCGCTCCGCTTTACGCCGTATCTCTCCATGTCCAAAATTCCAGTCCCTATGTTGTCCATGTTATGGGTACTCTTATGTTTACTCACGCTCCATAGCCCACGAGTAACCGCATATACCTACGACCTCTATTGTAACAAAGAGTTGTACGGCACTCCCAACGTCGATGATTGCAAGGAGGCCACGGACTGGATTCCGGTATGTTATGTTTCCAGCACGATCATCCTTGGGACATGTCTCAAAACTTGTCTCCCGTACCCAAAAGGAAAATGCTGACTCGAAATCGTAAAGTGGGTCTATGAACCCATAGGCATGCATGATAGGAATGGTGCCACCGCTTTCCGCAAGTTCGCAGAGCCACAGTACCTAGAACCACCCGTGAGATAAACTTTCTTGTTCGTTATTGCCAAATTTGACGTATAATTTCGGAACTTCAATTCCTCAAACACATCACGGCCCAGAGCTCTACCAAAAAGGGAAACGCTGACTCCAGACCCGGAAAGTGGAAAGAAGTCAAGAATGAGTTCGCTCCACTGGCGATTGTGCAGTTGCCCAAGATTTGGAAACACAGTATACCAACCCCCGTCTCCGGCCAGTGCATTCTCACTAAAATCATCGCGAATGTTTGCAGAATCTTGCACTATAGCCATGGTACTCCAACCTTACCGGGGGACCTTTGTCCAGGGCCCTAATTACATCAAGCCCGTATTCCAGTCGAAATGGGGCGAGGTGGGAAAACAGACAAAAAGGCTTTGGGATTGTCTTGAGCCGGGTTCCAAAAAGCAAATTCAATATCCGCAAGGGGGTTATACTGCTTTTACGAGTAAGTCCCCTTCCCGATCGGGATGATGGAAACCATACCTTGTTTGTTCTCCCAATGTTGTAAGCTGACGAGGATGCAGTCACCCAAAGCAAGCCAGCAGCGATTTACATGTACACTTCCGACTCACCGTTCAACAAGCTACAAATGAAAAACTACATGGCCGACGGAACAATAATCGAATCTCCCGTAGGCAGAGGTGCCCAATTCAATCTCTCGAGCAACGATTCTTCTTTGGCTTCTAGCCTCCAGGCTATCAATTCCTCAGGCGTGGTTTCTTTGCTGAACGTTGTTGTGGAGGATGACACATCGTGACCGAAAACCGTACTCTATTTTCATGAAGAGTTTATTCTCTGCAATTTGCAACCGCGCGAACTTTCATGAAGAGTCTTAATCGTAAAATTTTCGAGGGTGAATGTCTGCGCAATTTTTCATTAGTAGATGGTTTAGTAGCTGGTTCAGTAGCTGGGCGAGTAGGTAGAATGATAAAGTAGGTTGCCGAGGAGGTGAAAACTCTGTAGCCGGGTTTAGCCCTATCAAGCGAAGCTTATCTATTAAATCGTCAACAAGTAACTAGAAGGTTATGGCCCTGAGGGCCCTGGGAGCCCAAGCACGTATGGCAGGTCTTACACCAGTTCAAGGGCTTATTTCTAAGCCGACCATCGCCTGTTGCCTATGACGATGCGATGCCCTCGGGCCAACCAAGAAAAGCCACACCTCAAAGGCCCTCGGTTTCGCCGTCTCCGGATTCAAGCCAGTCTAACGGAGTGTCAACCTCGTCTTCTCCCTTTCCGCCATCTCGCAGACAGTATGTGCTGTTGTTTTCTTGACGGTGCAGATGCAAGCAGTCTTGGGACCTGCTGAAAGCCAGAGAGCAATGCCGATTCTATATCGCGCAATTGTCAGCTCTGGTTTTTTTCTCGCAATCTATTTGCCGGACTTCCAGCGATGTTCTTCGTACGACAACGCAGCGAGAGCGTGCCAACACGCTTTGGTGCAGTCTGGTCGGGTGCGACGGCGATTTTTACTTTGGTTCTGCCCCTTTGTCCAGATGATGTTATCAGGTGTTTAGTGACCTCATTGGATGTGGGCCGTGTTCTGTACAATGATAGAACGCGGGTTCGAGCAAATAGTAGAGAGAGACCGGAACGAACAAGTCCGCAGCTGTGAAAGCCGTGAGTATGAGAGACCTCTCTCCGACGCTTGAGGATGATTGAAAGAGCTTGACGGAACGAGGCTAGAATCAGATTTCTCTATCGTCCACCGCTTTTCCGGTACTTTAGACACATGCTTGCAAGTTCCAAGCTAATTCTGGAAGTCTCTGACTGAAACCGTCGGTATTCAGGCCGCGGGCGGTAGCTCACCCAAAGAGGCGCAATCACTCAGAGTCACCCTCTTTCGCACAACAATCACCAGCGTCGGATGGCTGCAGGGCGGCGCTCAGCATATGCCCGAGTGGGGGTAAGGTCGGGGCAGATGTCTATTATATTGACCTTTAGCGAACACACCAGCCCTAAATCTACTTCAAGAGCATCGTACTCCAGACTGGAGAGTACAACCTAGGTACTACAACCTTTCCACGTTGCCATCGACGAGTTCGAATCTAGACAACGCCATTCGTGCTATCTTTCGATGCACTCCTCAAGAACTCGGACCTTTGTGAACAGTAAATTGTCAACATCAGAACCAAGGAGTCTAATCGCAATGAGTTTTTTGTTATACTCAAGGAGAAAGAGAGATCGCCTTGGGGCAGGCAGTGTGGTGGAGGGTCGGCAGATCGGCAATGCGGTTCTTGCTTGGGTTGCAGTACGGAAGTATATTGAAGGCAACTTCCTTCCGAAGGCCTGCTATGACCTGTACTCCAAAATCTGTTTAAAAAAGCGATAGGATATAAATTATCAAGTCAGAACATAGGAAGCATTCAAGGAAGCTAGCAGATCATCTCCGTAAACATAATATATTGACATGCCGGAAGCTTCAGGTGGTTCCATTCCAGCCAGCGTTACCGGAGAAATATATTCAACGAGAATTATATATATACTCGGAGACCGACTCCTAGATCATACCATCGTTGCATCTGAAGAAATGTTCAAGGCGCGTTTCTGGCTTCCACCAAACGCCACAACGCCCTTAGCACAGCGAGGCCTCCGCTCTGCGTCTCCACAGTCCTACCGCGTCCCCTAGTATTTGGGTCGCGTGGATATTCCTTGTCTGCTGTATCAGTGTGGTGCTCAATACCGCCATACTGCTGGAAGGCTGTCTGTTGTTGCTGAAATTTGAGAGTAGTGTCGCCAAGCAAGCGCCATAGTTCATCATTCGGGACTCCTTTGTTGCGATAGTCTGTTCCCTCCGGAGTTGGGATGTCGTAATTTGGTACCTCTTCGTCAGAGGAATGGCGAGCACGGGCTTGACGTCCCCACCACATGCCGAACTTACCGTTGCTATCTCGAGTCGCATATGCGGCTTCCGCGTTGTGTCTGATCCAGGCGCTATACTGGAGACACTGTACTCTGTGGTACGTGGCAAGGTCATCATCTGCTTGGATAGTAACCCCATCGCCATTGCTGCCTCGGGGCAAAGGAGCGCAGAAAAGCGTTAAATGATGGAAGAAGATTCCCTTGAATGTTTGACCGTCTTGACTGCAAGACCCCGACGAGTCACAAGCTTCTTCCAAGACGCCATCGCGGCCTAGGCCTGCCCAACGCCATCGGTCCGCCGGGTTATGGGTGAACCAACCTGTTGCAACGATGACATTGCGGATCAATTCATGGCCGTCTTCCAGATAGTGATTGTGCCCTGTTGCTTCCCACAGCCCTCTTAGGCCAGATAAGAGGACGCCTTGGTTATACGTATAGACTTGCTCGTCCCTAATATCGCATCTACCAGTCCCAGTGCTGCCGTTCTTGCCCCCTTTCCAACCCCGGATGTGGAAGCCATCAGTGTATAACCCCATACCATTTTTCATGCTGCTCTTGCTAAGCCAATCGTAAGCTTCTGTTGCGGCATATAGATATTTGGGATCGTGCGCTTTTGCTGGCGGCATCGCGCTTTCTTTAGCCTCTCGCTCGCTGCTGAATGGGGACGTATTGTCGTCGCCTGGAAAGTAAAGGTACATGCTCACACTCGCGGCAATATAAAGCTCGTTCGTGATCGCATTCTTGTAAGGCGCAAGGTAGGGATTCCACACCATACCGCCACCGCAAAGGGAAGTGTCCCATCCTTTGGATGCCAGATCGTAGAAGACCCGAGCTCGATGCGCGAATTGCGGGACGAATTGTTGACCGTACCATCTTAACTCATTCGAGTTGGTGCCCGAATCTCTATCGTCTTCACCAAACGCGTGTTGTAGTTTCGAATGTTGATTTATGAATTTAATGCTCTCCAACCAGTCCAGAACTACCCAAAGCATGTCGTCGTAAGCCTGTGTCCGTAGGGCAAACGCATTCTCTCCGAAATAGAAAGCCGTCATCTGCGTGAAGTATCGGTTGATGAGATTCTCATACCATTGGATCCTCTCGAGAATCCCTCCTGGCTTCACTGAAGCCATTGTGTATGCCCTTGACTCCGTGAAAGCAGCCAGCGTGGCGGAGACGTGTGTTCCCATGACTGCAGCCGTCCAGTCGATAGCGCTGGGCCAATCGCCTTGCCAGATTTCGAAATAGTGCGATTGCATAGTCGCGAGCGCGTCGACGAGAGCGGAGAAGGCATTTGGGCCTTTGAGGGGTTCTTGGAGTTCATGGTTGTGCAGAAGTGCTTCATCCTGTACGGTTGAGGGGGAGTGCAGCGGTAACGGGCTCTCAGTCGTTGCGGTATCCCCGCTTAAGTACTGCTGCTCGAAGCTACGGCTTCTGTGCCGTGGTACAGCAATATTTCGCAATGTCGCATCAATCGATACCAAGTAAAGGAACCAAATGTAAAGAAAGAACATCCTGCCGGCGCTGATATTCCATACGCCACCGGGGTAATCATGCGATCATCATGCGCGTTTGGAAGGATGATACTGCTGCCAGCAGCTAAACAGGGAACCGCAACAGTTCATAGTCAGGCAAGCTGGATCGCATGATTATAGAAAGAAAGAAAACATGAAGCGGATATTCTACCAGTCCTGAGAATTCTAAGTGCTCACGGGCTGTAGGAGTTTGGGGATGCGGGAAGAACTACGCTAAACCGGTTTTGGTGGCTCATGATAATGGAATGTTGAAGTCTTCTTCGTCGTCTTCGCCTTCTTCTTGTCAACGTTACGCTGTCTTGGCAAATCACCAAACCTAGGTTCTCATATCGACATTCAGCAATCGAGAACTGATAGCGGATTGGTTATCAGAGTAAGTGGTATCCCGGGTAAAGCCTGATCGGTTTCATATGTTCTTCTGCCCTAAGGTAATCCATCCATCGTACAGCATGAGCTTTGCACTCGACTCAATAATATGTTATCTCGAACAACAAGGAATCCATTTGCCCACTTGGTCATGTCTTGGCAGACGAGTTATTGCTTACTGCCTTTCTGATGACGCAGTTGCAGGTCATGTCAGTACTCAACAATCGATTCACAAGCATTGATCAGATAATCATCTTAGAATATGATTTTTGCGAAGTAGCCACGATCCTTACTTCAACATATGCAAATGAACCAATACTCTAATCAGCTTTCCTAAGACTATAACCAGTGAACGAATCATACTCAAAGCTTTTGCGGTAAGAAGGATTAGAGAAAGACTACGAAAGTACCCAGTATCATGACTGGCTGTGTACACAAAGGCTAAGTACCTTGTTGGATATTCTACTTTTGTAATGTTGCTCGGTCTGCCAGTCACTCGTTCTCTCATCTAATTTTGTATCAACATACGGTAAGTCTCTGAATATTGATTCCCATTTGAAATGGTTTTGACTGCGATATCTGGCCAAGAGTCTTTGCTCGCGCTGTATCACACAAACCATCTCTCGATATACTAACCATCCATCTAATTGCACATGCTTTGCAATTGAATCCAAGTCAGTGATTACACTATTTTCAGAATATAAAAAGTTCCCTTAACAATGTGATCCTTTTTAGCTTCGACTCCGAACAGCATTGATGCAGACAGGCGAAAGAGCTTCTGGCAACGTACCCTGTTTAGCTACAATCATGATGAAGGAGAATGGAATGGAGAAAAGTCGGGATCACGCATGAAATCGAACGCGATACTCTCACTTGCTCACGTGGACTCTTGGTGGGCTCAACAGGAGCCGTGGAGTTAAGTAGGCTCAAGGTTCTCCTCAAAATTTCCTCCGTAAGACGGTAAGAACGTCCGATCGAAGCCTTCGATAGCTCTGGATCTCCGAACAACGCATGGCCAAGCACCAAGCGGGAAACACATCAACCCGGTTCGCTAAACACAGAGCCCAAGCGTGGCCATGAAGCTAAACTGCAGCTCTGGCCCCATCAAGTCCGGTCCTGGACTCCTGGGAGAAGCTTCCTTACCGCTCGCTTGGGATGGAAGAGATTGCTGGCGCCACAAAAGCTGGGCACAGCTGAGGACAAATATTGGTGGCGCGTTCGAGAATCTTGCACGCGTCTGGAGGCCGCCTTAGAGTTAGCTCGTAAGAAGTGTATAAG
>JAABUW010005860.1_pt1 | contig 15735 bp, 26 predicted proteins | sample 5560081 | NCBI WGS metagenome assembly JAABUW01 (sample SAMN10711882, study PRJNA513363) | rock metagenome | isolation source: Antarctica rocks | place: Antarctica: Victoria Land, Knobhead sud | reverse complement strand
AACCCCGGGCGCTGCGGCCCGAAGAGGGACACTCTCGAAGGCCGCACGGTCTGCTGGAGCAGCCGTCGGCCCCACCCTGGCCGGCCGAGGCCCGCCACTCGGCCTGGCGCGCGTGCAAACGAGAAGTGAAATCCGTAGAAATCCCGTTTGCTTTTCTCGACATTACATCCCAGGCCCATCGATGCATGGAATTGAAATCCGTAGAAATCCCGTGGAAAAACGAGATGGCGGCAACTTTACGATTGAGTTCTGCAGAAATTGCGACCTTGTCTAAGAGTGTAAAGAAAAGTTTTCGGGCATGTAGCGCAGTGGATTAGCGCATCAGACTTCGGATCTGAGGGTCGTCGGTTCGATCCCGACCTTGCTCACGACCAACTTTTGTGGCATTTTTCCCATTGCCGGCTTTTTTGCACCCTTTATTCGACGCATACATGCCGGTGGCCACCAGAGACATCGAGAAACATGTCAATCACATCGCAAGTTGTACCAAGTGACAGCTGCACCAGCATGTGGCAGCGGCGGCTGCAGCGGCGGCGGCTGTGGCAGCCGCAGCATGGCTGCGTTTGGTTTGCGTGGTCGCCGCCAAAGCTGGCTTGGCAGCCGCTGTTGCTTAACCAGCAGCAGCAATACCCGCAACTGCGCACAGCAGCAGTTGCTGATGATGCAATTGCAGCTGACGCTGGAGACGGTGCACGGTCGGTATTGCGTGCACACATGCAGGGTTGAGCTGCTTGCCTATGCAACGCGGTGGCCGAGAAGACACTTTGGTGTGGAAGACAACGCTGCTGGCGATCATCGCATGATATGTCGCATCGAGTCAAGGCATGCCGCAACTAGATAGTGGGGTGGCTGGGAGCCTTGGCTGTGCATTCGTGTTCCGGATGATTTACACGTCGTTTAGCAACAGCTGCCCGACAACGTCCAATCTTCCCAATCCCAGTGTGATGCGGTCAGCACCCAACGAGGCAGTCGCCTGTGTGCCCAATAACCTTGGCTTACCGATGAATGGTACCTACAGCCGAAAGGCAGGTCGCCTGCCCCGTATCCCGCTGCAGATGATGCCATGCCCTCCTGCAACAGCCGCCGCTGATCACAGCGGCGCGGTTTGCCATTGAGTGCTGCGGCGAGTCCGACCGCTGTAGGACAGTCGGGCTGCTGCAGGGGCTCTGCGCCACGGCAGCCGGCAGCATCGGCAACCAAGCGCCAAGCCTTGACACCGCTCAGGCGAACTTGCTGGCCTCGCGGATCGCATCACGCATGTTGGCCTCGTCCGCCTCCAGCACCTGGAGGCAATATTCATAAACGTTTCAGCTTTCTTGATATCAATATCAAGATCTATCAAGACTATCAAGAAAAGAAGCGGAAGACAAGCTGCGAGGTCGCCGCTGCTGTGCTGGGCCTGCCGCCCGAGGCGGGCTACTCGGGAGGCTGCATCACAGCGCAGAAGCGCGCAGGGCAAACCAAGAAGGCGCCTCCGTCTGCACGGCCTTGCACCTCACAGCAAGCCCAAAAAGGCAAATCGCCCTCTCACCCGATCGATGAGGTTGTACTCAACGGCGCCGTGCGGGTCGAAGTACTTCGGCCGCAGGATATCCTTTGCGATCTTCTCCGGCTCGTGCTCCGTGTGCTTCGATAGGAGGTCCACCTGCGCAGGAGAAGACAGCAGCTTGGTTCCCGACAATCAACAAAGAATAACTAGTACAACTCCCTCCTGATCTCGAGGACTTGGCGGTCCGCGGGCGGTGACTGGGAGCGGCCGGCGTGACGGAAGCGCCATTCGTGAGCAGCAGACATGGGTGTGGCATCCGACCCTGGTCACATATTTGGCCGTGAAATGCTCTGTATAAGGTGGACGGAGGTGGCCAGAGTGCTGCAGCTCGGGACGAAGTCGCGTTGCCAATCTCGTTTGAGGAAGAGCATCGGGAGGACACAATTGAGAACACTGCAACGGGCAGGAGGGCGCACAATGTTGGCGTTGGTCTTGCGGATCTCGTTGCGGTAGATGTCGATGTCGGACGCCTGCATCTGCTGGAAGCGCTGGATGGGCTGCCGGATCATGATCGTGGCGCTCGGCAGAGCCGCCCGCTTGCCCTGCAGCACACCAGCATTTCATTCAGAGACGGGCGCGTTATGTTTGTTGACAAGCTGTCGACTCGCCGGATCCAGCCTCTCCAGTACGCGTAGGCCTTTGGAGACGCGGACTTCGAGATCACCGGCCGCTGTGGTGTGCTGCCTGTATCAGCACCAGCGGCAAAGCGTCGCGTCTGCTGCCTGAATCAATGAGAAACAAGAAGGTGACCCGCTTGCAACGCGGCGCTGCAGTGCACTACGTGCGCAATGGCCCGCATCTCTTCGGTATCTCGCAGTCAGGGAACTGCAGCCGGTCCTCCTACCACCGTCTCGCCGGCGGCCAGCAGCATGGCAGCCTCGCCATAGGCGGCGCTGGCGCACACTGCATGCAGACTGCACACTTGGTGGAACGAACTGTTGAGTTTGAATGCACATGGTGATCGCACTTTCTCGCCGGCTGCCAGCAGCATCGCGGCCTCGCCGTAGGCGGAGCCGACGCACACGGTGCCAACCGACGGCTTCACGTAGCGCATAGTGTCGTAGATCGCAAACGCCTCCGCCTCAAAGCCCGGCTTGTCTGCGCCTTTCTGCGCACCCGGCAACACGCCATCGCGTCAGGAGGCATGCAGACACATATAAATAAATTATTTTACAAATAGAAAAAGGCAGGCTTGTGTGAACCCAGGTGTGCAGACAACCTGACGGCACCTGCAAGCGCCAGCGCCAGCGTCAGGCGGGTAGGCTGGCTGCCCCTTGATTGCAACGCTCAGCAGGGATGTCAGTGCCGCAAATGCAAAGTGCAGCAGGCGGAAAAGGCACAGTGATATAGCAACCAAGCAGCGCAGGCCTGGGCGCGCGCACCTGCACGCCGGTGGAGTTGATGTACAGGTAGATGGGGCGCTTGGGGTCGTCGAACTGCAGGTACATGAACTCCGCCAGCAGCAGCTCCGTGACCGCCGGCACCAGGCTCATGCCCTGCATCAATGTGACAGCACATTGTCGGATCTGGCGGCACAGGCCTTGTACAAGTGGCACCCTTTCCCATGTGCCTCCACGGGTCTCCACGATTGAGCCTCGCCAGCAGCAGCTCCGTGACCGTGGGCACCAGACCCAGGCTCATGCGCTGCGTTGGTATGAAAGTATTCCATTTTTTGTCTTCGGGTGGCATCAGTCGTGCGTAACACTTGCTGTGGCAGGTTCCTGTGTCGACTGGTTAGCACGAGTCCACATGGTTGAATTCCGCCAGCAGCACACCCGTTACGGCGGGCACCAGGCTCATGCCCTGCGTTAGTGGGGCAGCATGTTCTGAATTCAGGTGGCGCAGGGTCTCGGACCCAACAAGGCGCTCTGGGAATCACGAAGTGAAGTAACTGCCAATGCCTCTTACGAATCACGCTTACGGATCATGCCATGCGAGAAATTCATGAGTGAAATCGAGGCTGCTGAGACTGCAGAAAGCTGCGGCAGAACAGCCTTATGGCAGCACACCGATTGGCGTGCCAACCGTCAACCATGTCCAGTCTGCCACGGCACCATCAGACCTGCCTGACCTGGCAGCATAAATTCGAAGATGAAAGTCCATCACTGGAACACACTCACCAGGTAGACGATGCGCTCCTTAAACAGGAAGGAGGGCAGGTCCGGCGGTGTCTGGTCCGTGGCGTCACCCGCCAGCATGGGAATGACCTGCGGCAACGGCAGCAAATCCGGATCAGAAGCAGATGAACATACATACTTCACTTGGGGGCAGCACTGAATCACTTGCATGAACACGGCGCTGTGCTTGGCATGCTGGAAGCTGCACGTGTCCATGAACACCAGCGCAGCAGGCACAGTCCGCGCGCTCACCGCCTGCACGTCTAGTCGCCTGAAGCTGCTGGCTGCGGCTGTGGTTCGTCGCCTGCTGGTGCACTGAGCCGGCAGCCTGGCGCTGCCGCTGCAGAAGGACCCCTGGCTGCTGCGCAGGCTACGAATGCCGCTGCTGGGGCTGCTGCGCTGGCGTGCCGCTGAGCACTGCCTGTGCACACAGCCGCTCTGCATGTGTACCTGCAATGCCGCCATGCTGCGAGGTCGATCTGTGCACGCGGCAGGGCGTCGTGCACCTGTTTGCAAAGACTTCCAAATTCTCGAGCTCAAATTCACTCAGTGCGACCAGAGAGAGCTGCCACGCACGGCGTCAGCACTACGCTTGAGTGGTACAGCAAGTGAATGGGATAAGTGAACATGAACTGTGCAACTGCTGCCGCTCGGCACAGCGTGATGAGGCCGAGGGAGATGGATTGATTCAGGAAATGCACCATCTTGTCATACCCCTCGGACCGCCAGGAGAACCGCTGCTGCTTTCCTCTCTCTCGTTTCTATACAGCAGGAGTGACGCTGTGCAGCGTTCCAAGTAGCACAGTGTTTGGGACAGTGCAGTCCAAATACAGCTGAGGGGCAAGGAATATGACCCCAGCAAATGCCAAGTGAGCGGCGGTACGACGCGAGTGTCTTTGGGGCTGTCTATTACCTGGGCTGCCCTCCATCAATAGCATGCAGTTGTACACACTGACTGCAATTTTGAAGGCTATTGGAGTGTGAACCGCCCAGCAGCATTACTCCAGTGCCTATCTTAGGGTTTAGCAGTTGCATTGTATTTTGCATGTGCAGCGTCAATGGCAGGCTCAGCTTGTCGCTTTGTCAATCGTATTGCAGTTCTGCTTGCATTAACCTCATCTTGAAGTCACTCCGAGGCCTGACACGCGTCGCATCGCTGCTCGCTGCAGCAGCTGCAGCTACTGCACAGGGCGGCTGACAAGTACCATCCGGAGCAGCTAGAACACCCAGACGCAGGCAGACGCACCATGGCTCCGAAGAAGAAGGAAGTGCCGGCTGAGCGTCCCATCCTGGGGCGTTTCAAGTCGAACTTGAAGGTGACCTGACCCACTCGATCTGCAGTGCCAAGGTCAGGCAGTGCAAACACGTCCTGCACCAGCTATGTGGCACAGCAAACATGAATACGCATGCATGCCGCACTCCCGGCTAGGACCACACGATTTGGATGACCATACATGTGCACTGGGTCAAATGCACGGCGGCCGCACCGTCAAAAGGGGCGCTGCGAACCAAAGCAGCATAATACATATGGGCTCATTCTGCTTCGATCAATGCAGATCGGCATCGTGGGCCTGCCCAACGTGGGCAAGAGCACGCTGTTTAACACGCTCACAAAGATGGGCATCCCTGCGGAGAATTTCCCCTTCTGCACCATCGACCCCAACAACGTGAGCAATTGACACTACACCTGCGATCGTGCAACGGCAGCTGCACACGGCAATGACGTGCAGTTTCTCGTGCCTGCAGTCCTGCCAAAGCAGCATTGGTTGCTTTGGCGCACATGCTGATTTCTGAGAGCACCTGTGCAAATGCAGGCGCGGGTCAATGTCCCGGACGACCGCTTCAAGTGGTTGTGCGAGCAGTTCAAGCCCAAGAGCGAGATCCCGGCGTTCCTGGAGATCGTCGACATTGCCGGCCTCGTCAAGTGCGCGGCTCGCTGCTGCGTGGAAGCAATGCCATTTCCTACTTCAGCACCTGTGGTGGCGGCAGCTCGGAGGCAACCGGCCAGGGATCGTCCTCAGCATTGCCTGCGCCACTCCAAGCTCGCAATCATCGTGTGCAGGAAACAACAGCCTTGATCTCTGAAGTATGTGCTGTGCATATGTCAGGGGCGCGGCGTCGGGTGAGGGGCTGGGCAATGCCTTCCTGTCGCACATCCTCGCCGTGGACGGCATCTTCCATGTGTGCCGAGGCTTCGAGGTGGGCATAGATCGACCTCCACACTTGGCTAACTTCCAACAACACAACAACAAATGTGGCTGCCGGTAGAACAGGATTGGAGGACAGCTGCGAGGGCGCCAACAGCATTTCGCGAACCTTCAACAAGCATCCCTTCAGTGGGCTGATCAGGGAAGGGACAGCAAAATCCAGCGGTCCACCCTGGGCGCAGGACCCGAACGTGGTACACAAGCAGGATCGTGTGGACCTAGAGATAGCCTTATCAAAAGGAATCTTACAAACGCAGAAGTCTTCCTTTGTCTTCTTCGAGACTCGGACGTGGTGCACACGGAGGATCGTGTGCATCCGATGGAGGACCTGGAGATCATCCACAGCTGTATTTCGAACGCCAATGGTCTCATCAAAATTCAGTTCTTTCTCATTGCAGGACCCGGACGCGGTGCATACGGAGGATTGGCTGGACCCAGTGGAGGACCTGGAGATCGATCCACAAGGAGCAACAAAAGCTGTGCCGCATCTTGAACAGCAAGCATCTCCTGAAAATGCATGCGTGTCTGAGCTCAGGACCCGGACATGGTGCACACAGAGGACTGCGCGAATCCGGTGGAGGACCTACTGGACGGCATCCACCGCAACACGCAATACAAGTCATGTTTACTGTTCCCTTGTTGTTACGTCCCGACCCGGACATGGTGCACATGGAGGACTGCGTGGTCGCGGTGGAGGATCTGGAGATCGTCCACCACAACATGCAATACAATTAAGATGTCTATTGGCTTCCTTATCTGTGATATCAGGACCCGGACGTGGTGCACACGGAGGACCGGGTGGACCCTGTCGAGGACCTGGAGATCATCCACCACGAGCTGCGGCTGAAGGACATCGAGCGGGTGCAGAACCACCTGGAGTCCATCTCCAAGATCAAGGGCCGCGCGCCCAACAAGGACGAGAAGGAGCAGATAGAGATCGCGGAGAAGGTGCTGGCGTGCCTCGAGTCCGGCCAGGACATCAGGTGCGCGGATCCTACATCGCACATGGTATCGTTCTTGCACATACTGTTCTTCAACTGAAGCTCGCGCGTTGCGCATCACTTTAGTTATGGTTGCGATGCGGCCCAGGAAGGGCGTCAGGTGGGTCTTACTCCCAGAGTGCCGTATCGTTCTGGAATGAATCACACTATTATTCTGAAGTGTTTAGGTCCACACTGTCATTGTGCTGCCATCGCCACGGCTTGTGCGTGCATGCTTGCAGGCGTGCATTTGCACCCACCAGGCAGGCCACCGGAGCCGGCTCATTGCTCTTGGTTCATTGCACAGCCGCTGCAGCCCACCATGAAAGGCTTGGGCAGAGGAGGGCACAGTCGTTTCGTTTGACTTCATGAACCGGATGCAGGTTTGCGGACTCGTGAAGGAGGTGCTGAAGGAGGTGCTGCATCAGGCGCCCTGCCTTTCGTGAAAGCCATTGCATTGCGCTGCAGGTTGCGACATGGAACGTGACGGAGGTGGCGATTTCAAACCAGACGCCCAGCAGTGGGCGTCTAGTTGAGAAGCTCGATTCTGTTCACTCTACAACTCACATGATGTCCACTACTAATGTCAGACCACATGACATGTTCAAACTCGCAGGTTGCGACCTGGAATATGAAGGAGGTGGTCAATTTCGATCCATGCGCCGCTCGTCACCTGAACCGCACTACAAGTGTGAATGAAACAATATCAAATGAGCTATCTATGCGCCATGCAGGTTCGCCACCTGGAATGTGAAGGAGGTAGAGTTCCTAAACCAGACGCCGCTCATCACCTCCAAGCCGGTGGTGTACCTGCTGAACCTGAGCGAGAAGAACTACATCTCCAAGAAGTCCAAGTGGCAGAAGCCGGTGTACGAGTGGGTGCAGGTGCGCCAGCTTCCGGCCAAAACAAACCCAAATGTCTTGTGAAGATTCGCAAATGTGGATATCAGCTTGGCAGCCGGCCGTGGTGCGGTGATTGCGCAAGCAGGGCTGCTCAGGCGATAGCTTCGTCACACCCCTGCGTTTCTCGCACCGTGCTCTAGCGGAAAGCGTGGAACTGTAGGGTAGTATCTACAACCCAGATGGATCGCTGTTTGATTCAATCGGATATAACTGATGCAGGCGCATGGCGGAGAGCCCATCATTCCGTTTTCGGGCAAATTTGAGTCCACGCTGTTCGACATGCCGGACGATGAGAAGGCTGCGCACTGCAAAGAGGTGCGCGCCCAGTTTTTTCTTCTTCTATCGCCAGTGGCTTGCACGACCGGCCCCAATCGCTGGCCACTGGCAGCTGGCCAGCCAGTCCAGCCTGCCAGCTGCATCTCAGGCAGCAGGACAATGCAACAGCAGCGCGTGACATGCTGCTCCAAAAATGGGTCCCTGATGCAACGCGAAGCTGTGGCCTGAAAGTGCAGACGTCTGTTTGCAGACGGGCGCCACCAGCATGCTGCCAAAGATCATCACGACCGGCTTCCGAGCGGTGCATGTGTTTCTTCTTCTGTGGCTGTGATGTCCTGTGGCTGTGATGCTCTCTGGTTTTCATCCTTCTGCCTTCGAAACACACACTGGATGGCGGTGCACACCTGCCAGGTCCTCGCACATGTGCCTTCGTTTCGCTGTTCATCCCCCTGATTTGGTCTGAGCTGCTGCTTGTTGCGCAGGTGCACCTCATATATTTCTTCACCGCTGGCGAGGATGAGGTCAAGTGCTGGCAGATTCGTAAGGGAGCCAAGGCCCCCCAGGTGACTTCCCAGTCCCCTCACGTCTGCAGCTCTGCATCCTGCTGTAGACACTGCCATGTTTCCGCCAATTCGCAGAGCAGTAGCTAGTGTATAGGATCTCATTTCTTCGAGGTTTGGACGTCCTGCGTTGTGCTTGCTCAGCCGCGCTGTGTGACGCACTGTGCTGCCGCTTCGCAGGCCGCGGGCACAATCCACGGCGACTTTGAGCGGGGCTTCATCTGCGCGGATGTCATGCGCTACGAGGAGCTCAAGGAGCTGGGCTCCGAGGCCGCCGTCAAAGCCGCCGGCAAGCTGCGGCAGGAGGGCAAGACCTATGTCGTCAACGACGGGTGCGCGTCGCATCGTGGCTGCCCATCATGCACGCCTGGCTCGGCGCAGCTGCTGCAGCCTGTCACGCAGCAGGAGGCATGACGGAGCTGAGCATAAAGTTGTGATGCTGACGCCGCTCTCCCTGGTGCACTTGCAGTGACGTCATCCACTTCAAGTTCAACGTGACTTCGGACAAGAAGAAGTGACGGGCGCCGAGTGCAGAATTGCGACAGCGCCGGGGATCACCATAGCTTGAGGTCACCGTTATTTCGTGCTGGGCACAGTCGGTCTGGCAGGTTTTCAGCAGCAGTGCGCACTGGAGACCTGTCCCCTGCAATGTGTAACCGAAGCATTGCAGACCTGTGCAAATTCAGGGGAGATAACCGTCGATCCCCCGCTCCGCTTGAATTCGAATGTCATGACTACTTCCAACCCGCTTTGGCATTTCTAGGATACCCGCTGCAAGCACTTGCAAGCACCAACACAAGTTGAAAATTTCAGCTCAGGTCTCCGTTGTTGCTGCTGAATTGCATGCGCCCAATGCGTCAGTGTGTTGGTGTTCCAGCACGCATCACTTGAAAGTTTGTTCAAAGGCACAAGCGCCCTTTGAACACCTCGTATTCAGCGGTTGGGACTCGGTTCATGTGCTGCGTGCTCATGTGAAGTTATCGCTGGCTGTGATCGGACGTATCATACGAAGACTTAAAGGAATCAAGCCAGCTTGGCTGAGTAAAAGGCGATCCCAGGTGCCGGGCGGCACAGCCACTTGTGCACAGCCTTCCAGGCGCCATGTCGTGGCTCAATGCGCAGCAGGCGACGCCGGTGCCCACAGGCAAGGGCAGCAGGCTTGCGGCGCAGACGCCAAATGATGGCAAGCCAGGCGCATACCCAGTGCTGTCGATGTATGCGGAGCCGCCGGAAGGCGAGATTGTCATCGAGGACTTTGAGCGCTTCGCCATCGCCAGGCTTCGAGGTGCACTGCATGATTGTTTTTTTGAGATCAGCGATATGCAATGATTTCTCAAACGCGCTAGGCGCTTGGACGTCCGGCTGTGCGACCAAGCCATACTTCCTGTCCCACAGTGCTGAAGGGCATCGAGGACGCCAAGTCGCGCGGCAAGAAGCCGGATGAGCTCCATGTGAGGCGCCCCTGTGTGATGTCCGCATTTTGCATTCGGGATGCTGCCGAGAGTATCATCTGATGCATGATAAGCCATCCTTATGATGATGATGACGCCGTTGTGAGATATCAAGCTTGGCCGACATTGCACGCAGGCGATCATCATGGAGCTGGACAGGAAACACCTCCGGTATGGCAGCAGAAAGGAGAATCATTGGCGGGACCAGGTGAGTCCGCCTCCACCTCTGTCTGCTGCATCTGAGTGTGACACTCAGCCGAAAATCGCGACCTGCCCAACAGCAAGGCTCATGGACACGCCAGCGCACAGGCACACAAAGAAAGCAGCACCGCAGCATCCCCTATGCAACACGCACTGCCGCTCAGCACTGACGGTCAATCCTTGCGCGCGCAGGTGTCGCACTTCGTGCTGCGGCTGGCGCACTGCCGGGGGGAGGAGCTGCGGCGCTGGTTTCTGGCGCAGGAGGGAGAGCTGTTTGCCGCGCGCTTCCGCGAGGAGCCTGGCAAGGTAGGCCGCATCCCGGCGCTGGGCGCTGTTTGACCACACCAGATTGATGTTTCGTGGCCGTTCTGCTCTGTGCCTGGACTCACGCTCGTGCACCAGCAGCGAAAACCGTCACTGCATGCACAAGGCCAGCTTGGCGGTGCACAGACTCCACTCGGCACAGGGGCTGCAGTTGCTGCCGACCGAGCGCCATTTCCCTCTGCCTGGTCGGCTGCTCCAAGACCGCTCGCGTCCTCCAAAGCTTTTCCCCCTCTTGGGCGGCAGGCGGATACCTTCTGCCACGCGGCCTGGAGCAGTAACGGGAGGCGCCCAAGGAGCGACTCTGAACTTCCGCTCTGCCTCTTCCCACTCTGGGGCGCAGGCAGAGATCTTCCGGGGCGCGGGCCTGGAGCAGTACCGGGAGGTGCCCAAAGAGCACGTCAGCGCCGCCGCCGCCGAGGCGGGCTCAGCGGCGGCAAACGCCGCCGAGGCGCTGCAGGTAAGCGCGGCATAGATTCTTTGTCCTGCCTTTGTCTGAGGAGCAGCTCGCCTGCAGGCGTGCAGAGCTGGCAACAGCTGCAGCCATGCCAGTGGGCAATGGATCCTGAACAAGCCTCTGAGCGCAAAACCCTGGCTGCTGCAGGGCCAGCTGCGGGACGTGGCGCTGTCGCGCGGCGACCGGGATGCGGCGATCGCCATCTCTGCCGGCAGGATGGGCTTCTACTTGGTGCGGGCTGCAAATCAATGGAATATTTCGAAAACTAACCCTATGTTGCTGTTGCGGGTCAAGTGGGACGCGGCGACTGCCATCTCCACCGGCAGGTTGGGTCTCGATTGCAAGCATCCTTCGGTAACAAACCGTGCATTCATTAGAGTGGCAACCGGGACGTGGTGATTGCCATCTCCGCCGGCAGAATGGGCTTCTACTCGGCGAAGCTTTGACTACATAACATCTGAAGCCCTCCGTCCTTTTGCACAGCGGAAGGTAAGCGGCAGTCGCCGTCTCCGCCGGCAGGATGTGCAACCACTTGTCGCACCCCCTAAACTCTGTGTGGTCGTTCGGCTGCAGGCGTTCCAAGATCCGCCGGACCTGGTGGCGATGCGGAAGCGCTGCTGGCCTTCTGCAGCACACACAAGGTTCACAGTATCTCAAAGAGCCAGCCGAATCTGTCGTTGTGGCGGTGCCGTAGGTGCCGTTCCAGGATGTGCCGGACCTGGTGGCGATGCGCAGGGTGCTGCAGCGGTTTCAAGTCCTGTCTACACCCACTTCAGAGATTCACAGACCCTCGTTCTGGCTGCAGGTGCCGTTCCAGGATGTGCCGCATCTGGTGTCCATGTGCAGGACTCGGCTGGTCACCTGCAGCACATACTCGAATTCGAAATATCACAGTGTCCCTGATATTGCTGGTTTAGCGCGGCCGCAGGTAGCGTCCCAGGATGTGCTGGACCTGGTCGCGATGCGGAAAGTTGTCTGCAGCAGATCTCAGTCTAACAACACTTTGGAGCAACACTTCAGAGAATCACAAAAGTCGTTCTGGCTGCAGGTGCCGTTTCAGGATGTGCCCGACCTGGTGGCGATGCGCAAAGTGCTGCTGGTGCGCGGCCAGGCCTATGTGCAGCAGGACCAGGTGCGCTGTTTTCTGCACTTTGCGCGCGGGACGCGCCCCAAGGGCCACGACGCAGCATCTGGTCCGCGCCGCTGCAGACATGACATGCGGCTGGCAGTGCTGGGCAAGCTTGCTTCTTCAGCAGGCTGCCTGCTGAAGCTACTGATCCAGAAGGTCCATCTACCTGTAGCGTTTCCTTGCAGTTCGCCTGGTACGCGCCAGGCGGTTGCCGGCCCCCTGCCCATTCTGCTCTGGATTATCGCCGAGCCCCACATTGCTGCACCTGGTTCACCTTGGGTGCATCAATGACATCTCCGTGTCGCTCCCCGCAGGTGGGCTCGCTGCTGGTGCGCCACTTCCGCGGCAGCGTTGCGCGGGGGCTTGCGCTCACAGCGCGACGGTGGGTCACACACACCGCCGCCGCCGAGGCCAATCGTCTCGCGCCCGTTGTCGAGTCGCTGGCCACCAGGTGCGGCTGCTGCCTCTGCAGCGAATCCTACAGGGGGGCTGTATCAAGCTTGCGGCCACACTCCTGGGTGCAGTGACAGCCCGGGACACTGCAAACGACATGAATAGCCCTGCCCTGTGGCGACGTGGCAGCGAGCCGTGTTAGGGAGGGCTCCGCCGCGGCGCAGTTGCCACAACCACTGCAACATCGTCATGTTGTGCCCTCGAAGACACGTCGAGTTCCTTCCGCTGGTACCTGGCCCCGATTACGGCGACGCGGCGGCGGGCGGCGACAGGGAGGCGGTCACCGCGCAACGCGGCTGTGACAGACCCTAATCGAAAGCAATCGCCCTCCCCAATCAGTTGCTCACTCTGCTGCTGCCAGGTACCTGGGCCCCGACTACGGCGACGTGGCGGCGGGCGGCGACCGAGAGGCGGTCACTGCGGGGCAGGTGGCGGGCCTGGCGCGGGCCTCCTTCCCGCTGTGCATGGCGCTCATGACGCAGCATCTGCACGCGGACCACCACCTCAAGCACGGCGCCCGCATGCAGCTGGGCCTGTTTCTCAAGGTGCGGATCCAAGTGGGAACAAGGGTACTTTTGATGTGTTGAATAGTTCTGCCAGCACCTGCATGCAGAGCACCACCCCAAGCACGGCGCCCGCATGCAGCTGGGCCAGTACGTCAAAGTGCGCGCCTCAAGGTGGTGTAACATCACGTGTGACAACACGCATTGTTACGTCAGAACATGTGTTTGGGCTGAGGCGCCACATGCGCCATGGCGCCCGCGTGCAGCTGGGCCTGTTTCCGAAGACAAGCAGACGATACAATGGTGCTAACGCCCACACAAGCACACTGCTGCTGCTGATGCCGTGCTGTTCAACCGCAGCAGCACGTCCGTGCCGCCGCGCGGAATGCGCAAACCCTGCCGGCGGAGGAGGCGCTGGCATTCTGGCGTGCAGTTCTGGGCCCAATGCCCAGCTGCCGGCCGTTTGACTTCCTTTCAGCAGCGTCGTAATATCTGTGACCGCACGCGCAGGGTATTGGGCTGCCGATGGAGGAGGGGCTTGCCTTTTGGCGCGCGGAGTTTGCGGGATAAAACTGCCGGTGGAAAAGTTCAATGCATATAATATATCCTCTACATAAGCAGGCATCGAACTGCCGATGGAGGAGGCGCTGACGTTATGGCGCGCGGAGTTTGCGCAAACGACGCCGGCGTTCAAGTTTGAAGCATATTCTCAATTCATGTACCGTCTACAAATGCAGGGCATCGGGCTGCCGATGGAGGAAGCGCTGGCCTTCTGGCGCGCGGAGTTTGCGCAAAAGACGCCGGCGGAAAAGTTCAACAAGGAGTACGCATATGGGGTGCGGCACAACTATGGCAAGGAGGGCGGCCGCAAGGACTACACCCCCTACTCCTGCCTCAAGATCATCTCCACCACGCCCGGCGTGGTACGTGACGTGATGACGAGAGGAACATTCGATCAGACGATAAGAGATTTGACCCAAAAATTTACGAGAAACGGCACCGAAATGCAGCACGCACCTATGCAACTATGGCAAGGAGGGCGGCCGCAAGGTTTACACCCCCGGTTCCTGCCTCAGGATCATCTCCAGCACGCTGGGCGTGGTGCGCGGTGGTATGTAAAGTAAAGATGGGGCAGAGAACAAGAAGAGTCGACTAAGAGAAGTACCGCCCTCAGCAACTGTGAATCCGGGCATCAAGTTTTCTGCAAAAGCATGTACGGGGCGATGTACACGGGTGCATCTACGATGACGTTGTACAAGAGCTCGCTGCGGGTGCGCAAATCGAGTCGTCCCTCAAAACCCTGACAGCCTGACACAAAATCTTGAACAACGCCATGTGCAGGGCGACGTGCACTGGTGGCCCCACAAGACGCTGGACAAGGAGCCGCCGTGCGCATATGCAATACCAATCTTGACCTTCAGAAGTTGACAAAGTGACATTGTCTTCGTATGTCGCCGTTGCAGGGCGACGTGCACGGGTGTCCCTACAAGACGCTGGACAAGGAGTTGCTGCGGGCGGCGCTGCTGCGGCTGCGCATTGCGCCAGCCGCGGCCGAGGAGGCCGTGGCCAAGGCCAAGGTGCGGTCTGTGAAAGTTTTGTGACTGGTGCTCCTAGTGCTGTCAGCTCCCGTTCTGCCGTGCCCGCAATGGTATGGTTGCACGTGGCGCCGTCTGCCGCTTAGGAGGCCGATCCCGAGGCCAAAGGTGCGGCTGCAGGGGCTGAAGGAGGGTTTAGGGCTGCGGGTGAAGTTGCCTAGGCAATCTGCTTCAGAGACAGGGGTTGTTTTCCGCATGATGCATGCACAAGGCCTGACCAAACGCAGGTGGGGTCGGTTGGCATGCGGCGGGGTATGTTGCACACGTTGATCTCCTCGGAACTCAGGCGAATGCCTGCTGCATGTTCCAGATGCAGGCGGAGCACTTGAAGCAGCATGCGGCGCAGCGTTCCAATTTGCGAAGTCACAGACTGCGGTAGAATAACAATGCAACACGCAGACTCGACAGACTGTGCTTCCGTCACAAGATGGACCTTTTCCGAATGCAGGCGGGACACTACCAGCTTGCGTGCGGAGCCGCGTTCCAGGGCGCCCACGGCTGCGCCTGCGATTCTGGCATCAACCACCCCAACCAGGTGCAGTCGGATGTTGCATAGCTGTGTTTGCAGCTCCGGCTGCCGGCAGGATGCACGTGCACAATGGTCCGCCAGCCTCGCCGCATCTGGCTTCCAGTTGCTGGCCCCGGCCAACATGCATGTCTGTGCTGCGCTCTTGATGCCCCATTTGCTGACGCTCGGCTGCTGTGCATGTGCAGTACTACGACGAGAGCCGCAAGGTGCTGACAGAGGTGGCGGCGCCGGGGCCCGGGACGCCCGTCGCATCCACGCCGGCGCCCTCAAAGTCGACGTCCGAAGCGGCGGCGGCCGCCACGCACTGAAACCCCTGAACCTGATTCGCTGCCGCAACGCCGGCGCCTTCAGAGTCGACGCCCGAGGCGATGGCGGCCGCGCCGTGCGGAGCGATCCCTGTCTAAACCGCCTGTGCGCCAAGGCCGAAGAACTTGGCGGTGCCAGGACGGGGGGGGGGGGGGGGGGGGGGGGCGGAGGGGGGGGGGGGGGGGGGGGGGGGGGGGG
>JAABUW010005851.1_pt1 | contig 15759 bp, 12 predicted proteins | sample 5560081 | NCBI WGS metagenome assembly JAABUW01 (sample SAMN10711882, study PRJNA513363) | rock metagenome | isolation source: Antarctica rocks | place: Antarctica: Victoria Land, Knobhead sud | reverse complement strand
TTCTTTTCCCGTTTTAGCTTTCCCTGCATCTCCGTTGGTTGAAGCCCTGCATGCTAAGGTCAGATCTGGCGGACAACAGTCTTCAAGAACATAGCTTACGCTGGATCATTCTTCTCCCCAAGCTTCGAAGCTGCCGTTGCCACGCCCGGTTCGTCGCCACGTCCGACTGTTTGCTGGCGTGTATTCTTTTCATGTGTAGGATTCTTATTGGCATAGAAGGGTTCCTCGGATCTGTGTTGTGCTAACCAACCCTCCAAAGGTGGGCTCTGCACCAAGTGCGAACATTGTTTTCTGGTGGGTAGTCAGCTTATTTTCCGTTATGAAGGACTGTGGACAGTGCTGGTAATGACCGTTTGAGACCAATATCAACAGCTTGCTTATCCATCTTAGCCGTGAAAGGTGACTAGCTCCGTTGCTCGTAGAGGATCTGTTTGAATTAGTGTCACGGGATTTCTATTGATGTTTTTCATAAGAGCGGCGAACCGATGGACTTTATAGCTTCGACGCGCTCTGAGGGGTCCTCTGGTCAAGCAGGTTTGGTGTATCATACCTGGGCGCGACTTATCAGCGACGTGCCGCGTTGGCAGGTCTCTGGCCATCCACTGGCCCACCCTAGAAGCTCTTAACTACCGGTGTACACGTTACATGCCATCACATGCGACTTCCCATGCATGTCGTTGTTTATGGTTGCGTTTGGGCTTCCTGGTCCCTCGGGGCTGGGCTAGACTATGGCTTGTGCTTGTGATGCTTGGATAGCGGTCTCTCATCCCCGGTCGGGGCTATCGATGCCTGGACACTGGTGATGTTGGTCGCTCCAATGGTCCGACCAGTCTTCTGCATTGCCATTCCTGCCTTGAACGAGGGTGTTGCATAGCCTAAGTGGCTCTTGAACGACGTGTAATTGGTAACGATTACAGAAAGGCCAAAGGATTGGAATCAAGCTACGAGCACATTTGCAAGGGTGCGTTTGAGGCTGCAGCAAAGAAACGCGAATCAAGGTGTCCAATTTTGGCCCTCATGAGCAAAGACACCATTGATCTTCTCTCAAAGTATAGAGACTCCTTGAAGGTCAAGAGCTCTAGATACAGGCCAGACGGGTCTCTGTTGCTACGTTTGCCAAGAACGGTGGGTGTGAGTGGAGCCCAATTCACGCTTGATACCTCGCTGACCAATTAAAATTTACACATGCTCACAGAGACTCTAAGCCTGTGAACGATTCTCGGTCCGGTTGTTTGAAACAGGGGCTTTCTGGAGCAGCAATACCACTGGATGAATGACGAGTCATGTAGCCTTGCCTTCGACCAACTTGAGAAGCTTGACGATCGAGTTTAAAAAAGTCGGAACGCATACTGCACTGACCCAGAAAGGCAGATAACGGCTATTACACTAAGCCAAAGTTTACGAACAATCGGGGCGTTGACTGACAGCGCTTGTGGGGATACGCTTCCGGACGCTGCGCATGGTGTGACGGGAGTACCTAAGGGGTAAGCTTTGCTCTTTGGGGTTGTTGGAGATACCCTCCGATGTATTCTTTGATGAAAGGGGCTACCCTCCTCTCGCGCTTCTTCCCGCAGCTTTATCTCATCGAGTGATCGATCATTCGAGGACCAAGCCGTCATCTCGATGATAGCGAAGTGCGCTTGATGGCGAACCAGCGAAGCTCAGCTTCTTGAAACAATTTATGCGATTGTTATTGAAAAGTCGCAGGTATCGGGCGCCAGTGACAGGCAGATGGTACGAGTCTGCACAAGTCTCGGTCAAGACAGGTTCAGAGAGTACTCGAAGCTCAGGTCCTCATCCTCCAGTGACCTGCCTGTTGCCGCGAACTACTTCGTGCATGAAGCTAGGGTGTTCGCAGTGACATGCATAGTATTGTTTAATCTGTATCAGGAGGAAACTCATCGAAGGATTTGGAGGGCGGTCAGGTGGGGGCCAATGACAAGGATTTACAGCACAATCGAAATTACACGCGTGGGCCACAATTGCTCGAAAAGCACTTCACGGCCAATGGAGCCGTCTGCGGCTCCACAATATCTGGAGCAGCTGAAGCGGAGCAGGTCATTGGGGATCAGGCGGACCTTCTATTGGCTCCGCCATCGTTCTCAATGCCCTCAATCAGTTTCACAACGGGTCAACAATCAACAACGCGTCGATGGCCTAATGAGGCGGTGATGGTGATATGTCACATTGACAGGGATTTGGAGAGCTGGCCATATCCCATGGCCTCCACCAAACCAAATTAAAACCGCCCATCGACCAAAAACGGAATAGATCTCCCGTCGGAACCCACGAACTGATTTCCTCAACGATACTCTGCAGCGTTTGGTTGACCCTTACGTCTTATGCAGATGCTCTTACAGCACCGAAGTCGAGGTAGAACCTTGCTCTATATTGTGTACCATCAGGCTGCGGGGATAGCCTTTTCCAAACACGGACGAGAACCCAGCCTTGTCACTTTAATCACGGAATTTCCAAACTCGTGGTACCAGGCGTTTTGTGAATGCATAACGACAAGTCCTCGTCGTGTCACAAATAACTTCATCGCGGGTGTCGGACCGAAAACATTCTGCACTCTCCCACGTTCTTTAGATCGCTGAAACGCCACCCTCTCAGTACAGCAAGCCTTGGCTCCATAATCCCTCAGCTCCTGTTTTTCTTTATTGAGGTATTCAGAATCGACGGCTTCGGTACATTAGACCTTGAGATACCGCAACAAGAGTTGTACGGGAACCTAGATACTTCAAGCAGAGATCAGCTGCTTTTGAGAACGACGTTCATGTCTGTCGGAACAGACATACTGCTGCCGCCTAAAAGCTATGGCTGGTCCTCGAAAGCCTGAGACCATCCGACTCCATTCTGCTAGACGCCAGGTCTTTCAATGGCACTTGCGGGAGGATCTTCCTCTACGAATACTCAAGCAGAGAATGGATCAGCTATCACTAGAATTGGTCGACATCACAGGGGAAGACTTTATCGCTTCGTGAGTCGTCCTCTCGATCTTCAGAGATGAGCGCGCTCTAAGTGTTGCATGGCAGCGAAGGAGCCTGGGAAGGCCGGATTGACTACTGGAACAGGCGGTCTCCTGAAAGATGGAACATCAAGAAGCGTCAACGAGGACCTGATGTGCCCATCCCAGCGGATATCATCGATGTACCGTACTGGCGTGAATGGGGCGTTGATGTCCGAGACTGGGCAAAACGGAAGAAATACCCGCTAAGCAAGTACAATTTGCTTAACGCGTGAGTGGAAATATTCCGAGACATACTGTGGTAACCACTAAGCCAATATTCACAGACCGCAAATACCAGCCACTGCAGTATCGAGTGTGGCTCACGGTCTCAATCAAGCTCCTGCACGGAATTTGGCCTATTGGAAAGCACAAGAAGGCCAGGATTGGGGACTGTATGGGCAGACGACCTGTGGTATAGAAATTGCAGCTGCTTACAGATACCAGGAGTACCAGCAGTGAGAGCGGACCATCTCGCCTACCCTCATTATGCTCCGGAACGAGCAGAAGCACCGGCAGCTTCTCTCGCGAATCTCTACCAATACCCACATATCCTCAATACCCCATGACCAACAATGCTGGATTTACATCATGGCTGAACACAGCTTCAGACCTCAGAATGAACATCCATAAGCCACAGCTCTGTCATTCAGGGAACTATAACGACCTAGAAGCCTTTTGTGACGAAACTTTCTTAGCTGCAACACCAGCAGGAGCTCCTGAATCCCATCAAGCCGGTTTCAACTACGAAGCCCACCAAATCATGACTTTGTTCAGGCATGCGAGGCATGGCGCAGACATGTCCTACAAAAGTCCTCGCAGTCATGACCCCGGCCTCGCCATAGCGCGCCCTCTACAAGCAGACCAACGCCTACTTTATATGCCTCCAGAACAAGAGAGCGTCGCTCACCAGATCAATGGCCCGATGGCACCACCTTCGCTCAATGTCTCAACAGCAACGAGCACACTGCGCCTGCCTCCCCGCGATACAGTGCAGCACACCATGAGTCTCTACGGGTAATATGCACCACAAAAGGGTTTCTACGATAGCAGCTGAGGGCAGCAAGGATGGTAGGGGCCACGAAAGATTATGGAGACCCGGGAATTAAGCGCACAATCGAGACGATGGACTTCGTCCAACTTACATTCCATGGCTTAATGGTATGGTCTACTACACCGTATTAGCGTGATGAGCTTGTAGGAAGGACAGATCAAGCTCGGTTCGCCCCTCGTCACGACCGGTACCCATACGGGATGGAAACCCTCCTCCGAAGCGAAATCGAAATGCCAGAGCCACAAATCAGGATCCGTATCGTCACTAACGCCGGCCTCTCAATCCTCAACAGCGAAGCTCAAATACCATGTCACAGATCATATAGAGAGCGTGCACCATACTGAAAAATGACTGAACCAACTCTTTCCTAATATAGCGGTCTACCCTATGCTCAATAGCAAAGCTCAAGCACCGTCACAGAAACCATGGGGAGTTGAGTCAACATCTGCAACGGTAATGGCCCAACAAGTCTTCGAATGTTACTCACAACATGGAAACACTGGAAGATCTGGGAATTGTCGAAGACTTGGATTCGCCTTCCAAACCTCCACCACGGCCCCAACATCTCACTCCTCCTCAACCTTCGCCGCCTCTCAAACTTTACCATAAACTCACTCTCAGCGCTCCCAAATTCCAGCCGCTACGCCGAACTAGCCCAGAAAGTCGCTTTCTGTCAAAGACATTGTCATACCTCGTCCCATCAACACATACAACAACTTTTATTTTAAAGAATAGCTACCTCTACATCCTCATATGAACACAGCTCTCCTTTCACATATATATTGCAACCTTCGCAAGAACCGTTGTAGAAAAGCTTAAGCCGCATCACTTACACACTATACTATGTCTTCTTGAACACGACCCAACAGCCTTGATCGTCGGACAAGAAGGCGAACATTGAGCGTTTAGATCTCACGCGGCGCACGGCTCAGCTTCAATGGAGCATATTCTAATTAACCTCCTGTCATAAACCCACCAACCTCGCAATTCTATCTCCTTTAGATCCATTATATATATCAGATCATAATCACGCTTACTCCCTCCATATTCAGCCTAAGTAAATATTACTCCTTCTCATCGAACAACTATAAACTCTCAGATCAACATCCTCTACTTATTAGTTCATCATCTTCATAGCCATCGCCGTAGCCACATCGTCACTAGCTACGTGATCAGACCCCTTGCTAACGATACTAACATATAGATATCCCATCACTTAGCCACCAAGCTACCAATCAGCTACCATAAACCTATACACAAACAAATATAAAACCTTCCGCAGCAGCTCTCTTACCAAGAAGCCCCTATATCTAGGTGACACGCTCCCGCGGTGAGTAAGCCTAGTATATACTTTATACATAACGGTCCGCGGTGGAACAGTAGGAAAAGCCGCGTTCGGAGTTCACAAGGATAGGAGGATAAGAGTAGATTTTAGGGGGCTGATAGTACTTGAGTTCTCCTGATCGATAGATTTCCACTTACACTATTCTCTAGTAAAAGTAGCTCGAGTTGAAGGCATGACCTAAACTATCCAACCACTCTCCACAAACGCCGCCATTCCAAACAGCAACAATCAACCTGCCGGCACCCATTACAGACCAGATGCACAGCGCATGACTATCCAGGCCTTGTAGTTGAACAACGTAGTGGGGAGAACGATGATATACGTTTTCCTGTACGTATCGAGAGACGAAACAAATTCATAGAACTGTCGTCGGACATTTAGTCCCAGCGCTTTATCTGAAAACCTTTGTCGCTGTCAGGAAGAGTCACAAAGGATTCAATCAGTCGAGTTAGAAGGTGAGATTGGTGTTATGAGGGACAATGGGATGTAAACTTCGGGAGGTGAACGAGGAGTGAGTGCGATATATAACAAACAATGTCTTCGGGCAGATAGAGAACTTGATTTACTACCCGCATAGCTAGGCCGTCTAGTACAGTATCAATGGTTCTTGGGTGCAAAAGGCTGGGCGTCGTGAACAAGGTGTATTCCTCCTCCATGATGATGGGCGACGATCTGCATATCCTTGTTCCTGCGTTGCAATATTTGAAGGGAATCGCGGCGTTACACCTTCAAGTGGAGAAAGTGGAATGCTGTGTGGTATTTTGGTCGATCGCGGGCTCCCACTCCTGGAAAATGGTAGGTCTATCCACCCCGCCGCGCTCCTTGACCAGGCTGATGCATGTCATGATTCGTATATGTAGAGTTTTATAACGTCTCATTTGATCAGCGACTTCAAGACCTATGTGGACGACTCCTTTGGAGTCTTGCTGCCTGGCGTGGACATTGGCACCGTTCTCAATCAGGACTCTTGTTGCAGTGATGATGCCACGCTTGACCGCCACGTGAAGCGGCGTCTCACCGTTTCGGTCCCGGCTATGGACACTGGCTCCAGCCTTTATCAGATCAGTAACACGCTTCTTAATCGTTGCCTCATTATGCTTGTCCGAATAGGAGTTGTAATAGAGTAGCGCCAGTAGTGGCGTATTTCCAACCTTATCATAGCTATTGGCGTTGACTCCAGCGTCGAGGACTTTATCGAAGTATAGGTCAATCACTTTGTTGCCCTGAGAGCTGTGAGTTTGACTACCTGAGTGACGAGCCTTGGCTGGTCCTCTGCCCCAGATGTCACGAAGGCGCTGTTTTGAGGACTGTGGGCGGTCTAGACATAGCTGTGCACAACAGTGAAGACCATTTCGACCATAGGAGTCCTCGAGTAGAGGTTCTTCAATGGTACAAGAAACCATGTTTTCGAGCGTATTGATGTCTTCTCCGGAAGCGACGAGGGGAGCGTGACTAAAAGCCGACGCATTGTAGAATGTTGGATCTATTTGATAGTGCTCGTCCAATATCTGACAAATTGCAGAGGTTCGTTCAGTATCATAGGACTTGGCACACTGAGCTAGGTGAACAAGCCGAGACTGCACGCTTCGCCCCAGATTATCCCGGGAAGTCATGGAAGGTACAACGGAACGCAAAGCATCAAAAATCTCCTTTATCATATCATGATGCAGTGGATGTTGCAACAGCGCTGCCAGTACGTTCGAGCCCTGGTAATCCTGCTTTGAAAAGTCAAATGATTTGGTAGTAAGTCTTCGCAAGAATTGAGGCAAACATCCGGCGGATGTAAAACCGGTTGGGTCTAGGATATGCATGAAAGTCTGGCCAGCGGTATTTACCGCATTCAATAAAGTGTTCTCCAGGCTCAGGATTTTCTGGAGATCGTGCTCTACACCAGCCACTGCTAAGACATGGAGAGAGGTGTTGTCAAATCTATCGCGGGCATTGAGCTCGATGTCAGCCAGATATTGATCCTTCCAGCCTCGCCTCTTAATGTATCCAACGGCTGCGTTAAAGGCTGTTTTCTTGGAGCATTTCGGGCACCAGTAACTTGGCTGTTTCCCGGTCCTGTATGAATCACAAGCTTCATGCTCCTTCAGAGTGTCGGTCTTGGACATGATGAAATCACCCGGAACTTCTACCGGAACTCTCATCTCATATAGCTCGACTAAGGTCACTGCTTGGGGCTGGGAGGTTTCATTCACTTGTTCGAGAGTCGAGGTGAAGGTGCTTGAGCACTTGGTACCCCTAGAGGACAATGAAAACCGCCTGACGATGGATATAAGGTCGGCTCTTTGAGAGGAGGTGTACGACCTGAGACTAGGGGTAGAGGCTACTCGTGGCCGGGTGCCTACAGCCCCTGCGCTTGGTGGGTCCAGTTCCTTTCCCTGATGGTTGAGGCTGACACCGGTTTTGATTTCCTGATGCAGCTGCACAGCGACCTCTGGGATGAAAGGCGCCTCTAATCGGTAACTGTTAGGTAGCAGGCTTGGCACGGACGGAGGTGATGAAAAAGTCAATGGTTTAACATATTCGTCGAAGGAGAGCATTGGACCTGCCGTCGAGGTTGGCGAGGCTGGCTCTACACCAGCACTTGAGCCGAATGGATATGGCGTACCGGGTCTCCTACAGTCAGACGTCGCTGTTGGCGTATCCCAGTTACTCATGAATGTTGTCATCTGTCTTGGCCCAAGGTTTTCAACAGACGGTGAATTGATCGGTATTGTCTTTGTATGAACTTCTCCAGCAACATCAATCGGGGTTGGGCCATGGTGAGAGGCTTCCATGGCCGGCGAAATTGCTATAGGGTGAACATCGAAGTCAAGCTCAGGCTCGAGAGTGTCCAAGAGCGAAACTGGCAGGGAAGGCTTTCCTAAAGGCCTATCATGGCCCAAAGGACAGTCGTCATTCGTTTGAAAGAGCATGGACTGATTGATGTCCTCTGACAAGGGAAAGAGGTCCTCATAATCATCTGAGAAACGAGAACCAAGGCCGTATATTGAATACGTTTCTCTTAGCGGGACTGCCGCAACCGGCGAGTCGTTGGGTGCCCAATCGTTGGAAAATGGCAACTCTAAAGGTGGCATGGGCGGATTCAAGGCCATGACACTATGGAGACTGTCATTCCATCTTCTTGTGGCTGCCATTGATTTATATTCTTGCATCTCTCTCATCCTTTCCCGGCCCGCTGTTTTGTCTTGGGGTCTGATAGATTTAAGGTCAGTATGCAAGATATCTTGGAGGTGATTCTGGATTGTGCGATCTCTGACAAGTGGTCAGCGTTGAACACCTGGCGTTGTCTCCATGCTTACGCGACATGTATGCCGTTGAATCTCTCCAGCACCCTGCTCATCTCCGGTGCTGAGAGCTTTATGAATGTATACAATCTTGCAAGCTTTCGTTTGTCCGACCTCGTCAGCTTTGACGGTCTACCTATCTTCGCATCGATAGTCCCGCGTCCTCCTCTTTGTTTCGGTACCCTCTTGGAATTCATCTTGCCGGAATTCAAACTCAGTTTGCCTGCTGGTGAAAGGTGTGGTGCCGTTCTTTGACGGTCCTGGCTGTATTACGGCACAAGGAGTGTCTGGAAAGAGTGATGGCACTGGCTTTTCCACCAGAGACCCTGGATGGAAAGGAAGATCGCCGTTCGTAGCCGTGATGTATAGCCTGTAAGATGATTGGCAAGGACCGCAGATCTGGAAGACACGAAGAGATCGCGTCCCAAAGGTCTGCACGGCGTAGGAAGAGATTTGAGCTGAGCCGTTAAAGATATGGTATGGAATGAAGGTTGTTTGGGCCTGGTTAGCATCTTCCACAGCCACCAATGCCCAGGTTGTGAAGTTGTAGTGACCGAAGTAACGGACTCAAGTTGTTGAAGAAACATGTTGACGGCGATGTGGTGTCGAGGCAAGGCTACGTCTTTCTGCGTTGGGTTTTTGCGCCAGAGGTGCTGCGTAAGCTACATGGTAAGTCGTGGTAGTGTGGAAGGATCGGCCGGGAATTAGTTGTATGAGCTTCATGATTCGGTCGCAGTAGCGTTATTCCGCTCCGTAGTCTAGCTTCTTTGCAGCCGAGGGTAAACAATTGCGAGCCTCTCGTTCAGCCTCCACTCGCCCTCGCTACAACGACCAGTCATCTTGCGCCTGCTAGGGTACTTTACACTGTACCTAACCCTCAAGCAATCTGGCGGGTAACACAAGAATCCGGACATTCGCCAGACTGTCTTCCTAATCTATACAGTCAACATTAGCGGTTTAGCAATTACTTCTACGGGTAAACATACAATATCCATCTACAAAAGATTCTAATAACTCAAGGCATGAAGGAGGTAGAGTCGCAGTCTTTTCAAAACCGTAAAAACCCCGCCAAACAATCTACCCATCTCTTGTGGGAAGCGGAGGTATAGACCTCGATGGCAAGGGGATGAAGATCGATCGCTACTGATCTGGAACCCTTCAAGCCCATTCTATCAGGACACCAACCTACCTCTATTAATAATTCAAAATTGGAAGCTCTGACCGCGTCCCTACATAGTAGCAGCCAATTCGGCTCCAGTCTATAGGTATATCAAGGCCATTTGGTACGCGTGTCCTAAAAGCCATGTATGAGGACTGGTATGACGGCAGTCTTGGGATTTTCCATAAACGTATATTGTAATACCTCATCCATAGGCCGGATATTTGCCCATCTACCTACCAACTACTGTGACTCCTCAAAGAAAGAATCAGTCACAATGCTAGCCACATGCCATAAAGTGCAACATTATCTATGCACGCACTCCCAGTCAACGCTCATCGATCATGTCTCGGGCTTTTAGTACTTCTGAAAGGATCTGAACATCCCAACTTCGAAGCTCTATTGCACGATCTGCTCTCTCAGTTTACTCGGATCCTGCCCTTTGTTTCTCCTTCCCAACAACGTCGAATTGTCGAGACTCAGCTCGAATGCGCCTCTGTTCTTCCTGACCTGCTGCTTCGCCGCAGCCGCAACGGCGGGACTATGCTGACCGTACCCTGCCTGTTTCGGTGCCGCCGCCTGTCTAGCTTGTGCAGCTGCGCTCGGGTTGCCAAGATTCGTCTGCCGCAATTTCTGTTCAACACTGCTTACGTCTGCAGCGCCACCTTGGGGTTTGGGCAGCTTGGACGGTGGATTCTGTCCTGGAGCATTGGAAGGAAGTTCGTCCTCTAAATCGTCATAATCGTCGTCGTCTTCATTGAGGGGGTTGAGCCCATTCATGCCAGCTGCACCACGATAACCTTGAGGGAAGTTTTTGCGCCTTTTACCTTCTTCTTCCTGGCGGTGGACGGCGTATGAGACATCAAATACTTCACGTAAATTTACGGCCCCAGGCGAGCGAAAGTCCACACGACGCTGATGTCCGCCTGGCGTCTCGAGGAATTGAGCTGAAAGAGGTTCGGCAGCGGCTGAGCCGAGATGTTTCTGGTTGCCGAACCCGTACTCTTTCTGACGAGTGTACAATGGCGTCGCAAGAGGCGGCGCATCGGCTGCAGCATATGTTTCTTCCCTACTCTCCTGAATCCATGGGTGATTGAGGAATTGTTGTATAGTGTAACGTCTGTCAGGATCCACTGTGAGCAGATGAGAAACAAGATCTTGCGCCGACTTTGATATATCGTCCCACCATGGCGAGAGAAAAGTATACTGTCCCCGCGCCACCTTTTCCGTGAGAACTTGAATGCTCTCATCATAGAAAGGTGGGAAACCACACAGTAAGGTATACAGCACGCAACCAAGTGCCCACATATCGACACTCTTCGAGTATCGCTCATCTTTTACAATCTCTGGTGCTGTGTAGCCAACTGTACCGCAAGGCGTCATCGTCTGAGTGTCCCAGATGACCTTGGACAGCCCAAAATCAGCTATCTTGATCGTTCCGATACCTCCAGCTCCAACACCTTTGATAAATTCTCCTTCGTCTTCCTTATCCTCATCCTCGGCTGATCTGGGCTTTGGGTGTCTTGTGGGAATAAATGTCGATGGGTAGAAAAGTAAATTCTCCGGCTTGATATCTCTGGTTGGGAATTAGCAGGGTATTGGTAGTAAGCTTGACAGTCGACGTACCGGTGAACTACCCCCGCAGTCTCATGTAGATACTCCAAGGCTTCGGCGACCTGCATGATGACGTGACGACTCAAATCTTCGCTGAAATATGTCAATCTAACAATTTGATGAAACAGCTCGCCCCCTGGACAGAGTTCAAGGACGATGTAGTAGTATTGGCGAGACTCGGAAAAGTCGATAAGCTTGACAATATTAGGATGGTCCAATTGCCGCATGATTTGCACTTCTTTGAGGATGTTGGCTCTCTGCCCAAGAAAGAGGAAATGTCAGCAGTCTCTCTCGGGACGGGATCAAGGCACAGTTGCGGTAAGGCATGGCAGCACATGGTTTGAAAGGAAGTCTATGCGCACCTCCACGACCTTGGGTTGTTTCTTGAAATCCGGATGAAGGTGGCTATCGCCCTATTGCACCCACTGCTGTTGGTCATGCGTCGAAGACCACAAAAGGGTAAGGGGTGGTATGACGTATGATACATTGAATAAAGGTGCAATATGTGACAAAGAAAAGGGACTCGCGCCGTCTGCTTGGCATGGACATACCTGTGTGGAGTTCATTTCGAATTTACGGACGACCTTGATAGCAACCTCGGGTCCAGAGCCACTAGCTTCTCTGGCGCGGTAGACATTGCTGAATGCACCGTCGCCCATTTTCTCTAGTAGTGTCCATCGATCCAGGCCAGGATATTTTGGCAGCTTGCCTTGGCTCTCCCTCTCTTCTGCGACAATCCTTTCAATCACTGATGGATCCATGTCGTTGCCTCGCTCGACCGAGCCACCTCCGTCCATTCTCTGCTTGTCCCCAGCAGCCTTGGCAGCGGCGTTGCCTGCTTGAGCAGCTACATTGCGATGGCCAACATTTGCGGCAGAGTAGTCACCTCCCGGGACATGTGCTTGTTGTAGTGGTTTATGGTCCAGTACATTGGGATCGCTCATGGCATATTGTGCGTTGGGTGGAGGAGGGGCGTATCGCTGTTGCTGGGCATGTACTGGTGATGTGCTTGTGGTGGGGTCGGCAGCTTGTCGGGCTTGCTTGCCATGCCGGATGAAGTTCTTCAGGTTCTGTATTGTAGACATGTCTGATTGTGGGGTATGCAAGGCGAAATTGAGGGTCGACGGTGCTCCTGTACTGGCGGGTCGCACTTTTGACGTGGATCTCGGCCCACGGCGGCGAGGGCAGAAACTGGTAGAAATAGCGAGTGGCCCCTTGTTGAGGTGGCACAGGAGTATGTATGGGTGAAGGCAGTTGTTGTCGTAGGTCGAGCGAGTGATTGACAGTGACGACGGCGATCGTCGATGGGACAGCTCAGGCAGGGTTCGCCTGGACTTGCCGCTTGATTTTATCAATTGGAGTTTGACAGTTGACACGAGGCAGGGACGACACCTTTATCGAATTTGGCTTTTGGAGTAGTCTTCACGCATGGCTTTGAAATGCAGAAGTGATGGACTAGGTATTTGGCCGTGGTCGCCAGATTCTTTGAGGAGGCTGCAGTCCGGCGTTTCCAGGGTCTGTCCCCGGCTTGTGCTTCATGCGCGATGACGCAAATAGCATCATAATGATGAACAATCCACGTCAATTCCCAATCTATGTCGTGCCCATCAACAAATGCAGTTGGACAAATCAAGCAGACAATCTGCAAGCGATCCGTCGTATAAGCGATGTGGTGAAAACGCTCTGCCTCACTCTTAGTAGAAGTACACGGTGGCATTTTGGCGAAGATTAACACAATGGACACTTGACTACTCGCACTTGGCTGGAAATGGATCTCGAAACATGAAAACATGAAGGGTTGTAAACAATGTACCTTATCCAGTATACCATTATCAACAGGAAGAAATTCTCAATGCTACAAATGCCGTATCCAGTATCTGGCTCCTACCTGGTCATTTCGTCGCTGCCGTTTCGCATAAATATCATCAATGCAGTCTTCGCGTGTCTAACGCTCATCGACTCGCCAAGCAGATGCGTCCATATCATTATACCATCCATTTGTCTCCCTCGCTGCCCGCCATCATCCTTCTTCACCTACACCTCCTCCCCGGCGCTCCCCTTCTCTACAGGGCCGATCTTCGCTCGCAATCGTTGTCTTCGCTCCTCCCTCTTATCCTCCTCCTTTGCTTTTCTCCTCTTTTCCAACATATGTGCCAGTCCTCGAAAGCCAACGAATTGCACGTGGTAGCCGGGTGAGGGCATCACCTCGCTCTTCCTCCCGTCTTCCTCCCATATACGAGGACGACCGGACTCATGAGGATAATCACGATCTGACGCCATAATCATGGATGAAGGCCGCTGCCTTCTCACATACTGCGAAAGGCGTATAGAGTTGCTCAGTCTGCGCGTCAAGGACATGGTCCTGCCAGGCGGTGCCTCCCCACGAGCTTGCGATTGTACTCGACTACCATTGAGGTAGCCAGTATTTCCGAATTCGCTGTCACTGTCGCTCCCATCGTCGTATGCTCGAGGGCGCCAGAAGGGATGCAATTTCACATCTGGCCCGTCGGCAATCTGATTCCTTCGCTGGGGTGTGCCAGCGGTGCCACGAAGAGAGAACGTACGAGTAAAAGGCGCCACTAGCGATTGTGAGCGAGGTCGGCGAGCGGAAAATGTACGCTTGAGCGATGACACTGGAGCACTGAAGCGGTTTTTTCTGGATGGTGTTCTGGTTGGGTACTCCGGCTTCTCTGGAGACGGGGGACCATTTGCTGGGGTGGGCGCGATTATTCTCAAGTCTGGTGGCTGCGGTGGATCACGTGGATTCTGGAGTGGAGAATTCAGGGGCTCCTTCGGTGGTTCAGGGGGCGATGCATGATAGATCAAGGGTCCTGGGAGCGCGATGTTGGCTTCTCCAGTGATGATGGCCGAGCGTTCCTGGGGGGAAGCATTGCCTCCACTCGCCATTTGCTGGATAACGAGGATGGACTTATTGGTGTGGGGGAATATACTGATTGCTGTGGCTTCACTCACTTCCAGTGTTCCTGGAGTCGATGAATGAGCGGAGCGAAGCGAAAATGGAGTCACCATGGTGGATCTCGGGCGCATCGCCGACCATTCGCCGGTGCGTAGACGATCTATGCTTGGGGTTCGAGCTTCCTGGGCGTCGGTGAGCTGATGCGGAGGATCAGGTTGAGTAGTAGGGGTGGCCGGAGCATAGAAAGCGTCTAGGCCTGCTGTTGTCGCAGAAGTGGTGGTGGACGGCTCCTCTGTACTTGTTGGTACAGATGGTGGCGATAAATCACCAATGATTGATGTTGGCTTCATCTCCGTACCTTTGGCTCCACATTTCACCGGTGTTGCTGCATGGACCACGACAGACATTGTTCGGCGATCGCGAGGACGTGGTATGTCGAAATAACCAACGGTGTCTTCTGGAGCGGTCGTTGGTCTTGATGACTGCTGTCGCGATGTAAGTGAGAATGTATTCGAAAGGCGTTTGCTGCCTGATGCGGACGATTGAAGAGAGGATCTGCGTTGAGGAATTACCGGAGCATTGTCTTGCCGTGATCTAGCTACGCTAGGAACCAAGCTGTCTGGGCTCTCAGACGCAAAGCTTTTCCGCAGCTCTTGTTCTGGGCTCCCGCTTCTGCGCAGTCGCCGGCGAAGCGAATGGTCGTTCGAGATGAGGGAGTTGCGATTGGACGGCGGAGTGGTTAGATCTGGCATCTTGTTCGTTCTGCGTAAGTTCTGCCGTCGTCGGGGCGGCGAGTTGATGACCATCGCTGATACTACAGTAGACGTTGTAGAGACCTGTGATAGCCGCTTGGTATTCATGTCTCGAAGCTCGGTATCCATGTCGAATTCGTTGTCTTTCAGAGGCCAGTTTATCTGCTCAGCGAATTTCTCTGTTGACGCGTTACGTGGGCTATGCCGGCTCTGTTCCACTCTCTGCCTTAGGCTGAGACTCTTCTTCATTGATGCCCCCAGCTCTTTGCCCAACGTAGGAGAATCCAACGTCGGCTCTGATGTTAGTCGTAGGCGCTTGTGGCCTGTCCTAAACGGGGCAGGCTTCACAGGGTCTGTCAGAACCTGGTAGTCGTTCGAATCCTCCATATCGGCATCCCACGCCCCGTCAAACGCGGCAAAGTGTTGAGTTATCGGCGGGTGCCTAGGTGTGGTCTCTCCTGGTGTAGCCTCCTCGTCCTCGGACTCCAATCCTAGGCCAAGTCCCACATCCTTGTGCGTATCAAGACCAGCTGCCCTCAACCATTTCTGCCGTGATGGGTGAAGTGAAGGTGAATCTAGGGGCTCGTCCTCGTCGTCCGACGGTTGATTTTCTCGAGC
>JAABUW010005843.1_pt1 | contig 15779 bp, 17 predicted proteins | sample 5560081 | NCBI WGS metagenome assembly JAABUW01 (sample SAMN10711882, study PRJNA513363) | rock metagenome | isolation source: Antarctica rocks | place: Antarctica: Victoria Land, Knobhead sud | reverse complement strand
ACAGCGGAGCCGCGGATTACTAACACTACCAAACTTAGTCAATCATAAGTAAAGTGTCCTAAGCAGGCAACAGGTTCTAGAATGACTTGACCGTATAACATGTAATGGTCATTCTTTCAACAGTGGGCAACAAGCGAGGGCCTGTCAGACACGGTTCCGCACGTCCAGCAGGGTCAGAACGGCGCCGCGAGAGCGACGAAGCTGCGATCGCGTTGGGGGCGGTTGGAATCAATAGAAACACGTCGGGGCGTCCTGAAGTTGTTGAAAATAGCTGTACAGTAGTATATTCGGCGAAGGGCGAAAGTATCGCCAGCGAAAAGGGCGATATCCGATTCGCCTGCGCCCTTGGCCATCTGCCATAGGCGAAAGGGGCAATACTCTACACCCTAAAGGTATCTAGGGTTTACCATTTTTGGCTGTGAAGGCGGCAACAAGCGCATTTGCAGGCACTTTGAGCTAGCGCACGGTGCCTGGATCGACCATCCGACGCCGCCATGAGTTGACAAACATCTGCCGCTACTGAAGAGCCCGGAAGTTGCGGTGCTGGTTCGGTGGACACGGTAGGTCTCACTGCAGATCACCCTAGGCTTCCAGCAATCAGGCAGACAAAACCTCTCGACCCTGCATGGGACACCCATGACAGAGTTCGAAAGCCTAACCCTGGCAAGTCCGGTTGCAACTTCAGCGGTCAATGCATGTGGCCCTATCATAGAAGGTAACGTGGAGAAGCTGCGCGCTCACATGTGTACACTTCTGATTGCAAGCACGTCGACTCTGACATGCAGCTGGCATCATTGGCTGCTCTCACTGACTGCACTCTGGCAGTGATAGCAACTTGTTTGTGCACAATCCATATCAACCTGTCTAGACAGATTTGTACATGCATGATTTAACAGGCAGCTCGATGTTTGCAAATGCCGTGAACAATTGTAATGGCTTCAGTTTAAAGTCTTGCGCATTACAATGTTCATTGTTGCCATGCAACATTATGTGAAACCTTGATGATATGATGTTGTCAATTTTATTGCATGTTTGGATGCGCCTTGTCAAGGCGAGTGTATAGTCGTCTTGGGGATTCGCTGAAATTTGTGAAGTTTTGCCGGGCAACTGGCCTTTCGCCCTGACCAAAAAAGACTATCCTCGCACACTGGCAGTTGACCACCACACAAGACATCAGACAGTAAGCTGATGTGACAAAGCTCCACTGAACAGGTGCGGCATTGTCTACTGGCATAACTTCTGGTGCCTCATACAGATTTGCAAAGCTGCATCTGAATGAGACAAAGGCTGCACTTCAACTGCAGGCATAGTATGGAACTCGGCTTTGCAAACAGTGTGCAAATAATGTAAAAGCTACAGAAGATGCCTTTGTGCCAGCACACGCAGGTGGACAAAGCATGTCTTGTATACAGTTTCAAAAAAATACTGAGTCACAATAAGCGTAATATACCCGAGGAGCAAAATTGTGTACCTGATCTTGAACTCAGAGGCATTGTGAGGGCCATTGTGATGGGCATGTCAGCAGCTGTCTGGTTCTCAATCCATGTCAAGATCTTCCGCATGTCCACATCATGTCTGTCCTGCAGTGAAGCTTGCTATGTTGTCTCAGCTTCAGCATCAATTGATGCAAGATGTGAGCAAACAAAGGAGCAGCGTGTTAACAACACTCACCCCCAGAGGATCATAGCACGCAAGCACCTTCTGCTGCAGGTGCAAAGCTGCTGATATCCAGTGCAACCCTTTGTGGATTGGGAAGAAAATGTGGGTGTGCTCATACCAACGCTTGTTCAGGTGGCGCAATCTGTGCTCTCTGAACCACCGTCTGAATTCCTGGGCATTGTACTCACCATTTGAGAAAGACTGCGACAGCTTGTCAAGTAGAAAGTGTTGAGAAACATGCATGACTGCTCTGCATTGTGCCAGGTCTGCAATTGACAAGCTCGCCATTGATCATACTTGGTGATTTCAGCAACTGCAGCCCATGAAGTGTCAGCACATCCACCAGTGGATTAGCATTCATTTAAATTTGCAAATTTGCACCACAACCATATTTGAAGCCTGTTGCTGCTACTGCACCTGCTTAGCAAGCTGTTGCTGCTTAGGCTGCTGTTGCTTTGCCTGCTGCTGCTGGGGCTGCTGTTGCTTTGCCTGTTGCTGCTGACGTGGCATTGGCTTGGGCATCTGCTGTAGCCGTGACTTGAGCTTGAGTTGTGCAGCTGCCTGCTGGGCACTCTCTCTTGCCTTTGCCAAAGCAGATGCAGGCTCCCCAGACCGTTAGGCAGGCCAACAGGGAGAGGGCCTGAATATCATCACAAGGTCCTGTTTCCTTGAAAGAGTGACAAAATACTTAGATAGCTGAACAACTAATGTACAGAGTTACAATCACTGACATGACAGACATAACAGTCGTACACAAGCAAGTCAGCATGTGTTGTGCTCATGAGAAACCTTGTTCTTTTTCTAAGAGCTGCCAAATCAAATCAGATTTTGAAGGAGGCAAGACTCTTGCCTGTCTGTTGCCTGTTACCGGTGGACTTGAGCTTGGGCTCTGCAGATGCATGCCTGGGAAGCCCTCTTGCCCTCCACAAAGCAGATCCAGGCTCCCCAGGTCCGCTAGGCAGGCCGTCAAGAAGATGACCTGAATATCATCACAAGGTCTTGTTTGTAAGAGGGAGTGACAATGTACTATTGATAACAATAATATTTTTTATGCTTTCCAGCTCATGATGAGCTAGGTACATGCAGGACCAGTCTTGTCTCTCCAGAGCAGCCTGTATTGTGCGTCCCTGTAAGGCCTACTAATACGACAGTTTTGACAGTCACGTAATGCAACATCATTGAAACTAGACCTAGGGCGGCCAGGTGGGCGAAGCCCTTTGACTTCACCAAACAAAAACTTCTTAGGCAATCTATCATTAGGCATCCTGAAAACATGACCTAGCCACCTGAGTCTTTTGCTTTGCAGCTGAGACTCCACAGATAAGGGTGGTGCACCTATTCAGTATGACAACATTTGGCACATGATCGCGCAAGGATATGCCACAGATGCGTCGCAAGCAGTTCATCTGAAAAACAGCCAAAGGGCTATGTGTTGTTTCACAACAGCCCATGTTTCTCCAGAGTACAGCAGAACTGACATGACAATGCATTGAAAGAACTGCATTTAACAGACAGGGTCAAAGCCCTAGAGGACCAGATGTGTTGGCTCATCTGAGTTGCTGGAAGGCACTATTTGCAGCAGCTACCTGGTGTGTGATCTCAGCGTCTAAGGTGCAGTCAGAGGTGAAAACACAGCCCAAGTACTTGAATTGGGACACCACTTCTAGTTGATCCCTACGCAGCGCGATGACTGGGTCTGCAGCTTGAGCTGCTGCATTTCTGCCAACAACCAGCACTTTAGTCTTCTTTGTACTGATTGTAAGTCTCCAATGCAGAAATGTGGCATCCATGGTAATGACAGCTTCCCTGAGCTTCTCAGCGGTGTCACATGCCAAGGGAATGTCATCAGCACACAGCAGAATCCACATCAGCACCTCCTCTGTGGGATTCTTGCAGTGCATGAGTTGGCCGTCTATCTTGCAGCAGATGGTGACGCCAAGCCGCTGCAGCTGTGGTAGTAGCTGGCAAATGACTGAGTCAAGAGGGTTTCAGGGTTCAGGGTTTAGGAGACACTGAACAAGGGTGGAGCAAGCAGACATCCTTGCTTGAATCCAACACTTGTGCCAACTGGGGCAGAGTCAACCTTGCTGCTGAGTGATGCGTGTGGAGGTCCTTGATGAGAGCAACAAGCTTTAGGGGTGCATACCTGCTGAGCAAGATCTGCCAGGCCATCTCCCTGTCCACTGACTCAAGGGCTTTGGTCAGGTCCAGCATACAGATGTGCAGAGTCTGGCCTTTGTCCCAGGCCCCGTTCCACAGAAGGCTCAAGCTAAACAGAGCGTCAACTGTGCCCCTGCTTGGTCTGAAGCCGCATTGCTCATCAAGAAGGCTGTCTGCCAGCCATTGTGAAAGGCGTGCACATAATACGCTGGCTTAGGCTTTCCCAGCTATGCTCTGCAGGGCAGTGGTGCAATAGTTGCTGCACCATCTGCTGCACCATCATTGAGTCCTCTGAGGACCTCAAACAGCCCATTACCAACTATATAGTCAGGCCTTTACAACAGGGCACAAAGGTGTTTGCTGAGAAGGGCATGTCCAGTGCAATTGCAGGCAGATTCAATGCACACCTTACAGCCATTGAGTAATACACTGGTGAGACAGTGCACAACACCAGGCGAGGAAAGATGATTGGATCCACTGTACACTAACTTTGTTTTGCTGAGGTTGACTTTGAGCTGGCGTTGTTCACAGAAGCTGGCCAGTGCATCCAGTTGTAGCTGGAGTTCTTCTGGGCTAGTGGACATCAGAATGAGGTCATTGGCATACAGCAGCAATGGGGCTAAGATGCCACCAAGCTCTGGCGCATCAATGCCAGCAGTCTCCAAAATATGCTTTTGCAGACCAATCACATACAATCCAAACAGCTTCGGGCTCAAGGGACACCCTTGCTTGACTCCCATCAACACCTGAAGATCTCAGAAAGTGCTCTTCTGATGTGTGTACCGCAGCGCTGTCGCGTGCATACATGGACTTGATGATGTCCAAAACCCTCCCTTGGACACCTAGGTCTTCTAGCACCTGCCGCAGCAAAGCACACGGTACAGTATCAAATGCTTTTCCGACATCCACTAAATTACAGTACAGCTTGCCACTTCCTCCCTTGGCTAGCCCGTTTCTGCTTGTATATGAGTGATTTCAGAGTGAAAACGTTGTCAGATTTACAGGGTTCATGCTATTGCATGCATGCAAAAGACAAGTATTTGACTGGCGTGCCACAGCAGCAAACGATTGACTGCGATGCCAGCCAGAGTGAGTACGGCATGTGTGAGGCGAGTGATGCTGTTGTTATGCCTGTCTAGCAATGAACCAGGCCAGCATCACAGCTTAGCCAGCCCTATTTTGCTGAGCATTTGACACCATGCATACTGCTTTTCACTGGATGATTGTGTTGTTGCACATTCAGCTGAGCAGGAAATGGCTGATGGCTCTTCTTGCATGGCCTGTTCATTGACGGATCAGTGGTGTGTTTGCAGCTTGCTTGAGGACAACTCAAGGCTGTACCAGCAGCTGAGTATGCAGAACCCACACTCTGCACACAAGATCCTTCCAATCTAGCCAACATTGTTTACAATGGTACAGAGCTGGAGCCATCAAGCCTTGTTGAGGAACCAGATAAGATTTCTGAGCTGATTGAAGGTATTGCTGCGCTAGCCAGATGTCACATAGTTGGACATGGATGCTTCTGTTTCAATGGTTTTTGGGGGGGGGGGGTGCATCTCTGTGTGGGTGTGTGTTTGCCTGAAAACTTGTCTGTGCCTCACATTCTTGGTGTTGCTGCTCATTTCTGACAATGACCTTTTAAACATAGGTGGGAAAACCCACTGGCAGAGGGTTCATTTTTGACTGCAGCAATGGCAACCTCTGACGGATCCTGTCCAGAAGCAGCAAGAGCAGCATGCAGTTGAGGTCACTGCTGAGGTCAATGAGACCATGAGGCAAATGGCAGGTCAGTTTGCCACTAGTGTGGGCCAGTACTTTTGGTGCAATGACGCAGACATTCAAATGCCTTGGCTGCCCTTATGGCTGTTAACTTAAGCACAAAAATGATGCATATTTGTATGTTTGCATGTGATAATTGCATCACTGCTTCAGTGGCAGGGTCACTCCGTACAACTAGTTGCTCATGCATAGTCCTCACTTGTACTGCATGCAGCCCATTCACCCAGCAGCCAACTTTCTCTTGTGTTTATGTTGTACAGTCTTTAACAGCAGGTGAGGCAACATGTGTAATTGCTAGTCATGTCACCTTGTCTGGGTATTTAGTGGCAATGATTGGCAACTCACGCATGGCTACTCACTGACAATGCACGTCGCTTGACAGTGGCATCAGTTCTGCATCTCAGAGGGCCATTCCTGCATAGACTGTGCCATTTATCATCTACAGTGACTATAGACAGCCCGTACAAACTTTCATAGCAGTGACAGCATGCAGGTGCACCATCTGTTGTTGCATGCACTGAAGGTTGGGCCTCCACCTCTGCTGCAGACACAGAGTGCTGGTTCCTCCACTTCTGCTTCAGGTAAGCCCTGCTGCATGCACGCTGTGTGCAACATGCATGCTGTTTCCCTGTCAAAACATGCTTTACATGCTTTTTGAAGCTATGTATCCTTTGTAACCAAGCATCGCATCAAGAATTTGCTTTGCAGCAACGCGCATTACATTTCAAGAATCATGATCATGTCTTACTCTTTGCTCAACTCTGTTTGCTGTCAATTCTTTTCCAGCTTTATTCGTTTTGTGCTGCACTTGCTGAATTTTGGTGTGTACGTAGAGCCTAGATCAGATGTTGATGGGTTGTACTAATGAATGTTGCATTTTGTAGCAGGTGAACCTTACCACTGGAAGAGACTGCTTGATGACTGTAGCAGCTCCAGTTCCAGTCTCCAAAGCGTCATCAACCATGTGTGGAGAGGCTGTACAGAGCTGATCAGGATCGAAGAGCAGGCCTATGCTAACAAAGGCAAAGGCAAGTAACAGCTCAGTCGTACGTCAGACTCAAACTTCATGCAAACAGCTTGGTAGAGACATAGGAGCTGTGTTATGCGGGGGTGTGGATCGGACGGTGTCACCGTTTTTCGTTACCGCGGTTCCAGTCAGTGAGCGGTGACGGCGTCTTGATTTAGGATGTGCTGCTAAGCGGTGCAGTGTAAACAGGCCTTTAGGGTCAAAGGACCCTTAGCTCACCGAGGTGTTCAAGAGTCGACAGTTGAAGCGCAACATCTCACTCGGGTCGCCTCGACGCCATGATGTTGCCAGCGGGGCAGCGGCTACACCATAGCGTTGTGTTGCCAGCTTGCTGTCCACCTCGCCTTCGACTGACCGCTGTTATTCAGCGCGGCCGATCCGCTCCTACTGTTCCTGTGCCCGTCAGCCACCGCCCCAGCCACATAGGTCAGCAACGAGGTGGGAAAGGAGAACAGCTGAAGAGCACCAAACCTGCAGTACGATGCTACTCCAGCAGACAGCCTATTGTGAGTGCGGCAGCCTCTGCTCCACCTGCAGAGTTCAAATGGGGAGCAGACATGAAAAATTTGGGCCTTTCCGTGGGTCTTGCTATTGCTATCTGGTTCATCCCACCTCCGGCAGGCGTCACGCTACCGGCATGGCACCTGCTTGCCATCTTTCTTGGCACAATCGTTGGGATCATCACCAAGCCATTACCTCTGGGAGCTGTGGCTATGATGGGACTAGGGGCCACAATGTTGACCAAGACCTTGACCTTTGCAGCAGCTTTCAGTGCCTTCTCCAGCGAGATTCCGTAAGAGTCCATCATTGGCACTTCGGGTTAGCCAAGGCAATTTGACACCTCAAATGCCTATAATCTGCTCAATGTCCTTGTCCTGTTCAGGTGGTTGATTGCCATTGCGTTTTGGCTATCTGGTGGTTTCATCAAATCTGGCCTGGGCAACCGAATTGCATACGGCATTGTTTCTCTCTTTGGAAAGACCACTTTAGGCCTGACCTACAGCTTGGTGTTTGCTGAAGCCCTGCTGGCACCGGCCATCCCCTCTGTGGCTGCTCGTGCAGGTGACTGGCTTGCAACAATTGCTCAATCCTCTGCACTGCTTGCTTTGCAAAGATTTTTGTCCAACCTGCAGCAAGATGCATTCAGCCTGTCTGTCTTTATGTGCCAAGCACAACTGGTCATACCACACACAAACATTTGGTCGTGGTCCAAAAGAAGTTTGGTACCTCTGTTTACTGCAGTCGTGCCTCTGAGAAGGTCAAGATTGTAGGGTTCACATCATAAATCCAATTTAGCAAATAGCAGGACATCTCACTTATAGCAGTGCTGGCAACAGTGCATGTATTGCAGGTGGCATCTTCTTCCCCCTGGCCAAGGCCCTTTGCCTTGCTTGTGGCAGTGACCCAGCCAAGGGTACTGAAAAGAAGATGGGAGCGTATGTCATGAAGACGTGCTTCCAGACTAGTTGCATCTCCTCAGCTATGTTCATTACAGCCATGGCCGCCAACCCTCTGGCTGTCAACCTGGCCTCGGAGGCGCTAGGACAGCCAATCTCATGGGGTGCTTGGGCCTTGGCTGGCATTGTGCCCGGTCTCATCTGCCTCGCTGCTGCTCCTCTCATTTTGTACGTCCTCTACCCTCCAGGTAAATCTCTCTCTTTTCAGATCACAGGATGGCCTCAGGAAGTGCTACTGCATACAGCATACAAGGCTTTCTAAAGGTGCATGCAGCGGGAGCCTTAGCCCTGATGCTGTGCTGCTGCATATGTTAACTCATACATGATGTCCATTAATTTGATCCCAGCAGACTATCATCTGGCAGCCTGAATGACCGTCAACAGGCTGACTGGACTGAAAACGGATACACAGTGTACAGTTGCAGCGGACAGTGCTTGCTTTGCTGCTTGTCTTGCCTTATTTGACTCTTTGCCCTAAAGTTAGCATCAGCACTCCACTCCTGGTACCATGTCTAGTCCTTTTCTTTTTTTCTCCACCATGACTTTTCTCTCCACCATGACAAACTGTGCAATCTGTGCAGAAATGAAGGACACTCCTGATGCTCCCAAGCAGGCCAAGAAGGAGCTGGAGAAGCTGGGACCTCTGTCTTTGGACGAGAAGATCACAGCCGGTGCCTTTGCAGTCACTGTGGGCCTCTGGATCTTTGGAGGTGCCATTGGCATCAATGCTGTGGCTGCTGCCTTGCTGGGACTCTCCATTCTGCTGATCACCAATGTGGTCAAGTGGAAGGACTGCTTGGGTAAGTGACGCTGTTTGCTGCCAGCTGCTTTGTTGAATGGCCTGTAAATGTCACATGCTTGTTATTGATTATGGCCAGAGGCTGTTTGTCAATTAAGCATGTCATGGTATTGATTGATGTATGATGTGGCTGTTCTGCAGGTGACAATCAGGCTTGGGACACCTTGACCTGGTTTGCTGCCCTCATTGCCATGGCCTCGTACCTCAACAAGTACGGCTTCATTAAGTGGTTCTCTGACAATGTGGTCAACTTGGTGGGCGGCCTAGGATTGTCATGGCAGTCATCCTTTGGAGTGGTCGTGCTGCTGTACTTCTATTCTCACTACCTATTTGCTAGTGGAGCAGCACACATTGGAGCCATGTACACCGCTTTCCTGTCTGTAGCCACAGCATGTGGTACACCAGGCATGCTTGCTGCCATTGCGCTGGGCCAACTATCCAATGTCATGGGATGCTTGTCCACGTACGGTATTGGCTCTGCACCCCCTTACTTTGGAGCAGGGTATGTGCCTCAGTCAAAGTGGTACCAGCTGGGTTTCATCATGTCAGTGTTCTACCTGGCAGTTTGGTTGTTTGCTGGAGGAGCATGGTGGAAAGTCATTGGCCTCTGGTAGTCAGTGATGTCAATGATGCAATTAGCTGCTGTAAGCAGTAGCAAAGCTTCATCTATACCTGTAATAATTGTATCACGGAGCTTGTTTGTCTTCTTCGTGGTCTACCTGATGGGACACAGATGCCAACTTGAGTTTGGCGGGTTTGGTCAACTTGTGTCACATGCATAGTAGCATTCCTTGCATGATATGTCTTGCTGTTGGTCTTGGTCTTGTTCCTGACGGGACCTTTTTGAAGTGTGGTGAGCAAACACCAGCATCAGCATTTCACAGAGTATATGCAAGTGGCATTGACTGGATTGCTACATGATCTGTCCGCTAGCCAGCCTGCTGGCCCGCTTGTTATGTTGGTTCGATGGTCATGAAATAGCACACATTCCTTTGTGTTAGGAACCCTATAACCAAGTCTCCAAAGATTGCAGTTATCAAAAATGCTCGAGAAACTGTCTGGATCAGTGGCATGTGTGACCTTTCACTGGAACATTGTTTCAACGCTGGCATCTCTGTCAAGAAAAAGCACATATGTATGTATACACTTGAATGGCATGTGCAGCAATGTCTGTATCACCCTATCGCACATGTGGTGGAATCCAGATCAACGACCACAAATACAGAAGAGGCCTATTGACTATTGGTGGACAGTATTTAACTGGTACAGAAAGCAATATCCTGCTGAACTCAATCACATGTACAAGACACAACATTGAGGTAAGAAGTCAAGCCACTGTAGATCAGCTGACTGAAGGTCACCAAGGTCACACTTTTGCAGGCATTGCTTCAGACTCATTTCCTCCCTCAGCCCCTGCACCTCCCTCCTCAGCAAGATAGCCATCTGGATTCTCTGGTGCCTCAGGAGCATCAGAGTTCTCAATGACTTCACCGCCGCCCTGTTGCTGCTCTGTGGGCTCTGCCGCTGCCTCACCAGCTGTGTCTCCTGTAACATCCAAGCAAATCTTACTACAAAGGAAGGCAGCATGCCATGAATGCCAAGCTGTTGACCAGTACCAGCGATGATTGGCTGCAATGTGCTGTTCAGACTCCATGCAAGCTAGGTCAAAGCAAGGGGGAAAGCAAAGACAGGTTTAGCAAGCCTGTCCTTATGACCTTAGCCCTTACCGACCATGATCTGCTCGTGTCAAAGTCTCAAGTGTGCTGCCTGTGGATGATGTCTATGGACACCCCAGCACCCTCGAGAAGCATCAAGTGCACATGCCCAAAGTGCAGAAGCAAAAAAGCCTGAAGTGTCCACACCTGATGCAGGTTCTGCTTTGACAGGCGCTTGAACAATCCCTTGCCGTTCCAAATTCCGCCACTTGTCCTTCAAATCAACTTGACTACGGCTCTTGAACACATCTCCTGCCTCGTCCAAAATCTTCTTCCACTTCCCTTTGCCCAACTGCATTACAAGTGCCACATCCACAGCAGCACCCAACAGCTATGGGCATTTGCAGACTCAATGCTCACACATGGAGCACATTGCTTGATGGCCTTATGCTGTGAGGTTTGGTGCTACTCAATAAGGAGAAAACCGCCAGCAAGACCATAATCAATGTTGCTTTGACAGATTGTCTGCATATCGATGCATGGTTGTGCATGAATTGAACACATTGTGTGCGTGCTGACTTGACACACAGCAGCTCCCATGTCGTGCAGCTGTCAGGAAAATTTGACTCGAGCAAGTGAGTGACCTGGTTGGTGAGCATGATGAGGGTGTTGGTCTCCTCCTCGCTCCACCGGCCCACCTTGCGCCTAGGGCCGCCACTCTTATTCTTCTTCCCGCCTTCAGAGGTGCCATTGACTCCCTGGTCATCTGGAGTGCCATCTAGGGGCGCTACCATGCCTGGCGCCACTGCCATCTCCATCTTCACCTGGACCCACTCAATCTCAAATAGTCTGGGGGTGACATGCCAGTGCATCTTCATCCCACTGAGAGGTGGACACCATCTAGGTGTCATTGCTGCTGCGTCATCATGCACGCTGTGGAGACAGCTAGGATGCACTGTGTGCACAAAGGTAATTGATTGCGTGTTCAATGGCGACTGGCCATCAGCAATGCTAAATGCCACATGTCACAGCTCACCCCATCTGGTGTTGCCTGAGGGCTATCCCAGTAGACAGGGCGACCTCCTTCGCCCCCAACCAGGACCCCACCTGCTACCTGCTCCCCTACGGCTGCCTGCAATGCCTGGAGCGGCGCACCTCAGAATCTCAAAATGAACGCTTGCTGGAGAATAAATCAAACATCAACATGAGGAAAGCTGGCACCAGTTTGGATAAGCTGACAAGTGATGACTGAGACATGTCAGCATAAAGAGCCCTGTCTGACAAAAGAGATAAACAGGACTTGTCTCACTTGACTTGCCTGATGGGTTGGGTACATCAACAGAATACTCCGACCCTTCTCAAATCACACTTCATACAGGTAGCTGACACACATGAAAACACAAACTCTTCATTGAACTGGTCATTGAAACCAAGTTGTTTCTGAATTCAACAAAGACAAGTATGCAATACAGTGAGCTTCAGAAAGAGACCTGACTAAATTGACCCTGGTGGAGGCCTGCCAGTTGTGCCTGATGCAGGGTAGCAGGCAAAGGGTCCTGCCCTAGCATACGCAGTTGCTTGCTATGCTGCTGCAGATCCCCCACAGCATCTGGCCCCCGACCACGTTTCAAGCCCAGCCCAGACTCTGCAGAGAGGTGGCAAGAGTGGTGTTCAGCAAACTGAAACACGGGGAACAAGGGGAATATGCCACAGCCAGCATCACAAAGGTACGTCTAGCAGCATGTGACAGACATCTGCTGTCTGCAAATCTGGCTTCGAGGACAATTGATGCTTAACAGGTCAGTCAAGAATACACATGCAACTTGCACACCACTTCAGGACTACAGACCACCCTCAAGGTTTGCTTGCACTGGCTGTTTCTGCAAAGACCTCACAAACACCACTTGGGATATCAACTGGCCAGCAGCTGACCACAAGCATGCAAAGTGAAGACAACCGGTGCATACCAGAGCCAGTCATGTATGGCATATACCGCCCTGTAGCCACATCTGTCTCCAAAACCTGCACATGTTCAAACAGTCCAAGAATCTCACTATAAGCTCACGGTCCAGCAGTTTCACCCCAAGCTTGAGTGCACACAGCATGGTTAGCCAACAATGCTCACCTTGAGCAATGGTGGACCCAAGGCTGCTCGTGCTTTGGTGACATAAGCCAGCAGCAATTCACCAAGTGTCTCCAAAGAGTACTTGTGCAAAAGCTCCTGGGCTTTCTCCGAGCTGATAACAGCTTCCTTGAGTTCCTCTCTCCTAAACAAAAGGTTGATTGATGTCTGCAAGAAGCTTGACTAAAATACACAACACTGCGCTTGGCCAGACTACTACTGAGTTTGTTGTCAAGCTAATACCTGTGAAGCTCCAGGGGAGTGCTTTCGCTCTCGCTTGGTGGCTGAGGGAAATATTTATCTACCAGAGCATTGTAGGATACGGCTGCTGGCCCCAGTAACACACCACCAGCATCTCTGAGACTACGTAGAACAAGGTCTGTCTTGACCTGTCAACAGCCAGAACCCTCAGGCATTGCCCATTGCCGGTACGTGGATGTCCAGGGATATTCACAGCTAAAGCTGTACCTGGACATAGAGCTCTAAGGCAGGACTCAGATCCTCGACGCGACAAGCTGGCGGGTACAGGTCAGGGCTCTCGTGACTGAAGTTTGTGAGGCAGTTCAGGGCGTCCAAGGAAGACTGCGTGATATTTGCAACGTTGTCACGCAGCACACGAAGCATAAGCCGAACTTGTATCGGAGGCGGGAGCTCCCCGACATCGCACAGGAAGCCGTCATAGAAGTGCTTTATGAGCTCGTCCTCGACTTTGTCCTGCTCAAGCAAATACTCCAGAACCCACAAGTTGCTACTGATGATGGATTGTCGACCGGCCTGAGCCATCAGCTCAGCGCCAAAGCCCTGAAACTTGCAAGGGTATGCTCAGAAACCTTGCAACGCAAGGGTTCAAGCCAGCTTGCTTCAGATCTGCGCCCACAAATAAATTTCCAAATCCCGGCCGAAAATGATGTCTATCCCCATCTACTAATGCGAGTTAGGACAACATTGGCGCCGGCACTCCATCAGCACCAGGTGGCGTATTTCATCCATCAGCTTTCCTGCATGCTGGCAGCGGTTAGTAAATGCGCAGATATGACACCTCTTCTTGCGAACGGCAGCGTTGTTTAGTCTTTCCTGCCTTTTTGGATTTTTGTCACAATTCATTAAATGGAAGGCGTTCATTTGACATGTGTTGCAAATCAATGACGTTGATCCTACAACAATGCACACTGAGAGGGTATCACAGGATGGCAGGAGGTTAGAAGGAGAATCGCTGCATGCATGAAAGGGTCACGTGCCCTTTGCACTCACAACCTTCTACTACTACTTGATCGTCTGACTGTTGTGAGCAAGCATTCTCTTTCTGTCTGCCTCTCTTTCCCTCAATCTCTGCAGATTCTTTCGTGGGCGCAGTGGTTGCAGACACATTGTGAGTCACGCGCGGTCTTGCCAACAGCCCATCCGCTTTATGGGCTATCGGCTGGCTGCAGGCATCGCCATAGTTTTCACAGCAATTCTATTGGGGCTGGGATTATATACGAGGTCAGCCCGCTGGTCTCGCGTTGGCTTTTGGCCAGCTCAGCAATACCATCTGAACTTCACTGGAGATTCAGCGCATTATCTGAGGGGCGGCCTTTTTCCCACGATAGAACAACAACAGGAAGCAAACCGCATCTATCACGAGCACCAGGATATCGAATATGCGGCTTTGCAAGAAGCTTTGGACATTTCTGAATGGCAGGAGGCAATAGCCGTTCAGTTTGACACAAGTGATGACCCAAGCGCGCGCTTCACGCACCGGCACAGACTGATCTGGGACATCTTCAGTCCCTTTTATAGTTGTCCTTCACAAGAACGCGTCGGCACACCCCGAAAACTGTTTGACGGAGGAAAATGGATGTGTGGAGTTCAGCAGCTGTTACAGGTGTGAGAGCAACTTTCGGCTGCTTGGCAGTCGTTACTTGTGTCGGTGACTTGTCAAACACTATGCTGTGACTTGGTCGACAGTTTTATCAAAGAAAGTGCATGATTGCAGAAGCCTGGCTGTGTGGTTTACTCCTTTGGGTCAAATGGGCAGGTCACTTTTGAAGAAGCGCTTGTGGATATTACACATAAGCACTGCGAGGTGCATGTTTTTGATTTCACCCTCAGTGCAGAGCAAGCACAGGAAGTGGAAGCGATTGAAGGGGTTCTTTTCCATGATTATGGCATTGGTGTGAATGATGAGATTGTAAATGGCAGGTTTCAGTATGAGAATCGTGTGGTCAACTCATATGAGCTAAAGACCCTCCCAACTATCATGAAGGAATTGGGCCATGATTGGGTCCATGTCTTCAAAATGGATATCGAAGGAGCAGAATATGAAGTGCTGCCATCTATCATGACACATTATGCTGAAGCACAACAAGTTGTTCCAGTCACCCAAGCTCAGATTGAGTACCATCATTGGGCAGGTCGACCATCCACAGAGCATTTGCTCAGTACTTTACGGCTTGTAGAAGAGGGTGGTTTCAGAGCTTTTCACTCTGAATTCAACTACCATGGAGAGGCATGGAACTTCATTGAATATGCATACTTACATGTTGATAATGAAGGTCACGTCGTAAGTCCAACAGAGCCTGGACCGTATCACGTCAAAAGCAGCAGCAGTCATAGGCCAAGCAAGCAGCCTTGAATATGCTCATTCTCCACACATGACTTGATCCCTGCTTGCACATATGTGTTTCTTTGAGGTTTTGAACGTTATTCAGCACTCAAGACTGTCCTGTGCCAACGCATTGTGAGGTGGTATGTCACTCACTGGTTGGCAAGGTCTGCATGATAGTTTACAGGAGGTGAGTGTGTCAAACTGCGATTGACTCGATGTTAACCTGCTTCTGCTGCAATTGACCAAATCGATTGTAAGTCGATGGGTGCAAGATTCTAAACAAACAAACTTTGGTGAACATGGCTTGAAGCTTGGTAACATGAATACAATCTGTGTGAGAGGCCTCGGCTGATGCTGACAACAACAAACAAATCACAAACCCTAACAGTAAATACATCAGCTGACTGCAGACTTGTAATGGCGACAAGCTATTCAAAGCTACCATACTTGTCAGGCAAACAGCAATACCAGCTACACACATGTCCAGTTCACATGGGTGGTCCAACCAACATGGCTGCTGCTTGCCCCTCTGTA
>JAABUW010005838.1_pt1 | contig 15785 bp, 21 predicted proteins | sample 5560081 | NCBI WGS metagenome assembly JAABUW01 (sample SAMN10711882, study PRJNA513363) | rock metagenome | isolation source: Antarctica rocks | place: Antarctica: Victoria Land, Knobhead sud | reverse complement strand
CAAACATGACTGCTGATGTTGCAAAACAGCCGCTGACAGATACAGCAGAGCAAGACAAGGCTCTCACCAGTGAGGCGTCCTTTCGTCGCAGCTGTTCGTCCCTCTGCTGCAATTGGCGCAGGACACCATTCAGCTCTCTTTCATCTTCAAATGAATGCACTGCTCCACCCTGTAGAAACAGAGTTTTGTAATGCTGGAAACCTATTCATAGATTGGAACACCAAATAAAGGGCAGGCAAGAAGGTCAAGGCATACAAACATTTACATTTGTGCGTGTTCTGCGCAAAGCTCCCTTGTATACAGCAATTTGCGACTCCAGCCTGTGAATGTAAGCCTGCAAAACACAACAGCGCATCAGAGACGCATGCATCAAGCCAATAAGCAGGCTTGAAGGCAGGCCACATCGTCAGAGATGCAAGGCAGCCTCAATGCTAACCTGTTGCACATTCATGTGGCGCAAGCAAGTATCAGCCTTCTCCTTACTGAGCTTGGCTTGCATACCCAGACTACGTGCATTGGTGGCAGATGAGGCAGCCCTTGCTTGACCCTGAAACGATTACGCAGCTGAACTGAGGGTGTAGCCGATTGGGGCACGACGAACACTAACACAGTGAGCACACTTGCCTGAACAGTATGCGCAGGATGGCCTGTGATGGCATGTACGCGGTTTCTCATCTGTGCACACGCCTGCATCAGGCAAGTTCTGTGATGAAAGCCACGACTAAACACCACAGGGTATACCAGGCGTTGCAGCAGCACTCGACGGATTGCTCTTTGACCAAAAACCAGGCTGACCTTGTTGAACAGCGAATCCTGATTGGCCTTGAAGCCAACAAGGGATAAGGCGGACTGCCACATAGCACTGTGCAATCTATTTTGGCTGACCCGCCATTGCAAGTGCAGTTGCAATGGACACTCGATTCTGGGTGTATGCCGGGATGCAGCAAGCGAGTCGCTAGACAGGGTGTGTGTGCTGGTGTGTGTGTATGCTACTTGGCAAGTAGTACTTGCGCTTGAACATTCATTTCATTCATTCATTAACAGCACGGATCCTGAAACTGCCTTCGAACTCTTCTTCAGTAGGTGAAATAGAAGGCAGCAGCAGCAGCGTTTGATGTGCAGAAGATCAAGTTTCAGTCAGCAGCCTGTTTCTCAGCGATGCTTCGTAGATGCAGTTGGCAAAGCGGTTGTCATCAGCAGCGTTGTGTAAAGGCCTGCCCTTGCTGTTGATTACGAACGGCAACACCCAAATGCCAAATATGTCGAAACCCCAACAGAACACGCTCTCTGGCTTGACCCTCCAAAGCAAGTCTGGACTGCAGCTCATGACCTCACAATGTATAGGAAGCATATGAGACAAGCGCCGCATTGCCTGCGCGGCATCTATCTTGCAGCACTGTTTGTCCTGAACGCCCTTGCTCAGTCCGACACGGAGGAGTCTGCGCTTCTTGACTTTGCGGATCAGCTCGACAACTTTCAGGTGCTGTGTAATCCAAATTTGTCATAAGACTACCTGCTGTTACATTTGAGTCGCTCTGTTATAAAGCCAGCTGATCTCGTGCTTGCTTCGACCCCAGCTGATCTTGCGCAGGACTTGATCTCCAGCCCACATTGGCACGGCTGGGGCAAAGACACAAATTTTCTTTGTCCGTCAAGGCAAACTGTCACATACCGAGAGCAGCTTTGCGAGCCCTCTTACCCTGGGAGTATTGATCCCCGTAGTCAGTCCTGGACAGGCATAACTTGTACACCAGAAGGCAAAGTCCTGTGCCTGAGCTTGCCTGGATGGGGCTTGCAAGGCAACGCCAGTGCGTTAGAGCAGCTGCAATCGCTGCATTCCTTACAGCTTGTCAACCTGGCTAATAACAGCCTGGCAGGTGACCTTTGCAGCAATGGCCAGCAGGCAGTAGTCTGTGGGTGTAGATTGTGTCTGATGCAAGCTAATGCTGCCTTGACAGGCACATTGCCAGCATCTCTGCCAGCATCTCTCAGGACCGACAATCATGGTGCCTTTCCAACTATCAGCGTCGTCTACCTTTCCAATAACAGCATCAAGGGCACATTGCCATCTGAATGGGGAAAGGCAGTCATGGGATGGGGTCCCACGCTGGAACGATTGTATCTTTGACAACAATCAGCTGACTGGAAAACTACCTCAGCTGTGGTCTGACAGCAATTCTTTGTGGAGTCTTGAAAGAGTTGACTTGTTCAACAACCAGCTGACTGGATCTGTAGATTGGGATGCAAGACATATGCCCAAGCTGGAAAATCTGGTTCTGGGTCCAGGTGAACGTGCTAAGTGTCAGCTCCGCTACCCTCTGTTCTCACATCTTCCAGCTGCAATGCTATATAGCAGGAGCCTTTGAGACATGCTAGATTCTGGCTTTGCAGGCAATGAGTTTTGTGGTAGTGTGCCTCGCGCTCTGGAAGGTGGTGCGCAGCATTGTGGGATCTCAGGATGGACAGCAGCTCCAGGTGGAGGTCTCGCAGTTTCTCAAGCCTTGTCCAAGATACTTGTTGGGCATCACTGGAATAATTGTTGTCACAGGTAACATTGCACACTCCATGCTTACGTCAGTCATCACTACCCTATTCAGCGTTCAGGGGAGGCATATGTCTCAATTGAGACCTTGAGCAGTTTGCAAGATCATTGCATTGTTTGCTTATAACAAGTCATTGACATGACCAGGAGGCACCCTTTGCTGTGCAGGCTGTTTAGCTAATATGAGCAACTTTGTAATGTATCGCAATTGAAGTGCCTGCCTCCTGCTGCAGCTGATGTGGCTGCTGATGTGGCTGTTGAGCACCATTGTTTCTGCTGCAGGATTGGTGCCGGCAGTTATGGTAGTGTTTGTAGCTGATGCTTTGTTACTCCTGAGGCTCTCGACACACCGAGGCAATCAAGCACAGGCTGATTCCATCACTGGCAATTGGTCAAGCAACACCAGCACCTCAGCTTTTCATGTGCACAAAACCTCTGTTGACAATCTGTCAGGCTCATTTGCAAAGCGTCTGAGCTCGGCTCCAACCAGTGACATTTCGGACTCATGGACAGTGTGTCAGCTGACACCTGCCCCAACTCTACCAGTCAGAAGTTACACAAACCATACAGGATTTTATACAGCACTGGCATCCTTGGGGACAGAACATTGCAGGTCTTTGTTGCCTCTGTCACCGCTGCAAACTGAAGAAACCTTCCGCTTGATTCCTGCACCTCTTTGGCAAGAGGTAGCAATTCCTGCAGACAGGGTCTGCATTGCGCAGACGCCTGCTGGGCAAGACTGGATGTTGGGTCAAGGCTCCTATGGCAAGGTCAGCTATACCTGAGCATCCATTGGCAGTCATTTCACTATATGTCAGTGCATTGCGAGGAGTAGACCATGTGTCTGATGAAGCTGCCTCTGTGCTTTCGTCAATAGCAGCGCAAAGTTTTGGTACGCCTAGTGCGCAAGCGGCAGCTTGCATCTTTTGATTTTTAGACATCGGCAACAGCAGTGTTGACAGCAGTTTGATTGTGTGCAGTGATGCTTTGCAGGTGTTCAAAGGTGCAATGGACAGCGTTCACGATGTGGCTGTCAAAGTGTTCAGCGCACCCTGCAGTGATCGTGACATGGAGGTTCTACAGACAGAGATTGCAGTTCTCCGCAGCTGTAACAGCAGGAACATTGTGCAATTTCATGGAGTGTGCTTCAAGCAAGACAACATTTGGGTGGTCATGGAACTCCTGCAGCAGGGCAGCCTCTACAATGCTTTGGAACGCAGCAAAAAAAGATGTCTCTGGTATCGCAGGTGCACATCTGCTGGTTTCCTTGTTATTGCTGTGACGCCGTCCTGCTACACCCATACCACCCATCCTACTACATCCCATGGCAGTAGCGTCATACTCCTGCCAAGACGCCTTTGGATGCATATTTGGACAAGGCGTGTCTGCGTGATGCCAAGCCCAATGCTTTGAAGACCGGCGATCTTGGCATGCTGGCCATTGTGTGCCCTGACAGGGAACATATCTACCTTACTGTGATTCCTGTCTGTCATTGCTGCTGGTTGTGAGCCAGTTTTTTATTGGGCTGTGTCTCATGGGCAATATGTATGCACTTGCCTGTGTTGATTTCCCTCATCTTGAGCTGAAGTTGTGAGCTGGACTTGTGTGTGCGTGAAGGGGTGCCAGCATCGCCTTGGACATTGCCATAGGTCTTCATTACCTGCATAGCCACAACATCATGCACCTGGATGTCAAGTCTCCTAATATCCTGCTAGCTGCAGACTACACCGCCAAAATTGTAGATGTTGGCCTCTCCCGTATCTTCACAACACAATCTATGCCTGTTGCTATGGTCAGTACTCCTGCAAACTGCTATTCAGTGGCAATTGAGCATACCACAAGGTGTTCAATTCACTGTGATGCATGCTCTGTTGCCAGCATATCTTTGTGCTGTCATGCTGTGTCATTCTTTGCAAGCATGTGCAGCGACAGCTTCAAAGATGCATAGATCACCTGCTGTGTTGCAAACCACAGGCCGAGGTCATCATGTACATGATGAAGCGTATTTCGCTTTAGACCAGCTGCAGTTAGTGTGGGTACAGTCAGCGCCATGGCAATTTTGAATCATCCATTGCCTGCAGGAGGTTGGGACCTTTCACTGGATGGCACCAGAGTTGATGTCTGTTGGCAAATGCACCGAGAAGGCTGACATCTTCAGCTTTGGTGTTGTCCTGTATGAGATATTGACGGGGGAAAGGCCCATTCGTGGCAGAATGAAAGCTGTCAAGTATGCGCCTTTTCTGCATCGCTGCAATTGCTGAATAGTTCATTGCCCGACGCTTTAGCTTAGTCCACACAATGATGCTAGCATCAACAGCAACCTGCTAAACTCCCTTATAGGCTACATTGCGCCATTGCCCCTGGTTTGCTGAACAATTGCGGCCTGTGCAGACTGTCCAATTGTAGCTCACCAGACACAGCTCACAGCAATTGTGTGCTGTTTTTAGGGTACCTCGCCACTGTCCACTGCCTATCTTTCAGCTGATGAACAGGTGCTTGATTGAGCAGCCAGAACAGAGACCCAGTGCAGCCGAATTAGTGCAGATCATCGCAGCCAATCTTCCTCAGAAGTCTACGCTTGCTCCCAGGAAGTGAAATCGTGATGCAAGGGCTGCAGCAGCAGGAGCTATCGCAATGCCCACTGCGCATATTGGCAGCAGCGACAGTCTCAAGCAAGGTTTGCAGCATTCAACACTTTATTCTGTATTTAGCCAGCATGATCATGTTGTTGGCTTAGCAGGTTTTTCAAGCAAGCGTATTACCTTTGTGTGAGCACCAGCAATGGTGAGTCTAGCAGCAGCACTGTGCTTGATTGCATGATGTCTGCAATGATGGGCTGCACAGCGTCTGATGTGCATGCTTGTTGCGTCCAGGACATTGAAGAGCAGCTCCTCTGGCATACATCCAATATCTATGAGTGTACAGCTTGATGTGTTGACAGTGAGCCTTGGGCTGATTCCGAACAGGCAAAGAAAGGAGTGTGAAGCAAACAGCTGTTTGCACAAAAGCGTGGAACTTGAATGATTTTAACGGATGAATTGCGCAGAGAGCAGCAAACTGTGTATACGTATGCCTTCGAAGGCTGCCTGCAATTTCGCCGTTTGATACCAATCACAACAGTGTTGGGCACTGTTTGGACACTCCCAAAGCCAGACGACGCATCAAACATGACTTGCTCTTTTTAAAGTTGTAACAGCAGCCTACAAAAACTAGCCTCCGAGATGCATTTCAGTGCAGTGCGCAGCCAAACACAATCTTGCATGACTGCGTACTGTGTCTGGTACAATACCCCTATGATCCAGGCATCCTGTGTCTCTCCCATGAGAATTGCATCCTTGTCAGGGATCCCAGCAGAAACTTCATCTGAGCTTGGCCCCTGAGTTGCACTCTATCGTTCGCTGATCTGTGTAAACCATGGCATTGAAAAGGATGATTCTGCATGACAAAGCAAGATCTGTGCGTGTGTGCGACTGCAACGCGTGCCAATCGTTCCACGAATCTTGTTTGCACAGAAGTTGCGCGCGCTCGACATGTAAGGTCCGTACGCTGTGTGGCGGCAGCTTCTGCCGATGTGCTGGGCGTAGACTGTAGACCCTAGCGATAAATGCGCCAGGCTTAATCGCACTGTTTCGTGTTGTGATCTACAAATAAGTTCGAGACGACTTTGTTTGCCGCGTGTGTCTTCGGGTCGCCGTCATCGACGAAGACAGCATCGATATATCATGTGCAACTGCAAGAAATAAGGTGTCCCCTCGTGATGGGTCTCGGCTGTCCTTTGCTGTGCCTGGTGGGGCTGCTATGCCTCACAGGCCTCTCAGCCTTTACGACAGAAGAGCAGGCACTGCTGCAATTTGCAGAGCAGATCAGCAACTTTGACGTAAGTTACCAACGCAGTCTGCAGCAAGCTGCACCGCAAGCAAATTACTCGTTTTTGGCAGAGCTGTACGCTCCAAGTGATAACTGCACCAACGTATTTTGCATTCAGGGTTTCTGCTGCGTTTCAGGAGGTGTACAAGACCAGCCAATGGCAAGGTTGGGGCAAGGACAGTAACATTCTTTGCCCCTCCGCTGAAGTCAACACTGATAATGAGTACCTTTGCTTTCCTAACTATCCTGGGGACATTAATGCTACAAGCCAGTCTTGGACCGGCATTGTTTGTACACCCAACGGCACTGTCTTGTGCATCAGCCTGCCTGGCTGGGGACTGACAGGCAATGTGAGCGTCCTGGAAGAGCTTGTGCCTTTGCAAGACATGCAGCTGTTGAACTTAGCAAACAACAGCTTGACAGGTACATTCTATCAACACTGCTGACAATTGTCAAGGTCTGTGCAGTCCGATCTGGTGTACTCAGACCACTGCTGAAATCTGCAGGTTCCTTGCCAGATACCCTACCTGCTCAGCTCAACAACTCAGACCCTGGCAATGTGTCTCTGAGCTTCATTTACTTGTCAAATAACAGCATCTCTGGTTCTTTGCCAGCAGTATGGGGAGATGCTGTCAATGGCTGGGGACAGTTTCTTCAAGGTTTATACCTGGACACAAATCAGCTCACCGGCCAGCTGCCACAGCTCTGGTCAGACAGCAATTCCTTGTCAAACCTTTTCAGAGTTGATTTGTTCCTGAATCAAATGACAGGCACTGTGGCCTGGAATCCCGTCAATGTGCCGAGCTTGGGGAATTTGGTCCTCTTACCAGGTGAGCGTTGTGTAAGCACATTTGCCATATTGGCTACAGGGTTGCTTTTGCAGTTGTGCTGGTGCAATGTCAGGCCAGAAGCTACATGCAATGTTGTCACAGTGTCCATGTTGTCAGCAAAAGCCAAACCACCTGCATGTGAAGTGAGTCCCGACAGGAGTGAACCATCATTGCTGAGCTACATTTGAGACTCTGAGTAGACCTGCTCAACTCCTAATAGCGGCGTTGCTCTGCAGGCAATGAGTTTTGTGGGACTGTACCCAGCGTGCTTGATGGAGTTGTACGCGACTTAACCGCAACCATAGGCATCAACGAAGTCCTGACCAATGTTACGAGATTCAACACTGCTTGTGGCTCTGGTTCAAGCCAAAGATCTGTATCCAAGGGTGCTATAGCTGGTACGCTCTTACAACTGCTGTTGAGATGCAATGCAAAGTGGACCCTGTGTACCTTGGTGGGTACAATCTGCAGTAAGCACTGCATTTATGATTTGGGCCCATTCTTGCAGTGACTGTGACAGGCAATTTGCGACTCAAGTGTGGTTAGTCAACACACAGCCGCCGTTTCACTGTAGCCATTGCTTCATGTCCGGTTGTCTGGATCCATGCTGCTGGCACTGCAATGAGGCTTGCAAAAAGTCGTCAGGGATACACAATGATTTCTTTTTGGGCATTAGCATGTGGTGGACCCAAAATTGTTGGACGATGTAGCTCATGCGCTCTGCACGCAACAGTGAGCTTTCCTTCATGAGCATAGTGTTGGCCCTGTCAATTGTCATCATTAGGGCTCTGTAGGAGGCCCTGTCTGGCCCCAGAGAGTGTCAAGCTGTGCGCCTGTAATGACTATGGAGCTTGCAATCGATTGCAGGGGCTGTGCTTGGATGTGTGTCAGGTGTCTTGCTGGCAGCGGCTCTTTGGCTCTTTTGCTGCCGTGGTAGGCTAGCATGTCCTGGTCGCAGCAACAATGAAGCAGCCACAGCAATGTCAAGGACAAAGTGGCCGTTTAGCAGGCATGGCAAACCTCAGGCTGCCCCTGTGACATCACAGGCAGATGTCAGCAAGTTGCGGTCTTTGTCCAGTACATCAAGTAATTCAAATTTACTTGCCAATGCAGCTGGCAGCAACCACCTGCCAGGCATTGACTACAGAGCAGCAACTTTTGAGGTGGCAGGTGTATAAATGCATGTTTTCCAGTTGCTCATAAGAGCTTGAGGCCCCCTTTCATTTGATGTTTGGTCACCAGTGCAAGTGCAATGTCAAACTCAAGGCATGATGCACCTGAGTCCCAGATGAGTCTCAGGTGCATCTTCAAACAGTAAGCTGTGCAGAGACATGACATTGCGATTACTAGGTCTGATGCAGACTGACAGCTGGGCAGAAGCCTGTGCAGCTTGGTACAGGCAGTTGATTCTTGCACGCAATTAGCGAGGATACGAGGTCTCTGTTGTGCCTATCATGCACACCCATTGCTGAACAGTACTAATTACAGCAGTTGTAGTGGACGGTCCCTTCAGGTGTCCACATGCTTAGTTGTTGCTAGTTTTTCTTCAGCTAATTTGCTGGATAGTGTGTGTCAGGCTGTGCTATTGTCTGAGCACAGATGCTATTGGTTGTGTTGCTTGTATGTACGCAAGAATCACATGACAAAGCAGCCTTTATGTACTTGGACTTAATGATACTTGATGATTATTGCCCGACATCTTTCGTTGCTGGATTGGATCTCGTTCCCTTTTGCAGCACCCGGGTGCACTGAAGCTGCTCTTGCTGGCTGTCTGTATTTGCTTGAGTCCTCAGTCTGTGGTGAAGAAACCTGTAACTAAGCCCTGTAACTAATCTATCTAGGGAAGTGCATGCAGACGAATGTCGAGACGGTAGATACATGTACTGAAACAGATCTACATCTTATATCTACAGCTACCGTACATGAATGTATCAATGTATATATATATATATATATTTGCATAACTGACTCCCATATATAAAGCATATATATTTTTGTCTAATTGACAGCAGTTGTCTAGGAAGTTTGTGACATGGGTTGGGGTCGATCGAGTCACCGGCGCTCGACAACAGAGTGACGTGCTGGAACTGCTTGCACGTACATGGTCTCTGGAGAACTTCTCGGTTATCTGCTCTTGCCCTAGTCTATTCTTGCGCTATTTCAGCAACGGTGCAGATCTCGACTCCCCCTACCGACAACCGCACGCATACACTGTCAGCAAGCAAGAAAGTGCTCTGAGGTCTCAACATGATGAGAAGTGCAAGTTATATTCTTGCGCCGGAACTATGATAGCCACAGCTAAGGTGCTGCCTTTGTCTGTACTGCTCTGTTTAACCGGGATCTCAGCTTACGCGTCGGAAGAGCACACTCTTCTTGACTTTGCTGCGCAACTGAGCAACTTCAAGGTGAGACGTTATAGCTTAGCCTTGGTGCGCAAACTTAAAAGTCCATGGCTGCAGTGTTGTTGTTATACCTCACCTGCACCTTTATAGCCTGCTCGTAACAGAGCAGCTGCAGCACTGACTGTGTACTTGCAGGAGGTTGCAGAAGCGCATCAATGGCAAGGTTGGGGCTTGGACAACAATAAACTTTGTCCACCCAGTCAGCTTACTACATCACAAGAACTGTGGTGTGAGCCTGGATATCCAGGAGGTATTCAACATTCCAGCCAGTCATGGACAGGCGTCACCTGTACTCCAGACGGCTATGTCACATGCCTGAGCTTGCCAAGCTGGGGGCTCCATGGCAACGCCAGTGCGCTGTTGCAGCTTGGGGCATTGACACACATGCAATTCCTCAACCTTGCAAATAATACCCTGTCAGGTGTGTATTTGTTGTATGCTCAATTGCCAGATATCAATGCGGCAAAATCAGTATGCAAGATAAGTGGCTTTCTCTCCGTGCTGTAGGTGTCTTGCCTGCATCCTTTCCGCGTGCATTTTCGCTTGAAAATGCAGGCGCTTGCTGGTTATCTGTTGTGTATTTGTCAAACAATAGCATTACTGGCTCTTTACCAGCTTCATGGGGTGATACGGACATTGGTTGGCGACAATCGCTTCAGAGGCTGTACCTGAGTGACAATCAGATAACTGGACAGCTGCCTCAGCTTTGGTCTGACTCCAACTCTTTGTGGAAGCTCAGCAGGCTGGATCTGTTTGGCAATCAAATGACAGGAACAATACCATGGAATCTTGCAAACATGCCAAGCTTGCAAAACTTAGTTCTGCTGCCAGGTGTGCCTCTGCAATTTGAGCAGCTGACTATTGCTGCATAGCGTCAGCTTTTTACTGTGTCCTGCAAGTTATGCTCCCTGTGCAGCATGTTGCCAACTTACATGTACATGTGTCCAACATACAATGTCCTCTCAATGTCCAGCATTTGGCTCTCAGCTGCTAAGCATCTCTGAAGATCCTTGGCGCCTTTTGTGCATGCAGGCAATAGTTTTTGTGGCACAGTGCCATATGAATTTGACGGTATCTTGCGTAACTATGCTGGTGATGAAGGCAGATATCAGGTGCTGGCAAATGTGACCGCTTTCAATGCCACATGTGCCCCTGATCATGCTGGTACCATAGGCACTGCTGCATTTGCAGCCACATTGGGTAGGCTCATCGACTTTAAAACCAGCTGCCTCATTGTGGATGCAATGCAATTTGTAGTGCATCTTCCGGCACAGCATTGCTCTGTGTCCCCTTGTGCCTGATTGCATTGCACCTTGAAACATTATCAGCAGAGCGTGCACAGAGCACAGGTGCAGTATGCATGGATCTCAGTGTTGTTGAACTGTATCACTATCATTGTTGAGTGCTGAATTATTTTTTGATCAATCTTATTGTTTGCAGGCAGTGCTTTGGCTGCCTTTCTAGGCATTGTGGTTGCTGTTTGGCTTTGGTGGTTCGTTTGGCACTCCACGGGAGGGTTTTTCGGGAAGCCATATAACGCTTTGCCAGGCATTGGCAAGCTTTTGAGGTGGCAGCACAAAGGTCCATACTTCTCAGACAGAGCAGATTCTCAGCCAAATATGTCTACATTGAGCATCCTTACTGAAAGCAGCGAAGCAGCCACAGACACTGACAAATCGGTTAACATGTTGATTGCCTCCAGCACATATGCAAAGATGGAGGCTGCTGCGACGCACAGCGTGTCAGACAAGTGCCTTCTTGCAAGCTCTGCAAGGTCACAAAGATCATCTGAAGGGACTGTATTTTTCACGTCCCGGCCAGTCATGACTGAAGTGAGCCATGTCCAATGGCCAGCAAGTCAGCAGTTTTTACAGCCCAGGCCCCACGCGCTTTTGATACCTGCACCTCTTTGGCAAGATGTGGAAATTGCATCAGAAAACATACGCATTGCCCAGACTTCTGCTGATACAGATTGGATACTGGGGCAAGGCTCCTATGGCATGGTATGACTCTCACCTCTCACGACTGCAGCTGTTTGATCATGTGGCTGATGCCAAGAAAATCAGTAAATTGCATTGAAGAATGCAGATGCATACTGAGGTCTGAGCTGAATTGTATGATAGCAGCCTCTGTTATAGAGCTTACAGTGTTTCAGCATCTTGCATGCACATGTCAGCTGCGCATGTTGTCATCATTTTATAGCATGTACTTGTAGCAGTAGCAGGTGGACCGACAGTGGCTCAGAGCGGACCTATGCAGGGCTTGTGTCCAAAAGGACCCTGCTAGGTTGTTGTGGTGCACTGTCAACATGCGTTTTGCTCGTCCTGGAAGCTACCTGTGTATTGCCTGTTTGAGAGCCTTGCTGCCTGATTGCAGTCTTTGGTACATTCTGCATCTGAAGTTGTCAATGCCTGATTTTGCAGGTCTACAAAGGCATCAAAGATGGAATTCATGATGTTGCCATCAAGATATTTAAGTCAGTGACCACTGAGAGAGATTTGGAGCTACTGCAAACAGAGATAGCAGTCCTACGTAGCTGCAACAATCGGAACATAGTCCACTTTTACGGCGTGTGCTTCAAGCAAAATGATGCGTGGCTGGTCATGGAGCTGTTGGAGAAGGGCAACTTATACAATGCCTTGGCTTATGGCAAGGGACTGTGTACCTGGTACAATAGGTACAATGCTATCATGCATTGCTATTTTGCTTGGGTGTCTCTTTTGTTCAAGTTGACAGGACTACACATGCATGCTTGTTGCTGTGCATACATTGTCAGGCCGACGGTAAGGTAGATTCTTCCTTGCAAGCGGCATTGCCTGATGGCAGCTTGCCCATGGACCCTATAACGTTTTGTTCTTTCAGGGGCGCTGGCATAGCTTTGGACATTGCGAAAGGATTGCATTTCCTTCACAGTCACCACGTCATGCACCTGGACCTCAAATCTCCCAACATCCTGCTGGCACAGGATGGCACAGCCAAAATTGCAGATGTTGGGCTGTCACGCATGTTCACTACACGCTCATTGCCTGTGGCCAAGGTGACTGATTTCTTCTTATGCTGCAATGGCTGAGTGGATTGCTCATCACCATGCTAAAGCATGGAAGCCAGCCAGAACCTTGTGATGCTGGCAACTTGATTGGTCATACGTCACAACTTGCACGATTAATTATCATGCCGTTTGTTGCTAAGAATTTTTGATACACCCTGCAACATGCATGTTCCGCTTCAGCTTCGGCTTTGTCATGCACATAGCTTGTGACAACATGCTTCACACTTTACTGCAGAATACTGGCACCTTCCACTGGATGGCTCCAGAGTTGATCTCCGCAGGCAGATGTACAGAGAAGGCTGACATCTTCAGCTTTGGTGTTGTCCTGTATGAGATAATTACTGCAGAGCAGCCAATTCGAGGCCGCTTGAGACCAGTGCAGTGAGTGCTTCATTCTCAGCAACACGTAAAGCAAAGCTGCTAGCAGCGCTGCAGTCTGCACGCTTCAGCTTCTGCACTCTGTTGTTTATGGTGCAAAATCAAACAGCATACATGCTGAGCACTGCACCTCATGTGTCATAGAGCGTGTTTGGTTGTGTCCAATACAACAGGATGCATGTCACCCAGGTTGACTTGGCTGCAGTGGAAGTCACTCAATTCAGCTGTCGCTTAGCATAAAATGCCTGTGACAATGGTGCAGTGAGTTGCCTAATCTGTTATGTTTGCTATCAGATTGGCTTTCAATGACAGAACATCAGGTGTGCCCTATCTTGCCCTGTTCTATGCAGGGTTCCTGAGCATTGCCCACAAGCTATACTGGACCTGATGACTCTGTGTCAAGCCAAATGCCCAGAAAACCGCCCTTCTGCAATTGGCATTGTCAAAGTCATACTTGAACACATGTGTGTCAAAAAAAGTGGTCAACAACTATGAACCGCTTCTGATGCCATGGACATCAAAGAGATGGGTGTAAGTGCTAGTGCAGAGGTTCAGTTTTGAGTTTCAGATTTCAAACTTGTGCGCCGCAATGTGTGGATATGTGGCAGATGTCCAGACATTGCAGTCATGTCTGTCATCTAAAGACTGTACTATGATGTGCATAATACCGTCTGTGTTGTATTGCATAGTGAACTCCTGTGTGAAATTGAATAGTGAACAGACCAAGATCAGGAGTTCTTCCTGTATGAAATGAACCCAACACGCATGGCCACTTAATATACCTGTAAGGTCTCTCATGTATACAGTAGCTACGTGAAGTATATGCAGAACTGGATGCCAGCTCATGTCAAGCCCTGCTTGTTCTGCTGTGCTTGATTCCCTAAGGGAAGCAAGCATCACACAATCAGGTCGATTCGAGCACGACTTATGAGCGCTGCCCTGGGTGGTGATCTAAAATTCACTTCCGCAAGGATGCATTTACCTAAGGCCTGGTAGATTGCCTGGATCAAAGAGAGTCTGATATGTAACTTGGCAGTCGGGCAAGGTTGTGATGGCCTGCGGGATACATTGACATGTGTTTGAATGCATCTCGGATGATGATTTTGTTAATTATGACGAGTAGACTTGGTTGTGGACCGGTCCAGGGTACCCTGACTTTTAAACTGCCGAGACACATTGGCGCAACATCAAACTCTCATGAATGCTTTGCACCCCAGAGATACCAAGTCCCCACACAATGTGTGACCTCACTGGCAGGCGTACAGCAGGAAAATAAGTGGGCTTCATGTGGGCCATTGTCATATTCGTGTGCACGGTGAAATGCTTCAATGCTGAATCCAACAAAAGACTCAGCGGTGTAACTGTTTGAATCTGTTACACAGCAAAAGCACTATAAATAAATATTCAATATCAATGAGCAGCACAAAACAGTACACAAAAACTCAACACACAATGAGTCAATCACTCATCACTTTGTCAATGGTTGTGAACACCATCAAACAGCACAGTAGTAGCAACTACATACATGACAGCTATCAACTGATCTAGTGTGTGTGACAGTCATGACGTAGTTGATACTCTGTCACCCAGCGGCTCGTCTCATGCTTGTCGTCAAGCACACACGCAGTATACATAGCAGGTGCCAGGAGAACACCTAGGTGTAGCTGGGCTTAGCAGACCCTGCAGATGCAAAGAGTGTCAGAAGCTGCTTATTATGACAAAGACGGCACAGAACAGGAAATATTGGGCGCTCTGCAGCCAAAAGGGCATTCAGATATGATTGACGTTAGTTCCTTTTCTGAGGGTCTGATAGTGGCAGTGTGAAGCTGATGAGCAACAGCGTGATAAAACAGTCTGTAACGGCCTAGCATCAAACTGTGAAGGCGACACACAGCATACGAGTAAACAGTTTGCAATCCTGCTCAGAAGTCGCCACTATGGCAGCACAGAGACTTACACGAGCTCTGATCACAGCTTGACGCACCCATGGCAGCTGCTCCAACACCTCGTTCCTTGCCTGCAGAACACGATGGAAATCGGGTTTTGAAATAAACTTTCGCAGCTTACTGACGAGATTGTTTCGAGGCTTTCGGGGGCGCAAACTTTGCAACTACACGTCTTTCTTTCGCGTGGATAGCAAAGACGGCAACATGGAACAGACCACGGCTGTTCGACGTAAGGTGCCGCAACACAACGACCCAGTTCACACGCCATGGGTTGCAGCAAGACTTCGGGCGCAGGTCGCAGCGACTAAACGTATGTTCTAAATAAATAAAGGACACGTATTGACGTGAGCAGGCAGCCAAACACATGACAATGGCAAGGGCGTGATGCATCAAAACAATGTATGCGTGCAAGTAAAGGCGATGGTGAAAGATGGTGGACTCACGGTGTATGTCTCCTCTGTGAATGTGCCGTAGCCTGCAGCAAACACAACACTAGATTAATTTGCACATTTCATTCGCATTTGCGCAGCGCTGAATAAGATCTCGTCTTGCGACGGTACACGGTGCAGCTGGCAAACGGTCGAGTTGCGATCTATGCAAACATAGGCGTGCAAGGACAAAAGTAATGGTGACGCAGCGAACAGGGTGTGCGCAAACTGCAAGCATCGTGCTGGAAGATTGAGACAGTATGCTTGCGAGGCAACGCCATTGGTCGCACCTGAGGACGTGGGTCGAGCCATGGCGCAAGCTGCCAACAGTAGAAGGGCCAGG
>JAABUW010005837.1_pt1 | contig 15787 bp, 27 predicted proteins | sample 5560081 | NCBI WGS metagenome assembly JAABUW01 (sample SAMN10711882, study PRJNA513363) | rock metagenome | isolation source: Antarctica rocks | place: Antarctica: Victoria Land, Knobhead sud | reverse complement strand
TAACCTGGTGAAGTAGGGCTTGATGTTCCAGAAGAGGTAGAAGGCCAGCTTGCGCGCCTCCTTCTCCCCTGTCACATGCTCACTGTGCTTGGCCTGCCCCAGCTGGTCTGTGAAGGTCACCGTCAAGTTGTTCTTGCGGATGTGCTTCTCCACCTGTGTATTGCAAGACTGGCATCATGTCACAAGAACTACAAGGCTGCCATGCATACTGTGTATTAGCAGAAGAGGCCGATGCGTACTGTGTATGAGCAGAAGAAGAGGAAGATCTGCATGAAAATTGCAAGTCTGTCATACAGACTGTGTCAATCTCAGCAATGTTGTCAAGCAAGAGCCTTGACATGTGCCAAACACCGCAGCAGATGTGCAGAGGCATGCATCAGCTGTGCAACAGACAGGCAACAGCAACTTATAGCTTGGACAAATGTGTGTAACAGTGAGAGCTGACCTTATGCAACTTGGCAATGACTTCTTCATCGTTCCTGGCAGTGGCTGTCAGCTCTGCCAGGTGGATCTCCTCTTCCCGCCTCTCTTGCTTCTCTGCCTGTACCACAAAAAAGCTTCGCTTTTCTTGTTTTAAACTTTGTTTTTGCAAGTCCTCTAGATTACATAATGACGTGGCAGACTGCACAAGTAAACTGCCAGATGGGGATTTTGGGCGGATTTAGGCATGCCAGCATAACACATGATGTGAACAGAGTGCCATGTCAATTGGAGGGATTGGACATTCTCATTCTATGTTGAGCTGTTTTGCAAGCCAAAGAACAGGATAGCAAGTGAGTTGCATCATGACCTTTTGGCAGCATGAGCATAGTAATACTGCATTCTGCAGAGGCAATATACTGTTGCTTTGCCCTGGACCTTTCCAGCATTAGGCTTTGCCAATGGAAGGCAAAGCAGTGCGCAGCTTACAGGTATTGAGCCAGACCAAACACAAAGACAGAGCAAAACATCAAGACAAGCATGTACAGCATTTGCTGCATCCATCTACCAACATTGCATGTGTGTGTGTGTGTGTGTGTGTGTGTGTGTGTGTGTGTGTGTGTGTGTGTCATGATACCTGCTTGACGACTTTGCTGTGTTCATGTCGTACATTGCTATGGGCAGACAAAGGCAGCTATACAGCACATTCCAGCAGAACTGCACACAGCACTGTTGGCACCTGAATGGCTTTGACATTGCCTTGCATGCGACGAGCCATTCTGAGCTTGGCCCAGCCGGAGAGGCGCTTTGGCTGGTCCTCTTGGTCTTTGCCCCGGGCCTCATACCCAGAGGGCTGATCCCTGCGGCTCTCGTTCCTTCTCAGGCTGCGCCGTGAGTTGGAAGCCCGGCTGGGCTGGCGTGATGCCCCAGACTCTGGAGTAGCCAGATGAGACTCCTGCACCAGACACACGCTTTTAGCAACCAAGGTGTGCAGCATGCAACTGCCAACTGGCACAGCATCATGGCAGGGTTGAGACTTTGTTTCCACCCAGGAAAGCACATCCTGATGAGCCCAATTGAGCTCAAAGGCATGCAATGAACTCAGGTCAAAGGCATCATGGGGCATCATCGGGCTCAATGGCGCAGCGTGAACACTTTGTATCTCAGCTACATACAGGTCAGATTGAACATACATGCAGGCAAGGTTGCGAGCAGCATATAACATATGACAGTGCAAGTGACCAACTGTTGCCTTGAGGCTGGCATGGGAGCAGGCAGCACCAGCAGTGAGTGCTCACATGTGAAGCAGAAGTGCGGCGGCTGACAGGCCCCTGATCAGTTGTGTTTCTGAAGCTGTCACCCGGCCGCCTGTGATGTACCGTCTCATTGCTGGCATTCACCTCAACACTGCGCCTGCAGCATGCCACAAGTCAAAGTTCTCAGCACACGCAGAAGCCAGGAGGCGTATATCGGTAGTATCGTCACACCTACAGTATGCACAGCTGAGCTGCTGTTATGCTAGATGGATTTTGGGCTGTGCAAGCTCAAGATAGGCTCTTCCTGAAATTAGGCTGCATGCAACAGCTCATTAGCTGCCTTTGAGTTCAGAACGGCAGCTTGAAGTCTGCCATCACATCAGGACAGCCTACTCCATGTGCCAGACAACAGTCTGAGACATTGCACTTGACTTGCGCTGCTTACCCAATGGGAGATGCTTTGTCCTCTCCAGTAGCCTTTGCCGCCGCAGAGCCCCTGAGCTGTGGCGGACTCACATTCAGGCTCATCCCATCCTGACTGATGCTGACAGCCTCCTGATCATGTTCAGACAGAGGGAAAGGGGCTGTTTGAGCCCTCTTCATGGCCGTCACATGCTCCAGGGGTTGACCCTGGGGGTGTGGGTGGGGCCCTTCAGCGCTGGTGCTGGAGAGGGCGTTGCGGTGGGGCAGGTGGTGGTGGTCCTCTGCATCCTCTGTGGTTGCTTTCCTGCTGGAGGGCCGGCTGGATAGCATGCGCTTCAGAGGCTTTGGAGTGACCTGGGCAACCTGTGCAACATATATCATTTTCGGCTTTTAGGTAAGTTCGCAAATCCAGAATGGCACAAGACATTTCACAGAGGTATATATTGATCCTGTGCCCATTTTGTGTAACAGACCAGAATGTCAAAATCTTGTAGCATGCTTCATCACGCACATCACTGGTTCAGAGAGCAAAGTCTGCAGTACGATGCTGAATGTGCAGTGCAGTCACGCCATAAAAACAGCAGACGCCTACCTTCTCGCCTAAATACTGGATGTTAGACCTAAACTTGACCATCCTGGGCGCTACACTAGCAACACTGCTGGCAAGAGGCTTGATGGTTCTAAGGACGCCTCTGCGTGGCGCTGCCTTCTCCCCTTTCTCTCCTGCTTCAGCCTGCTCTCGCTCATGAGCTTTGCGCAGCGCGTCAATGTTGCGAGGCTCCATCCCAGCAGTCACGCTGGCAGCTCTGTTCATGGGACTCACGCTGCCGACCCGCATGTGCTTGGAGGCTCTGTTGGCTTGACTGCGAGGCTGCGACAGGGCCATCAGGAAGTACTCCTGTAGCACAGCAGGTCAAGCATGATGTGCTGCTCTTCTAAGCCTCTCAATGCCTCACACTCTTGAACAAATTTTCTGAGATGATTGATGTATTTGCTTGGCAACAGCTCTGCCAAACAATGCACTGCGGTCTTGCCTGACTTTAGAGAAAGCATTTCACATGTACCAAGCAATGATGTTTCATCACAGCAGAAGGGGATATGTTCACATCTGCTGCATCTGCGATGCTGCTGCAAAAAGCAGCTGCTTTGCAGGCCTGATACTTTGGAACATGACATCAAAAGTTGACCGACAGACAGCAAGCACTTACTTTGCGAAGGGCCTCCTGCATGCGCTGGAAGTAGGTCTCTTGGTGGAAGTGATTGGCCATCAGCTTGGCCATCATGGTCTTGATGACATCCACCACCAGCCACAAGAAGATGCAGACCAGCACCTGCAACCCAGACATGTACACCATGAGGTGCTTGTGCCAGTGCACAGGCCGCCAAGTCCATTGAAGGTGCCTCAAATACGATGCAGTACTGCACAAAACGTCAAAGCAATGACCAAAGGCAACTGGCAACTTTGGGACATGTGTTGCTAGAGCATGACTTGGTCTGCACTAGGATGATTTTGTCAAGAAGGATTCTTGTGAATCCAGCATTGGAAGCTGAGGTAGGTGAGACTGTCTGGGAGGTGCTGCAGAACAGACCTTGATGATGTTGTTGTAGATCTTGTGCACTGTGGGATTGTTGTTGGACTGGCCTGAGAAGATGGCTGCAAACAGCCCGCAAACCAAAGCGCCCTTGAACAAGCGAGACAGGTATTTCTGCAGCGTGGCAGCAAGCCATGTCAGGATCAATCAAAGACAAGGCTGCAGCGCAAATGATGCCACGACAGAGCAGACAGGTTTGATTGCTCCATTTGGGCGTATGCAAAAGCAATCACATGCATTTGCAAGCACAGTATGCTGCAGCAAATTGCAGCCTCGTCTTGGGATCTTTGTCTGGGTGTAAGCAACACAAAGGTACATCATCTGCCTGCAACTGAGACAGTATGATCGTGCTGATGGCCTACCTTGGTGCCAACTAGGTAGTACAGAGCCTTCTTCTGGAAGACAAAGATATACTCTACTGCCCACACCAGCATCTTGACCATGAGGTTGCCGGTGTGGTTGATCGGAACCAATACCCCAATCATCAGAACCCAGCGCCATGCCTCAAAATTGCCATTGAAGTTCTGCAGGCAGCAGGTGTCATTATGCATGGCTCACGTCAGGGTGACAAAATTCTGCTGACATGCTAGACATTGCAGGAACATTTGCAAAGTAGAGTCTTTGGCTTGGGTGCACTGAATCAACACAGCATGTGGCTGCTACTGCATAACAGCAGCAGACCGCCAAATGGGCGTGAATTGCATGCCAACGGGCATTCGCAGAGCTTTTGACACATGCACACATGTATGCTGACACGTACAAGCTGTCAGCACTAGCTTGAGAAGCAGGAAAGACACACACCTGTCTCTGGTAATGCTTAGCACCCAGGACTGTGCCAACAACTAAGAGTACTATGGAAACCAAGATGGGTATGGCAGTACGCCAGAACTGTTTGGTCTTCCAAGCTGGCTTGGCGGCCTGCCTTTCAGCCTCTTCCAGCTCGTCCATCTGCACAATGTCTGTCATGCCCTCCTGGCTGCCTTGAGACTTGCTACCATGGCTGCTCTTCTTCAGCCGCCTTCGAAAGCTCTTCAGGATGTGATGCTGCACTCCAGGCACAGATTTGCAGCACAGCTACAGGCTATGGGCGTTGCACCTGTCATGCTTCATACGCACGCCACAGCAGTGGTGGTAAGGCAGCTGATCTATGTCCTGCCACTGATAGCCACAGGACAAAGCAGCATCGACACACACAGAAGAAACGTTCACAGCGGGACACATGGCACACTCTCCTTGGATAATGCCAAAAGTGATAGACAGCATTGAGCCAGTTCCATAGTCCATGGCTGGGCAATGGCAAGCGGACCTCTTTCGCATCCTTCTTGGTGGGCTCTGTGGTGTGAAGGTCCCCAGCCAGGCTGTTGGCCTCACGGTGCACCACTGAGGGCCGCCGTGCTGGCAGTGCATGGGCATGTCCTGGCCCGGCCCCAACACCTACGCCTTCCTACATCACAGTCACAATGCCATCAGCGCCCGCAATGTACTACTCACTGAAATATATGCCCATTGGGATTTGAATACATGCAAAATGCAGCTGCTGCAACCTGACTGACTCTTCACAAGCAGTGCCAAATCAGCTCTGAGAAGATGAAAATACATGCTCACATGGTCAAGCAGATAGTGATCTGCTGACCAGCAGGGATCAGCATAAGCTTTGATCATGCAGCAAGTCGACCACAAGCCACATCAAGACATGCAGGGCTTGCGCATGCGGTAAAGGTGTGTCAGCCAGTCCGGCCCAGACTCAGCAGGCATGCTCAAGGCGGTCAGACTGTTCTCATGATGAAAACCTAGGCTCAGACATTTGTGCATGATTGCCAGCAGTGAATGCCGAAACAACGCACCTTATGCTGCTGGGGTTTATGTCTCTCTCGCAGATGCTGAAATACTTTGAGCTTTGACAGCTTTTCAATCGCACTGGCGGATAGACCCTCCTCTTCATCTGCAGCATATAACCTGATGAGTGACGCATGTGTGGCATTGCATGCTTTGCATGCTTTGCTACCTTCTGAAATTCTGCTTAAGCAGAATATGCTTGCAGATGCTGGTTTTCATGAGCTAACAGACTCAGCAATGTACAACCAGATGCATCTGATGACGCTGAACTGCATTCAAGAAGAGCATACACTGCAACAATGTTGCAAGCTTGCATAACAGGCTATGGGTAGCAATAGGATAGGCATGTGCACCATTTGTCTGCTGCGTCTCCTGCGAGGTTTCTGGGACTGCTTGTTCGTCAGGGTCATACTCGCTGCCTGTATGACTCTGCCGAGCCTTGTGCCTGAACCAGTGACCCTGCTGCTGTGGTGAAGACCCGGTAAGCAATGGCTCTGTGATATGTTGGCCCCTTCGACGGGTGTCAGGGTCGACGACACCATCATTCGTGAGAGAAGTACTGATTACTACCTCTTCAAGGGATGTCGTTCTCCTCGGACCCTCTCCGCTGGCAGGCATTTGTTTCCAGGCATACAAGTTATTCGACGTCTGTTCGAGCACGGGTCAGCGTCGCTTTGCAAAGTGCAGTCTATGCAGAAGCATCTGCTCTGACTACCATACTCAGCTGTTGATAGCGACCGACTGATTGGCACATCCCATTCTGCGCTATCCTCCTCTCGTACAAACCAAACGGAGATCACACGGCAGCTGGCACTTGAAGGCAGCTGTACGGTGTCACGTGCGCCCTCTCTCTCTCATTGGCCGATGGGCATCAGTCGGTCTTGAGAACTAGCATGCTGAATTGGCAATCCCAAGAGCAGATCAGACACAACCAGCGGCAAGTTTGCACTTGCACCCTTCGTTCTGGGTGCACAATTGCGCGTGAAGCGTTGCTGCCTATTCAGGCCGCCGTTGACACCCGAAGTGCAACTTGCCTCAATTTTTTTGCAGAGCAGGCCTTGAAGCCCGCTGAATCGAGAGATGCGCGCGCTTCAGCAACAAACACATACGCATTTCAGCACCAGAAAGCAATGGCAGCACTTCACAACAACACACATCAAGCACAACAGAGCAACTGTTGATCATCAACAGAAACCTTGGCAGAAACACCGAGCACAGGCGCCCAGCACCTCAACAGCTGTCACTAGTGATGGCTCAGAGCCGCCGAAGGACACATCTGTCGAGCTTGAGGTGCCTGAAGGCATTGCTGAACCTATGTCAGAAGAAGCAGTAGCGTCTGAAAAGCAGCGCCAAAAGAAACTATGGTTTGCAGCAGTCAAGCCACCTATGTATACTGTGTCCATAATTCCAATCCTGGTGAGAAACACTGCTTCAGAATTAGGAACCAATGTCGAAGCTCTGCCAAGCCTGCCCACAGCAAGTCTGTTTCTGAGTGCAGGTTTCTGCTGCAGCAGCGTACGCTGCATCTGGGACGCTATCCCTCAGCAAATGCTTGCAACTGAATTTAGCGTCCATACTTATCATTGCTTGGCTCAATCTTAGGTAACAATTGTACCTATGACCTGTACCTATGCCTGCAACCTCAATGTTGTGCACTTTTTTTACAAATTTTTGTCTGTCACCTTGAGCGAGCGTGCAAATGATTGACAGCCTGCTGGTATGCAGTAATGATGCCTTTGATGCAGACATGAACATTGATGGCAACAAACCAGAAAGTGTAGTGAATCTGACAGGCAATCGCAATGGGGTTCTGGCTACTGCGTGGGCCTGCTTTGCTGTTGGTGTTGCCTGGCTGTGGTCTCTTGTTACTGGACCGGTGAGAGCCCTTTTGTGCTACTTATTCAACACACTGCTTGAGCATGCCTATTGCTCTGATACAACAATGTTGCCACTCTGAGAGTGTGTGTGTTTGTGCGCATGTGTGTGCGCTTACAATGGGACGCCTTGAAATGGTATTGCTGTGCACAGGCTGTTCAAGGGGATTCAAGGATAGCATGCCTGCTAGGGGTTGCAATCAGCTTGGGTTACCTATATCAAGGGCCTCCTTTCAGGTCCTTCTTTTCTGTGCACTTTCTCTTTCTATGTTGTTTGAGTTGGTGACCTGGCTTGCGTCTACCAAAAGTGCTGTCAGCCACTATGATCATCCTCTGCAGCTGAATACAGCTGAAATGCAAAGATCCAGGACTTTGCAGGATAGTCATGATCAGCAGGTATGCCATAAAAGCATGCATGCGAAAGTGACTTGCTTGTTGACTTGCCAGTAGACTTATGAGATATATTGCTCACCACACTATCTATGACAATGATAGCTCAGAGGGCAATATCTCTCATAAGTTTACTGGCAAGTCAACAACAACTTGTCTACAGGATTGGTGTTGCAGCAAACAAGAAAAAAGGGCAACATTTACGTGTGAGACTAGCAACTCTGTGTGTAGAGGCACAGCTCTTGATTGCATGCTGCTTTGCATTTGTGCTCGACCCAGCTTATGCAGAACATGAGCAGCTCTGTCATCAGCTGCTGACCTGGCCAAGGATGCACAATATCCAGGTCATGTTCTCACAAGAAATGCATGTCATGTTGAGCCTGTGTGTGCAGATTGAGCTACAAAGGGCTCGGGGAGCCTCTCTGCTTTGTGGCCTTCGGGCCTCTTGCTACCTGTGCTTTCTACCTAGCCCAGGTGGGCCCTCTTGCCGAGTGTCCTGCCTGCTGCAGTGACTGCTGTTGGTCCGGTGACACATAGCACAATACAGCAGTCATCACAGGGTTTCAGCAAACAGGCAGCTACCATGCTAGCATGTAGGAGCCTAGTCAATGAGGGTGCTGACAAGCGCTCCCATTTAGTAGGCATCGTTATGCTGGCATGGTAGCTGCCTGTATGCTGACACCTTGTGATGACTGCTGGATCGCACCTTTAAGCACCCTCAACACTGCAAAGTTTGGGTCCCATACGAGCAGTTTGCCAGTGCACAAACCCAACTGTCTTGGGGTGCTGCAGTACAACATTGTGTACGTACAGGTTGCCAGACCGGGAGGTGCAGTTGCACCTGATGTGAGCCCAGCAGCAGTGGTGGGCAGTGTGGTGGTGGGCATCACCACCTCCATCATCCTCTTCTGCAGCCACTTCCACCAGATTGCTGATGACAAGGCTGCCAACAAGATGTCTCCTCTTGTCAGATTGGGGACTGCCAATGCTGTCAAGGTACTACACTTGTGAAGTACTCCTGGCCTTGTCCAAAACATTGTGTTTTGTGTGCTGTGACTTGCCTCGCTGTTTTTGTCCATTGCTGCTGCAAGATCAAATACGGTTTGTATAAGCCGTTCACTCACTTCGTCAACCAGAGCATGGAACAGCATGGCACTTCTTTTTGAAGTTGTGCATAGTACTTATGACGTTGTGCCAAAGGCTTGATTCTGCACAGGTGCTGCAGCTGGCGCTGGCAGCCATGTATGTGCTTGTGGGTGTCTCTGCAGTCACTGGTTGGCTTCCTGCCGGCTGCTTCGGCGCCCTCTGCTTGGCTTTTCCTGTGGTAAGACCCAATTTATCATACATCATATGTGTTGCATCAGGAGCGTTACATGAGCCTGTGAGGATGATAATTCTGCAGCTGTGATTCACAAGACATGCGCGGTGTAATGCGTTTGTTGCGCCCATTGCAACTTGCTTGAAGCATGTGGGCATCTGAGTCAGCCTTAACACTATATCCGCTGGCATACATTCTGCAGGTGAAGGACTTCTTGGCTTTTGCGGAATATAATCACACCAACCCCCCAGTCATAAGATTTCTGAAGCTACATGGCATCAAGGTTCACACTGCAGTGGGTCTGGCACTCATGGCTGGCTTGGGCTTGCCTCAGATGCTGGCAACATCTTTGTAACATACTGAACACATGTGCTGCAGCCAAAGTTTGCACACACAAGTTCAACCTGCTTTACTGCTACAAATAGCCATGTTGGGGCAGGATCTGTGGTTCGCATGTCTGCCTTTGCTGTACAAAGCTGCCTTTCAGCTAAGTTCCAAGACTTGGTCGTGTTCATGTCAGTGTCAGCAGAGCAAGTATTGATCTCGAGAGTGTTCAGCTCAGCGCATGCTATAATTAGGTATATAGCAGCACTAGATGTGTAGTACATATACTAAGTATCTGTACACAGACTACATATGCTCGATGGCTTACTACAGACACTGTGGCAAATCGGGATTCACATATATATTTTCAAGGATGTCGTGTTGTGACTCAATGAGGTGCAAATGCATCAGGATCTGGTCCAAGTGGCGTGCAAGCGCTACCTGCATTGTTATGCGCTTGTAAGTCATATGACATGGTAAGCATGTCCATAGACAATCGGGTTTGTCGGTCCCGTATATTCAACGCAAAAGTCATTGCTCTGAACAGACAGCAGCACATACAAATTATATTTCCGATGTTGGAGACACCGCAATACGTTGTTCACAACGTCGTTTCAGCCTTACAGAGAATCTGCAGGCGTTAATGATGGGTAGAGTTGAGATGCATAGAGTTTTTGCAAATATTGTGAGCTGCGCCACACAAAAAACGCGCGAAATGGCTAGACCGTACTTTACTTCTATGACAAGTTTCACGCAGAAGCATCAGCATCTGCTGGGGCAGGCTCAGGCGGTGCATGGGCAGAGCCCTCAGCAGTGCTTGAAGTTGCTACAACAGCTGCTGCAGCAGCCGCATTTGATGCTGCAGCCTGAGGCGCTGCTCCCTTTGATGCTGCAGCCTGGGACGCTGCTCCTTCTGCAGGTACAGTTAGCAGTAATGCCATCTGACCACCAATGTCCATGCCAATGACCTTCCTGTCCTTGAACCTCTTTGTCTCTTTGAGCTTTAGCGGTGTGACTTCATCCGTATCGTCGTTACCTATGTCAAATGGTCAGCAGGGCTTCTTCAGGTCCATACAGGCCAATATACTATTGAATTGCACTGTTGCGACAACACCAAACAAGGCATGGATTTGCATACTGCAGTTCTGTGTTCTCTAATTACGCAATGCGTGGGTCTGCTCTAAATGCAAACAGGCTGCTTTAGCAGCTGTGATTTGCACAGCACAAAGTAATGGCACATGGAGCTGACATCATAGGGAGTGAGTGTTGCAAACAAGGTTGGTGTGAATCAGATGAAGTACATTACCTTTCCCAATTTGGGAGTTGGTGTTGGCGCCCCACAGGTAGGCATCTCCATTGCTGGTAAAGCATCCGGACACCATAATGTCTGCAGTGAAGCACTGATGTCAAACTGTACTGTAGATTGTACAGCTTTGCAGTCAAGCGCGCTCTTGACTTTGGACAGTATGCACGATCCACACAGCAGTAAGTCCAACACAGAAAAAGAAGACATGCTGCGCACTGTACAGCGTGTTGTGCCACTGGACACAGAACGACATCACAAACCGCAGCTTGTCACCTCAGAGGGGAGATGGAGTAATGCCTTGTCACCATTTTAAGCTCACACGAGAAATCAGTGGGACGTTGTCTTACCTGCGGACATGCCAGCTACAGTTACTCCATCCAGACCATCAACTGGCATGGCTTCATAGGCTGCATTGTCACTGCTAGCTGCCACATCCGTTCTACCCAGCCGCCCATAGGTAGGTCTGCCAAAAGACAGTAACTGCCCCTCCTGCATCATACTAACCTGTCTGGTTATACACAAACATGCAGGCAGGCATCAATCTGCAAAGCACTTGGACTACTGGGCTATGACAGGCCTTTTGTTCACAGCTAAAGATGTCTGTGAGTCCACAATACAAGTACATAACAGAAAGCAAATACAGAAGCATGTCATGTACAGCACTGTCACTGAGTCTACAGGGCCTGCCAGATGTGGAGGTGCGGTACCTGGGTAAGGGCAAGGGTGTGATGCTGGCCGCCACGCAGCTGAGTGACAGTGTGGGCCTGAAGATTAGTAGCCACATGGGGTGTGTACACAGGCTCCTGCAGCAACAGTTCAACTTAACTCATTCACATGTGCTGCCCATGCTGAAGGCAGTTCTGTAACATTCAGAGATACCAGAAGAGCAAGACAGGCATGCACATGGTGTAACTACGCAGTGACAGCTGGATTCACAGGACATTAGCTGAACATCAGTCAACAAGTTGCCGTGTGACACTGCATATTACCAAGTAATTTGCCATATGTGCACAAAGCCCAAAACTGCAGAAATTCTTTTACCTGGCCTGGCATGCCAAGCTGTCCATAGTTGTTGAGACCCCAGGCCCACACGTGGCCAGCTTCATCTACAGCATAAGTAGCCCAGTGCCCACAGGCAACATCCACCACAGGGGTGTGAATGGAAACACCCCTGGTTCTTTTGAGGCGCTTGACAGGGTGGGGCTGCAACAGCACCTCCTGCACTCCAACAGAAGGATGTGAGCAACACGCCTCTGCTGTGAAACAGGGCAAAGCTGTGCCTTTTTGCATGTGGTGCTGCTTGCTGCCAAATCTGAGCTGTGATGGAAGCAGCTGGCTCTGCACATGACAAATCAGGCACACATCGCTGAATGAGCATTGGCTGTGCTGTATGGGTCTAGCACAGGATAGGTCAACAAAGCATGTGCAAACAGCAAAAGAGCATCTTGACTTCTGGACATGCATAGCAAAATTGCGCAAACTATGTCTGAGGAGCACATTGCACACAAAGTTTGCCATACAGGAGGTCTTTGGTAGTACAATGCTGGCAGCAATGATGTCAAGACAAAAGGTGAGGGTATACCTGCATGTGCCTCTCATTGATCCTGGCCGCGACACGGCCCAACTGGCCTTGACCCCCGGTACCCCAGGTGTAGACCTCCCCTCCATCAGTCAGTATGACTGTGTGGTCTGTTCCTGCAATCCAGTTCGAGTCAGTCAGAAGAGCTTTGATTGAACTGACATACGACATTAGTTTATCAATTTAATCTGTGACAAGGGTGTGAATCCCACCTCACACCAAAGAACTATGCAACGATGACCTGTTATGAGTGCATATGAGTGCATACATTGTGTTATTATATGCGTTACATCAGCACAGCATCAGCTGAAGAAGGTATACTAGCAAAGTATGTAGGACACTTCCTCTGGCAGCATGTATGGTTGCACAGGCAACAGGTCTGTCCATGAAAGTGCGTGCAAGCAACAAGGCAGCCAAAGACAGCTTCATACCAGAGGCCACCTTCACAGCTTGGTCTGCAGCCTTCTTGGGGTCCCAAACCAGAGTAGCCAGGAGACCAACCTTCACGCCAGGGGCAAAGCCAAAGACACCAGTGGCGTCCCTGTAGGTGCCCCAGGCATACACTGCACCCTTTTCTGTCAGTGCTGCTGTGTGAGAATCGCCTGCAAGAAAGCAATACTGAATGAACATATTCAGCAAGTTTGTATGCCTGCATCATTGCGCAAAAATGTGCTATGCCCCGCACAGTCTGTGCCCAAAAGCAGGCTGTCAAACAGCAGCTTGAGGGAGGAGCCCAGCAATGTGTAACACTGAGCTGTGTGTGCAAAGCCACTGATGCTCAAAAGCATTTTCATGGCAACATTGGGGTGAAATGCCCATGACAGGGTTACCTGCAGCCACTTGCACCACGCGCCCATGCAATGATGGCACATCTACCTTGCCCCATGTGTAGGCATCTGTCAAGGGAACCCCCGCATTCTCCCAAATCTTTGACGCTGCAGAAAACACAAGCATGCAATGACAACAGCTCAAAGAACATAAAATCAATCGCTACACAGCTTGCCAGCAAGTGGCCATTGTAAATTTTGGCTCATTACCTGTAGGGCGACCCAGTGCACCCTCGTCATTGACACCAGTTGTCCAAACTTCGTGGTTGGCAGCAAGTGCAACACAGTGCATGCCTCCAGCAGCAGCCTGAATACTCTGCAAAAACATGTTTGAATGATGAACCACTTTCCTGAGCACTTGCCTGTCATGCACACAAGGCTTGACCTTTCAATATGCGCAACAAATTCAGCACCAGTATACTTGTTATCATAAAAGGAGCCAGCTTCCTTGCCTGCAGCCCAGCAGGACTTGTGGGAATAGGTCGTGGAGCCTCCACCACATCCTCTCCCAGGCCGAACTGCCCACAGTCCCCATCCCCAACTACAAACAGGTTGCCGGCCACCTGTAGAATGCATTCACCTGAACTTATACCTTCATCGCATTTGCTTCATGCTGTTGGGATGCTGCAGCTATATTGACATGGTGCATACGTTGTGCAGAGCTCACCTTTCCATGCGAACCATGACTGACTGTGGTTAGACCTGTGTCTGCTGATGCAGCTGCTTTCCGTTTTCTGCCAGCAGCCACTTCCTTGTCAGGCTTTGCTTTCTTACTTGGCACGGCCTCGCCATCTGACTGGACTTTTGCAGCCAATTTGGAGCTTGCTGTAGCCTTCTTGGCGAGTTTAGCCTTGGGAGCCGGGGCCTCAGTGGCCTTTTTTGCAGCTCTGACCATCGGTGTTGAAAGACAAATCGGACTGTGCGCAGTATATGCTTGACAAGTGGTGTTCACAGCATCACTTTTACAGCCTCAACGAAAGACACCCGCGGCGAGGTTGGAAATTGTGGGCAGACTAAGGCTGCAGCAACCTGAACAACCAAATAGTCGATGAATAGAACTCGGACGACGGTTGTTGGACAGGCAGCAGTCAATGAGGAACAGCGTCTGCCGTACAATGCCAAAAGCAGCCCGCAACAGCCCGGGGGACGAAGATTGAACTGAGAGAGAAAGCTCGAGCTCGAGCTCTGGCTCAAAATTATGAATGACGATCCTTTGGCATGCAAATGAAACGATGAGCTCATGCACGCGATGGTAAACAATGTTCCACCGCGACATGCGGTCCACCTCGTATGTTGAAATGCATCTTGTCGCGGCAGATGCTGACCGTCAAGCTGCATTGCGACGTGCCGTGAAATCACCAGAATTTGCTTGCAAACAGACACTCTGTAAGATGCAGCATGCTGTAGGACGACCTTTGAGGAATAAGACCTGTGATGACAACAGGACTGTGTGCCAGACAATGTGACCCGTTTGTATTTTCTCCAATCCTTAGAACTGCGTATACTCATCCGGTCCAAGCCCCAAACAACTGAAACATTTTTACGCAGGCATGACTGTTTCTTGGTTTCGCATCAGCGTCCTTTCAGGGAGCATTGTTGCACGCACACAGCAGGCTCGGCAGGAGCTTATGAAGGTGCCTGAGTGAGCAGTTGCATCAGTGTCTGCAGATGTAATGCCATATATGTCTGCATGCATATCAGATGTCCCAAAAAGTAACAGAGCTATGAAGCTAAACGTTTCGACACTGAACACATGCTTCAAATCATGGCTGCAGGTATGCCGTGCTGCGTCACAACAAATCGTGTTTCTTGCTTTATTGCCAGCTGAGGATAGCTCAGGCACTCGTGCATTCTGTGCATGTTGACAGGCCATGGCCATAGTCCTGATACGATGCCCTGACATGATGTCACATTCAGCTAACACTGACAAGCGTTGGGAATGGACAGGAGTCACAGCGCCACTTACAAGCAACCAGTCTACTTACACATGAGCCTTTGCATCTGTCTAGCAATCAACTGATAGTCCAAGTTTGGTTGCAAGCTTAGATCTTCTTCACTGATGTTCACGTCAAAACAGAATGTGCACTCAGGCAAACAAAGGTTGAGATTGACATCAAACAAACATGACCAAGCGCACACCTACACTGACATGACCTTTGTCTTTGGTGTATAAAGCTGAGCTGCAACTTTTGAGTGAAATAGCGACCAATTGTCAACTAGCGCTACCTGTCTCATGACTAACTGGCACTCTACTTCCTTGCACGTTTTGAAAGCTGTTGGCATTTGCACTTGGTTGCAAGGCCAAAGGCATGTCTGCACCTCAATTTTGCTATTCATTGATTGGACAAGGACTGTTCTGCGCTTTCTGTGTTTGCAACACATTCAAGCATCTAGGCTGGTCCGGCACTGGTCAATCCGCTGGTCAATCTGTTGATCAGCTGCTGGCTTATAGACGAGGCTTGATAGGCTCAAGTTGCTTGGTCAACAAGGACGTCACATCATCAATATGAGACATACTGAGTATTGGAGAGCTGCAACAGACTAGGTGTGTTGTTAACTTTCGGTAGTTTCCTACAAACACTGCCACACCCACATCAAAGAAGCCAATCCCCTCAAAGACTAATCCTGCAGACAGTAAGATT
>JAABUW010005836.1_pt1 | contig 15788 bp, 14 predicted proteins | sample 5560081 | NCBI WGS metagenome assembly JAABUW01 (sample SAMN10711882, study PRJNA513363) | rock metagenome | isolation source: Antarctica rocks | place: Antarctica: Victoria Land, Knobhead sud | reverse complement strand
ACTCATCTACATCTAAGCGTTAAGGGATAGGTATCTTACTACTCTCTTGCTACTCCGCCTAGACTAATTTCTATATTGAGTCCTGATTATCCAAATCACAGCCATTCATGGCAAAAGACATACCCGCCTCGCCTTCCCCCCAAAAAGACAACCTTATCATCCAGCTCGTGCACGATCATCACAAGTAACTCCAACTAATTCAGTCTTGCTCAAAAATAGCAGTACAGAACGGCGATCAAATGCCAAGCGAGGTCACATCTGTCCGTCTTTGTCGCACATTTGAGTCTCAAAAGCTAGGTATCGAATGAATGGTACCTACAATCTGAATGATTGTGGTAGCGAGATTTGGTCAAAGCTGAGTGCTTCCGTTATCAGGTTAGATAATGTGAGAAGGACCCTGAGGGTTAGATCTACCAGCCGTCAAATGTCAGACGACTTATGTAGCAGTGCAGGCGAGTGATCGCTGGGCCCTTGCAATTTCATCAAATCCAAGTATGCGTAGAGGGCACCGTACCCAAGCTTTTCTAAGGGAAGCCCCTCCAATGCAAGCCGCTCCATAATGTACGCCCGACAACTACATCTACCACTCCAACGGTTCCTCTTTCTTCTCCCCCCTGTTGGTCTTCGGTACTGGCACGGCATTCACTTTGACCGGCCCATCTCGTTTCCTCCGTCTCAAATACCCACTGTCGCCGATCCAAGGAGTCTCGACCGCCATCCGTTCCTCGTACTTTCTGATCTTGTCCTCAATCTGCATCGTGAGACCAATGTCGTCCAGTCCGTTAACCAAGCAATGCTTCCTGAACTCCTCAACCTCGAAGCTTGTTAGTTTTTGTCCGTTTTCGTTTCTAATTTCTTGAGCCGGGAGGTCGATCTCGATTTTCCGACCAGCCTTGGCTTCGTCAGCGATCTTCTCGATGATGGCTTGATCAGGAATGGCGATTGGGAGCATTCCATTCTTGAATGTGTTGTTGAAGAAGATGTCGGCGTAGCTGGGTGCTATAATAGCTCTAATTCCAAAATCTAGAAGTGCCCACGGAGCGTGCTCTCTACTCGAGCCTGGTAAAGCGTCAGTACAATGGCGGACAGACAATTTAGCAGAACTCGAAACGTAGCACCTACCGCAGCCAAAATTTGGACCTGTCACGACAAGGATTTCGGATTTGGTATATGGCTCCTTGTTCAGTATAAAATTGGGATTCTTCGAGCGACCATCATGTTTATATCTCAGATCCCAGAAAAGAGCAGAGCCAAGCCCGGTTCGCTTGATGGTTTTGAGAAATTGCTTGGGTATTATTGCGTCTGTGTCTACATTTGACTGCTCAAGCGGCGCGGCTAAAGATAGTCAGCCTGATACCCAAAAAGGAGACTCAACATGGCCTACCAAATCCACGAAGTGTCGTGAATGGAGGCATCCCAGTCGCAACAGAGGGCGTATTCGTGCTGTCCATTACGGTTTGCTGACCATCTTTAGGATAATCTCCAAGACGCTCAATGTCGTCATCACTTTCGATATCTGCAACTTCGGCTGCCATTTCAAGCTTGGGGCTAGCTTTAGTGGGTGTTCTGTTCCAGTCTGCCACCTTCCGAACATCGGTGAGCTTGCCGGTCAAGGCAGCGGCAGCGGCCATGACCGGACTCATCAGATGCGTCCTTCCTCTCGCTCCCTGTCTGCCTCTGCAACATCTCCGTCAGCTTTCATTATAACAGCTATGGTGTAGAGCGACTTGCTCGAAATTTCGGTTGCTTGTCGAAGCACACCTCTCCTCTGGCAAAAGTATATCGGGGTTCATTCCTAAGCACATTGAACAGCCGGCCTCGCGCCATTCGAAACCTGCGTCTGTGAAGATCTTGCCCAGTCCTTCCAACTCTGCCTGTTGCTTGACAAGACCAGATCCAGGTACTATCATTGCACTTATAAGATTCTTGGCAACCTTCTTGCCCTTTACTATCTTCGATGCAGCTCTGAGGTCCTCTATACGAGCATTCGTACAAGAGCCGATGAAGATCTTGTCCAGTACGATGTCTTCCATCTTGGTTCCAGGCTCGAGGCCCATGTATTCGAGCGCCTTGCGGCAGCTGTCTTGTTTCGGTTTGTCTTCGAAGTCCTCCGGCGCAGGAACCGTTCCAGTGATTGGGACCACATCTTGAGGCGATGTTCCCCAGCTGACCGTTGGCACAATGTCTGCAGCATTGATGAGCACATCTTTGTCGTACCGTGATCCAGGGTCTGACTTTAGTGTCTGCCAGTATTTTGTCGCCTTTTTCCATTCGGGGCTGTCTAATTTTGGTGCAAGTGGTCTGGAATTATAACGTCAGCCTCCATTGACACGTGCTTTGCAAGCTCGATGATACGTCTCGACAGGCCACCTCACGCCAAAGACTACCGGTAGGCTTATGCCAAAATCCATGATAGTGATGAGAGTGCATCTCCGGAACTTGGATGCAGTGTTCCTTACCTGTTCTTCAAATATTCGATTGTATTTGAGTCTGGCGCAATCATCCCTGCTCGTGCTCCACCTTCGATGGACATGTTGCACTGTTCGTGAACCCATATTAGCCATGAATTCTCGCGGGGCAATTGACGAAGAGGCAGGCATGTGTAGACGCGCAATGATTATAGCACGAATGACATACAATGCTGCAAGGAGCCACAAGATGTACGAGAAAAGCTTACGATTGACATCCGTCCTTCCATTGAAAGACTATCAATCGCAGATCCGCAGTACTCAATAACAGCACCATTGCCGCCAGCTGTGCCAATCTTGCCAATAACATAGAGAATGATGTCTTTGCTGCTCACACCTGGAGCAAGCTGCCCATCGACCCTGACTCGCATATTCTTGCTCCGCTTCGTGATGAGGGTCTGGGTCGCGAGCACATGCTCGACTTCTGAAGTGCCAATGCCAAAGGCTAAGGCGCCAAAGGCACCGTGTGTTGCGGTATGCGAATCGCCACAGACGACGGTGGTACCAGGCAAAGTGAATCCTTGTTCAGGTCCAATGATATGCACGATACCCTGTCTCTTATCGCCGAGACCGAAGTATGTGAGTCCATGAGCCTTGACGTTGTCCTCCAATGTCATACATTGAAGGCGAGAGTCCTCCTCTTCGACGAACTGTTCGACGTTTTTGAAGTTGGTCCGCGGAGTCGTAGGTACGTTGTGATCGGTCGTCTAGCATTACAACCGCGATCAGTATCCCTCATACCAGTGTGCACGGAGAATTGTTGCCCGAGTTGGAGGATGCACGAATTGCGAACGAGGTCTCAAGAGCCGTCTTCCGCCAAACAGGTCGCAGGAGGCTGCAAAGGGTACGAGTCTCTTACCGCAAGGGTACAATCTGGGCGGCGGACACCGCGGCCAGCATTACGAAGGCCCTCAAAGGCTTGAGGTGTAGTGACTCTGTAGCGTCACACAATCAGCCTCACTGTCGCCCATTCCGTATCGCAACTTCACTGGGTATGGGGCGGATGGGGCAGGCAAGGTTCTGCTTACTCATGGATCAAATGCCTGTCGATATACAACCTCCAATGCCATCATTAGCATATCTAGTAATCGGCAGGAGGGTGCAATTTACAGAAGCGTGCCATCTGGCTTCTCATCCACGATATGGGCGTCGAGCACCTTATCGTAAAGCGTTCGAGGGCCCCTGACCGCAGTAGGCATTTTGAGATGTACTTTGAGGAGTTATGATGGAAAAACAGAAGACTGGGATTCGGGAAGTCGCCGATGAAGATATCCGTCTGGAGCATGCGACATCGGACGCAAACGAGTAGTCCTAACTTCGTCAACGGACTTAACAGTACTACCTCCAGCACGAGAAGCTCAACCAATCACAACGTCTCGTTGGTCAGCAGCGAGAAGTATTCAATCTATCGCCTATTATCGGATGTTGCTGGTGCGGGCACAATTGAGGGCTGTGTTACATATGACTATTCCATCTTCTATGAGGACGTTTCGCTCTTGATTTACAATCTGCAAACAACTGTATACATGATATACGCCTTCAAAATGCCTTTTGCGGTCCTGGTCTCTACAATTCGTCGTGCCCCTCGACGTCTCCATCATCGTCCTCGCCTGGTGGTGCCCCACCCATGCCCTCGTAGAGCTTGCTAGTGATAGGGTAAGCGACATTGCTTAGCTTTTCCTTCTGTTCCTCAAAGTCTTCCGTAGTAGCGGTCTGAGCGTTCTCCTCCAACCACTCAGTAGCTTCCTTGACGGCTTCCAGAAGAGTTTCCTTATCATCCTCGTCGATCTTGCCGCCGAGACCCTCATCATCATTGGCTTGGTTCTTCAGGCTGAAAGCGTAGTTCTCGAGCCCGTTCCGAGCGGTAATCTTAGCGGAGGCGGCCTTGTCTTCTTCGGCGAACTCCTGGGCTTCAGCGATCATACGATCGATCTCCTCTTGTGAAAGGCGGCCCCTGTCGTTGTTGATGGTGATGGATTCAGATTTTCCGGTACCTTTGTCGCCAGCTGATACTTTTAGAATTCCATTGGCGTCGAGGCTGAAAGAGACCTCGATCTGAGGTACACCTCGTGGGGCGGGCGGGATGCCAGTAAGGTCAAATTTGCCGAGTAGGTTATTGTCCTTGGTCATCGAACGCTCGCCTTCGAAGACTTGGATAGAGACAACTGGCTGATTATCGGCTGCTGTGGAGAAGATCTGAGATTTCTGGGTTGGAATGCTGGTGCCACGGGGAACGAGCTTAGTCATGACACCGCCAGTTGTTTCGATCCCGAGAGTCAATGGGTTTACATCCAGGAGAACCATGCCAGTGTTCTCTTCACCAGAGAGGATACCTCCTTGAACGGCGGCGCCAAAAGCCACAGCCTCATCGGGATTAATGTTCTTACTTGCTTTCTTACCGTTGAAGTAGGTTTCCAACATTGCTTGAACCTTGGGAATACGGGTGGAGCCTCCAACGAGGACAATATCATCGATGTCGTCTTTGGATTTCTTGGCGTCCTTGAGAACTTGTTCCACGGGCTTGAGAGTTTTCTTGAACTACATAAATTATGAGCGAAGTTTTCCTGGACAAATGCAAAGAAATAGTGACGTACCAAATCCATGTTCAGTTCCTCAAACTTGGCTCGGGTGAGAGTCTCGCTGAAGTCCTTGCCAGAGTGGAAGCTCTCGATTTCGATTCTGGTGCTCATTTGCGAAGATAGCGTTCGTTTGGCCTTCTCGACCTCGCGCTTTAGCTTACCCATGGTCTTGAGATCTTTGGTGATGTCGACATCATTCTTCTTGTTGTATTGCTTGGCCAGGTGGTTGATAATGCGCTGGTCGCTACAGGACATTAGTCATTACGTAAAGATAATAGCGGTTGAAGTTTCGTACAAATCTTCTCCTCCCAGATGGGTGTCACCAGCGGTTGCGAGAACCTCGAAAACACCGTTGTCGATGACCAGAAGCGAGACATCAAAGGTTCCTCCTCCGAGATCGTAGACGATGATATGACGTTCATCACCAACCTTGTCGAGACCTGGAAGGATTAGCAAGAGGAAACGAACGTCGGAGACTGGGATCTCTCGACTCACCATAGGCGATTGCGGCCGCAGTGGGCTCATTGACCACACGAACAACATTGAGACCTGCGATGGTGCCGGCGTCTTTGGTGGCTGTTCTTTGGGCGTCATTGAAGTAGGCGGGAACTTTGGTGGGTTAGTCAAAATACAGTTCCTGCTTACCAGGGAATCATCTCACCAGTGACGACGGCGTTCTCAACTTTCTTGCCAAGATAAGCCTCGGCTACGTCTCTCATCTTACCAAGGACCATGGCGGAGATTTCTTCGGGGGAGAAGATCCGGTCACTACCAGCGACTTCGACCGAAACTACAGGCCTCCCATCCTTGTTCTTGACAGTGAATGGGAAATGCTTCTGATCAGCCTGAACATCCTTGTCAGCCCACTTTCGGCCGATCATTCGCTTGATATCGTAGACGGTTCGTTTGGGATTCGAAGCGTATTGATTCTTTGCTGCGTCTCCGACTAGGCGTTCTTCGTCGTTGAAAGCCACGTAGGACGGCGTTATACGGTTTCCTTGGTCATTTGCTAGTATTTCGACTTTGCCATTCTGCATCACACCCACACATGAGTAGGTGGTGCCGAGATCGATACCGATCACGGTGCCGAGATCTTTGGCAGCCATGGGTTCTTGCTCATTCTCTACTTGAGCGCTGACTTGGCCTACAAGTGCGAGAGAGGCAATGAAGATGAGGAGGAGATAGAAGACGGTCATCCATGCTGAAGGCGTTGAGCCTCCTCTCGAGCGGCCCGCCATCTCGAACGATGCTGTGTGTACTGTAAAAGCAAGAGCGGAGCGCCACTCAATCTGGGGGCGTGTTCTCTCTGATTGACTGAGCACAAAGGAAGAGAAGAGAAATTGGAGACAAGTACAAATAGAATGAATGATGTCGAGGCTCAACCGTTTGTTGAAGACAGACAGCTATAAGTATGGTCGTCAAAAGGTTTACGCGGGCGAGACGTGGTCTTTTTGATAGCCAGTGAACCAAAAAGCCATCTGTCTTTTTCGTTCCGAGATTGCCATTCGTTGGGAGATCCTTGGCGCACTGACTCAGCCGGAGTGGCAGAAGTATTCTCCGACGTCCAGAACTTTCCACGCTAGTGCCCCAATGTGCCCACGGCAAACCCCCAGTCTCGAAGAGCAGCACTGCTCAAATGGTTGATTGAGATCTTATGCGGTGCCTTGCCTACGCCAGGGTCGCCAAGTGACTTGATGTACGGCTTGCAAAGTACCAACCACACCCTGACTTGCAGCCGACAGGAGACGCCGTCCAACAGACGAGCAGATTCGAATGCGTCAAAACACCCACGCAATAAGAGCGGTCTCTAAAAGAGTCTTCCCGTACATCGGTGGTATTGCAACCGAAGCTCTCCTCATATAGATCCTAGGTCTACGATCAATAAATCAAGAGCAGGGAGGTCTGGTATGATAATAGCGAAGGGTTCTGAGCGATGCTGGTCTCAACGAATAAGGCATCAACTGCTCAATGTGGGAAGCAACACCTGGCGAGGAAATACGGGACTTTGTGTTTTTGGTGTAAAGAAGGTCATTAATATACCTGCGAGCTCTATACCTAGGGGAAGGGCTTGAACTTGGTGGGGCGATTGGTGCTCGTCGAAGACTGTTTTGGCTTCGCTACGCTATCCGACAATGTACTTCCATAGTCTTCCACTGATATATAAAGACAAGATACGACATCTCGCGGCGTTCTCACCTATATCGGAAAGAGATCTCAGTACGCGTGGCATTGGGGACCATTGCAGATTTGCTAGGACACCTCTACAAGACCCTGTTCCTTTCGACCTCTCCATCACAGCACCAACCCTCTCGAGCATGTGGTCCTCCTCCACGTTTCCATCTGCATCCCCGCCGTTTATGGTCCCACGCCATTTCCCCACTACTCCTGACACTGTGCCTCCACCATGGTAGGTTTACACTCCTCGAGCATAGTCGTCTTCACCAAGACGAAGTGGAGGTCAGATAGGATTTTCACTGTTGAAAAATTAGATCGAAACTCGGTAGGGGGTCATCGTGTGGTGCTTACTGCTTTGAGGACTTTGAGAAGATCCGACTCTTCGGCAGTTGCGGCACTTGCCCCCGCATGCCATGGCTTTGACTTCAAGGCTGACCCTTTTTTCTCGGATCGAGTAATTTTCTAAGTACTTAGGTCCGACAAGTAGAACCTAGACGCAGATCGATCCGACGAATCCACGACGTCGGGCATGGGAGCAAGCCTGCTCGCTTGGAGGCAACACACACAGTGGACGTCGAGCTCTTCTGCTTTGGATCAAGTAAGGGCCTTGTTTTGCGTTAAGCATGCCTTAGGAAGGGATACGGAATTCCCGCTGGAAGAATCAGATGCAGACGAGGCATGGTGAAGTGATTTGAACATAGCGGCGGTTGCACTTGTGAGAAAATCGTCCTTCAGAAACCGGCCTGACCCACGCCCACAATCTTCATGCATAATTTTCGTTGGCCTTCACCATTTCATATCGCCCCGATGGGACTTCGATAGCGAGTTGAAGTCGGCCATTGCGTTCCACGACCTTGGTCTCCTTCTGGTAAACGTCGATACAATCAATTCCTGCTCCAGTATTTTCCAAAATTCCCGATGGAGTAGATCTCATAGCTAGAGCCACAAGCTCAGAGATACGGCCCCAACTATCGGAACTTTCCTTACTATAAAGCCAGGTATATAAGAAATAGCCAACTGCAATGGATGAATGAAGCAGAAGAACAAAAACAGAGAATATTGCTGCAGTTCCTCTAGAGCTGTAAGCATAGCCTTGGGCCTCAACTTGCACAGTAAACTTGGTGCTGTTTTGCAGCTCCAAATTGCTTACGTCGAAAGCATTTCCACCGTATCCCATGGGGCGGCCATTGGAAGGCATGAGCTGCTTACACCATTCGGCACAGTTTAGTGAACTGTCCTGGCTTGAGGTTGTCGTTTGGCGGTTCAAGCCCTGCGGATTTCCTGCTAGACTTCCAGCAAAATCTCCCATGTTATCCCGCCGAGAAAGGCCGTTGACAATGGTAGTTGCGAGAAGCGATTCGATGGCATATCCGGCGTCGGCCACATCCAGCACTTGAGATGTATTCCAGAGGCCAGCAGTGCTCATAATGCTTCCAAAAGACGTGGAATTGTCTGATGCAATTACTGGATTCAAGAAAGTGTGTGCCCAGTCCGGATCGATAGAGAATCGTGGCCACGTGTTGCCGGAGCCGTAGGTCCCGAATTGCTGCATCGACCAATGGTCATACTTGTCTTGAGTTTGGCCATCTTGAGTGAAGCCGTCGATAAGAAGTGTTGTAAGAGATAGGCGGCTACGGAGCACAGCAGGAGCCATTCGAGCATCAACCGTACATAAGTAAACCCTGGCACCGTATTGGCTGTTCGACGGCACAGTCAAAATGGTGCCTAGCGCAGGTTCTCCTTCTTCGTGAGTCACATTTTTCCAAAGTATATCTGGTGTAGAGCTCGAGTTGACCGTATCCAGAATACCGGGCCTAGACGGGAATGAAACAGCGGAGACTGCAAATTCGCCTTCTGCCTTGAAAGTGTCCATATCATGTAGGTCGTAGAATGGCACCGACTGGTTCGTTAATTGGTACTTCTGTAATACATAGTCATCGTAGGTTGACGCGTTCAGACTTAGACACCGTGCGTGCACAACAGGCTGCTGCGTTGGAACACTGAAGATAACGTCCTTACGAGACCAGAAACGCCATCCATGACCGCGTTGATCGGCAGAAGCGAATTTCCACAAGCGACCGAGCTCTGCTAGACCATATGCGAGAGCGAGGCTTGGGACTGTAGCGACAGTAAAGGGCAATTGAACCCATAGCAACGGAGACCTAGTCGTCGCCATGAGGATTCGTACAGATTTGTTACCTGGCATGTTGACTGCATATGGTAAGGGATCATCACTGAGTCTGACGATGTGCCAATATGACATGTAATCTTGAGCAATCGTCTGCCAGTCGCCATAAGGGCAATTTGCATCCCCATCATCTACAGCGCAGCTCGGAGCTACCTGCGACATTGTAACGTTAGTGGAGAACAATTCTGCTTCTCTGATGTTGATCCAGAAATCAGAGCCTCCAGCTGGCCAATTGTCAAGTCTAGGCCTCATCAATGTCGCACTCGACGGGCCAGCGCTTATAGAGAGGAACGTGCAGACAATGACGAACACAATGATTGCCCATCGTCGGTAGGACCTTTCGAGTTTGGCACGGGCGGCGCCCAGAAACTCCAATGACAAAAGGAAACTGATATCCTTGAATTGATAGCCGGCAAACAATGCACCAAAGGGCAAGCCACCAGCAGTTGTCAATTCGTGTCGAATCAGAGAGAATAGGATAGCTGTGAGAGATGCGACGATTGCGAGTTCGTGTAACTTTGCAGCGAATTGTAAGAGGATGAATTTTTGGTCATCGTACCCAGTCGGTCCAGTTAGTTCGCTACCGATGTAATACCCTGTCAGATTGAAGCCCATCAAAACAATAGTTGTTGCGACCGGTATAAAATGGATCTTGCCAGCGGAGAACGCCTTCCAACGGTTTTTCCGCAAGGCCACCTTTTTCGGTTCTGGGAAGGGCTTGCCAAGTCCGGTGTATTTGAGAACGACATGGAAGCCTACGGCTAGCGGTCTAAGTAACCTTTGAATCCTGGACCTTGGCTCGAATGTTCCGCTAGAGGCTTGTCTGGTATCTGTCACAGTCGCCTGTGGGCTTCTTTGAAAAACATTAGTAGGCTTCCTCGTTTCCGTGGAATGAAATTGACTGTCGAATGAATGTTTCGGATCATGGTGAGGTGATTAAGCTTACTCGCCGTTCACATCGAGCAAAGGAACTTCTTGTGAAGGACCCCATGTTTTCACGCCAGGCCGCCTATTCATCATGAAGCAGTACGACCACAAGCAGAATCTCGCCGAGTATCACGCCAGTTGGTGCCAATTTGCGGATCCTCAAAGCAGACTGGCTATGAGTACATTTACAAGGAGACAAATAGAAGAAGGGTCATAAGGAGCGAGGCCATGTAAGAAAGACTGGCAACTGGAACGTTGGGGCAGGACCTCGACGAACGACGTCAGCTAATCTGTTCCAGGTTTAAGACTAGAGGAGTTGGATTAGTTATTATAACAGATCACTGAATCAAACGTTGATTCAGGTGGCAAATCGAGGATTAAACAACCAAGATCAGTGATCTATTCTAAAGAACAGATCAGTCTAAAAACCCCTAATGGGAGCACTGCCTCCGCGGCGTTAGCGTGAGAGAGGCGCCTAGGTTTGGCCTATGCAAAGGGCCTAAACCGCGGGTCCCTACCTAACCACGTGAATCGTTCTAATTTCGTGGGAGATCTCAGTATTATTCGTTCAGACTGAATCAAAGAAAAATAAGCCAGATAAAAAAGTGAGCTGTTCCTAGGAACAAAACAGTCTGAAACCCCCTATTGCGGCTGAACAGCAGGGAACTCTTGCCCCTGCGTCTCAAGTCGATTGACTGCATGCAAGCCGAAAACGATATGCCAATTAGAACGAAAATGGATTTCATTCGATCGCTGAACCAATCAGCCCCCAATTAAAGACATCTCTGGGCCGTGGTACTCGGCGGTTTGACAGGCGCTTCTGGCCGATACCGCACCCTTATCAGTCAATTGAAAAGGAAAGCAGACTCAACGCAGTAGCTGGCGTTAGTCCGCTAGGCCAAAGCTGGAGCAGTGGCTTCGAGAATTCATCGGAGGCCGGCCTTGGTAGACGGAGAGAGGTGTGGTGCATCCTCCTCATTCTCCTGGCGCGTACGCAGTAAGATGTGCGTGCAATGATAATGAATGAGATTGGACATTTGTCATTCAGAAACCGGGCGCTTGGGTAGGTATTCCCCAACTGACCCGCAGCTTGGGTGGGCCATGCGGCGTACCACTGGCTGCTCCCGAGCCCAGCAGAGCCTAGGGCCAAGCTACCATGGCAGACCGAGACCTGAGACAGGCACAGCACCCACGCGCACGGCCGTTGGGCTCATCAATGCATCAAGCCTACCACAACCGGAGCATCAGTGCAATCACCAGATTGTTCCGAGGGATGGAACAGATCAGTCGCGACTCAGGAGGGAGCATCACCGAACGACGGCGGAGCGTTTACGAGATGGCTAGATTTAAAAATAGTATACTTTCACCTGAGCTACTGATCCGCCTAATGGAAATTGGAGCTGCCAGATCAGTAGCTTATTGGCTGGGGCAATTAGCTAAGCGCATAGCCCCTATGCCACAATGCGTCCTGCCATCAGTAACTGCACGAGGGTTCATACGGTGACTTCCTCTTTTTGGGAAACGCGATCGCCGCCACGTCCTCAGGACGTTGATTCGGTCCGTCGAACAACTTGTTCTCTCCTGTTGAAGTACAGCGTGCGATAGATCCCTTCAGCTGCGACCCCGTCTGAGAATCACGTTAATTCGAGTCATTGACAGTCGACCCTACCCTCCGACGACCACACAGGGCAATACGGCGTGCGATTTATCCCTTATTCCTAGCTACAGCGCATCTGGCAATACGACTGCGATCGCCTTCCCAGACCAACCTTGATTCGAGCCTTTGTACCTGATCTTACCTACATGCTGGCAACAGGGCAGTGAAGCTGCGACTTCACCCTTAGAATCAGCAAAGCTCTACGGAGTATTGATCGACCGTTCAATTCTACCTACAAACGATCCTTCGAGCCAATACGATTGTCATCTCGTCCTCATACCAACCGTGACTCCGTTCACAAAACAATCGATATAACTCATATCCGAGCGCAAGTCCATCTTACTTCGTCAGTAACAGAACGCGTTCTGCACACAAACCTCCGTGAGTGCCTACAACACATTATATGTATATACAGGGCGCTGAATTGGGACAATGTTATGTATATAACGTTTGTTTGGACCAGCTTGATAAAAGATTGTACATGAAACTTGGTTATACCAAACCCTGTCGTTGAAGCTACAGAATGGGGTGGCACTCCCACAAGCCTGACTTCAATGAGAGTCTGTGTTCGAACGAAAGGCCGACATAAAGCGTCGGCGATTCCAAGCCCAAAACGGCCTAAGCCTTGACATCGGACGAGAGGATTTTGCATTCGGATGAAAGTTGAACATAAGGCGTCCACAACTGATGATGCGCCCCCAAGCCCTGTTCTTCTCCGTCTCCTCGATTCTCGTCCGACATCACCGCCGTATTCTGGTAGTCATTGGCTTGGCCTTGGTTTTCGAAACGTTCTACAACATCTATAGCTTCCACGTTACTCGACCTTCCCCCCCCCTCGACGAACCTTTTCACATTGGTTGCCAAGAACCAGATACCAGCGCACCGAGAGAGAATGCAACGATCCTGATGCTGGCGCGAAACTCTGATCTCGATGGAGCAGTGAAGTCTCTGACCTCGTTAGAAGAACAATTCAATAAGTGGTTCCACTATCCCGTGGTCTTTCTCAACGATCAACCGTGGGATCAGGATTTCATGAATGCTGTGACAAGAGTGGCCAGTGGGAATGTACATTTTGGAGTGATTGATAAGAGCATGTGGCAATACCCAGATTGGATAGATCAAGGGAAAGCACGGAGGCTCATGGATGTTCAGGCGCAAGCGAATGTCCTTTATGCTGGTAATGAGAGCTACCATCATATGTGCCGCTTCAACTCAGGGTCAGTCGAGTATCGAACACAATCACGGCCGTATTAACTCATACAGGTTGTTTTTCGATCATCAATCGCTCCAGGCTTATAAGTGGTTTTGGCGCGTTGAACCTGACGTACGCTTCACGTGTGAGATTACATAGTATGTCCCACACCTCTTCTTTAGGAAATCTCTCACATACGATAGCGATCCCTTTGTCGAAATGGCACGAAACAACAAAAAGTATGGCTATGTGATGGCGCTCTGGGAGATAGCTGAGACAGTGCCCACTTTATTCAGAAAAATATCCGAGTATAAGAATTTGCATAAGATCCGGACGAGGCCGGTATGGACCGCAGTGATGGATCCATCCTACTTTCCATGGCCAGTTCGCCCTCTGCTAAACAGATTTCGGAACCGCGATGCAGACGGCAATCTTTGGAATCTGTGTCACTTCTGGAACAATTTCGAAATAGCAGACATGGACTTTTTTCGCAGCACAGAATATCGCCAACTCTTTGAGTACTTAGATGCTGACGGAGGCTTTTACTATGAGCGGGTAAGTTTTTCCGTCGAGCCCTACATGCCATGCTGATTTCAACCAGTGGGGCGACGCTCCTGTACATTCCCTCGCGGCTGCTCTCCTGCTAGAACCTGCCCAGCTTCACCACTTTGCTGACTTCGGCTACGAACATGCCCTTTTTCAGTATTGTCCTTACCTTTTACCTGACGGACGGATACCTGATGTGACTAAGACCACGGACGAAGAGCGTCGGGTAGTAGGTTGCCGTTGCAAGTGCGACGGAGACCTCCTATACCCACGTCCCATCTGTCTGAACAAAATAAAGAGTACCGTTCTATAGGTTCCTCTATTTTTTATAAATACTTCATATCTCACCTATACATACATATATATATATATATCTATCATACAAACCTTCCTCAATGCTCGTATTGACAGACATTCGGTAGCTTCGGCACCAAGACACTTCGTCCATCAAGCCGCAAGGACCTTGATCTTCGCTGGAGTGTTCCTTGCGGAGGCTGTCCTCATTGATGGGCTATACAGTTACCGTTCTGTCGTCCCACGTATGCGGCCACTGTAGCCGGGGCTCTTCAGTCACGAGCAGAAATCGATAACGTTGGATGATGCTTCGCTTGGAGGCTTGTTAGTATCGCAGTAGCGGTTTGCGGTTCAGCACAATGGTTTATGCAGCCCTCGAAACCTTTCGACTTGGGATGTATAATGTTACTAGCTCTGTTATATGAAGGGATCTATCATGAGAATCGAGACCAGATGTCTTGAATGCACGCTAGTATCCTGGGGTAAATGGCATACTGGACGATGATTCCAGATATCTCAAACCTCTCGATCGAGAAGGTACCGAGGGAGATATCGCTGACAGTACGATTGACTAGGTATGCTCATTGATCGAGAGTTATTGTAGATTGAGATTGAAAGTACAGGTGACTTGCCCTGGGGGTACTGTAGTAGTACATGCTGTTACGAAACGCCACAACTCACGAGGCATGGTTTCCGGGACCAGCCTTCCCCAACACGGTCAAGTGGGAGGCTTGACACCATCCGAAGATGCCGTACCTGGTAGGTGGCTTCAGGAAATGCGGGGAACCACACTACAAAGCGCGAGATCTAGAGCCACGATGTATGTCGATCAATCCAGATTTCAGCATTGCACCGGGAATAGCAGAGAGCTGGAGGTTTCTCACGAAAGGGGAAAATGAGGCAGGAACAAGACGAACACTGTCATTGCGGTTGCTCCATTGACAGAACAAAGCACACCATTCTCAACATGACTGCCTCTGCAAGACACGGTCACGACATCCTGTTGATGCATCACGCTGCGTCGAACAGCTTTCCATTACCCCTTGAACAGTAACTATTACCCCCATAAAACTACCCCTCCAAGCCCGTGGAATCCAAGCGTAGGGGCCAAACAGCACACGCAAGCAGAGTCTGCATCATGACTGGATATCTGAAGGTTTTAATTACGTTTCGAGCTCAGTAGACTTTCTCAGGGCAGCGTCCAGAAAATCTGGTCTTGCCCACCGCTTACTGCCGGACCGAGCGGACCTTACTCCTGCCTTCGCCGACTTTTCGACGCCGCTTTACTCATTCTCCTAGTCACTTACTCATCCATTGCCGTTAACTGCAACGCGCTTCCGACCAAGAGCGCTGCGTGACCTCGTGAATATTGCTTGCCTTTCCAGTTAACGGCATAGTAACGGCGAAAAGCTTTCACATTCGCAGGCATGTCGCTCTCATTGAGGCGAAGCCATCCTACTCGCCACAAGGTATATAGGTGGCTGCTTCTCCCTTGGAATTAGGCTTCATCACAACAACCACAGCCCTTACCCACAATCTATCCCACAGAAGCCAATCCCAACAGACCTCGTTACATGTCTGACGCCTTCATCTTGGAGAACCTCTATCAACGCCAATTCGAAGCAAAACACCAGACCCCCTCCAACCACACCCTCACAGCCTCCACCACCACCACCACCACCGCTTCCTCCACAAAGACCCCCTCCACCACCAAACCCCTCGGCAACACCACAACCATAACCGCCAACCCCAACCACACCCA
>JAABUW010005835.1_pt1 | contig 15791 bp, 2 predicted proteins | sample 5560081 | NCBI WGS metagenome assembly JAABUW01 (sample SAMN10711882, study PRJNA513363) | rock metagenome | isolation source: Antarctica rocks | place: Antarctica: Victoria Land, Knobhead sud | reverse complement strand
GCAAATTTTGTTATTAAGTAATTGTTTATATTGCTTGAAGACGTTTACAAATCTCTTCAAAAATACAATTTACTTTAATATTTTTGTAGAAAGTACTAGCGTAATACTTTAAATACTTTAAGAATATCTATATTAGATTAATGCATCTCTATCTTAAATACTAGTTTATTAGTATTATATTAATTATTAATTATAGAAAACAACAAAATTAAAATTAATAAACTTAATATCTACTAGACTAACTGTCGAGTCGAGTTTCGATTCCAATATTTGGAACCGACCCGACCCGTCGATTTCAACCCTAGGAATCGACTCGAAACCCAAGTTGATTCCTAATATTTTGGACACAAATCGATACAATCCGACTCGATTTTCGATTCCAATATTAGGAATTGAATCAAATTGTTAAGAAATCGAAAATTACGTTATTTTGCCAAGAATTTCTATTTTTGGATTTAAATTTTAAATTTTTCAAATAAATTCTATAGATATTGTTTAATTATTAATTTATTATAGAGAACACAAATATATTACTATAATATATTATCTATATCTATAAGTATATAGATATTATTCAAAATTTTAAATATTAAAAAATTAATATTAATGCATAATTCGCATCTATAGATCTATAGATACTATTTAAATTTTAAAATATTAAAGAATAAATATTAATACATAATTTGCATATATAAGTCTATAGATACTATTTATTAATTAAATATTAAATAAATAATATTAATGCGTAATTTGCATCTATAGATGTTATAGATACTATTTATTAATTATTTATTTATTTATTAAAAGTCTTGGCAATTCGGATCGATTTTTTCGGATCGGATTTCGATTTCAATCCTAGGAATCGACCCGAATTGTCGATTTCGATCCTAGGAATCGAATCGATTTTTCGGTTTCAAATTTTGGAACCGACTCGATCCGATTCGGGTCGGATACTCGACCCGAACTCGGTAACCCGATCCGACGCGATCAGTCTAATATCTACTATAAAGATTGTATTGATCTAAAGAACTAACTTATACAAGTAAATATCTATTTTATTTTCTATTTTGTTCTAGCAAATTAGAAGACAATTTTTGTATTAATATTTTTTAGAAAAAGAGTTTAATATTAACTTAAATTAAATTTACAAAAATATTTGAAAAATAATAGCAAAAACTCTTGTGCAATATTTATAGACTTTAACAATTCTAAAAAAGAGCTTCGAAGAATTTTTAAAATATTTAACAAAAAACAAATTGCAAAAAGAGTAATTTAGTATTTAACTTAATAAATTTTTGCAACAAACTATGTTGCTAAACTTTAAAAATATATTAATTTAATCGAATAAAACAATATTGTATTTATAACAATATTTTAACAAGATTTTAAAAACAATTTAAAAGACGAAATTATATATAATAAAAAAACTTTTAACAATATATTTAATCTTATTAAAGTAGCTATCGATTTCAATAACAAACTATATAAAAAAGCTATAAAAAAAAGATATAATTAATTTTAAGAAAGAGCAAAAATTTTCTTTAAACTAGCAATTAAATATTAGTAAAAAAAAATTTGTTCTAATTAAAAGTATAATAATCTAGACTATTGTAAGTTTGTATTTATAAAATTAAATTTTATTTAACAATATAAAGAAAAGAATTTTAGAGAAAAGCAAAATAACAAATTTTAAAAAACGTATTATTTATATAGCAAATTGAGTTACTTTGCAAGAGATTATCGATTATAAAATTTAATAAATTGTTAACAAATCAATACTATGTTAAGAGAAATACTTAATAGTTAGAACAATATTAGAGAGCAAATTGATACAAAAACAAACACTCTTAAAATTGAATCGAACAACAACTACTATTTGATAAAAAATCTAAATCAATTATAGAAAGTTCTAGATAAAATATTATTAAATAAGATATTTGTATCTACGCAAGAAGTTAATCAAATACTTAATAAAACTATAAAATTAAGAACGTTATATTTTTATTTAGCAACAAACTTAGACAACAAGTATAACTAGAAAAACATTTACAAATGTCTAGACAATATTACAAATTATCTTAACGCTTTAGTTAGTCTATTAAAAGAGAGAGAGATAAATTAAATTATAAATAAATACGAGAAAGCGCTAGAAAGCAACGTTACTATAAAAAGAGATATTCTTAATAAAATCGAACAACAACTAAGTAATATAAATTTATTACAAAAAAAAATAAAGAAAGCAAAGAAATATACAACACTTAGTTAAACAAAATACTATAACAACTTATGCTAAATTTATCTAAAAAATAAAGAAGAAGTCAATTGATTTTCTAGAAAATTGAAATTATTAATTTAATATAGAAAAAAAGTTTAATGCAAGCAAATATTCGAAGTAGAAATTATAGCACAAAAACAAGAAAAAGTTTAAATTTTTTAATAAAGAGTATATTAAAGAAATGCAATATGTTAGCTCAATAGCAACAACTAAACTTAATAGTATATATACAATATTTTATTATATTAATTAAAGTTAATAAATAACAACTTATTGCAATAATTAATTTTAATATAACAAATAATTTTATAATTAAAGTTCTTGTTAAAAGAAAAAAGTATTTTATTTAAAAAAAGTCTAATATATACAATCTAGTAATTGTAGATAAAAATCTATTACTTAACAAGAATAAAAAAATAAATAAAGAAAAAAAATTATTATTAATAACTATTTAGCAATATTACAAGAAACTAATCTTTAATATAGTAAAAATAGCTACTTATAATATTGTATTAGAAATATCTTAATTAAAGCAATACAATTTAGAAGTTAATTAAAATATATAAGTATTTAAATTTGTACAATATAATTACGTAATTTATATCTAATCTATATATTAATAATATTCGATAATAGATAAAAGATTAAATTAAAAATTAATCGCAAATAGCAAGTTTATATTTTTGCAAAAAAACAATCTAATAAAGTTCGATTCGACAAACACTAACAAAAATTAATTAAATTACAAAATTTAAAAAAAAAAAAAATACGAATCTTCTAAAAATCTTAAACTATTTAGTATAGCAAAAAAATCGCTAAAGTATATATTACAAATATACAACAATTAAAAATATCTATTTTAAAAAAAACAACAACAAAGATTCTTTCTAAATATTAATTATAAAATTACGAAATTAAACTTAAATTAAACAAACAATTTATATTTGAATCTATATATATTTTATTCGAGAAAAAGCTCGAAATACTTCGCAAATACTTAAAAAAAAAAAATATATATTTTATTAAAAAATCTTAATTATAGATAGAATACTTAATTCTCTTTGTATTAAAAAAGAATAAAATTCTTTATCTATATATTAATTATCGAAAGCTAAATAATATTATAATTAAGAATCGATATTTACTATTTAATATTAGCAAACTTTAGAATCGACTATTTGAAGTAAAATACTTTATTAAATTAAATTTACAAAAAACGTACAACTAAATTAGAATAAAAACAAAAAAAAATAAAAGATAGCTTTTCGTATACAATATAAATTATATAAATATATAATAATATTGTTCGAGTTTATAAACGTCTTAACAATATATTAAAAAATAATTAATAATATATTATAACAATATTTGAATCGATTTGTTATAATATACTTAAATAATATTATAATTTATTTAAAAATTTTAAAAGAATATATTAGTTATATTTTTAAAATATTAAAATATCTAAATATAAGAAACTTATATTTTAAGTTAAAGAAATACAAATTTTATTAAAAGAAAATTAACTTTCTTAAATTTGTTGTTAAACAATATAAAGTATATATAAATTTCGAGAAGCTATAAGTAATTAGAGAATAGAAATTATTAACAAGTATTAAAAAAGTACAATTTTTTCTAGATTTTATAAATTACAACAAAAAGTTTATTAAGAACTATTTAACAAACGCAATATTATTGACAAATTTTACAAAGAAGAATATATTATAGTTATAGAAATTTATAGAAGAGAAATTATTTCAAGATTTTAAACTAGAATATTTGAAAAAATTAGTATTAAAGATATACAATTTATAATTATTAAGTAGAATTGAAATCGATATATTAAATCTAGCTATTAATATATATTTTAATTAGAAATATAAAAATATTTAATATTTAATAATATATTTCTCGAGAAAATTCTTGCTAGTTGAACAAAACTATAATATTTACAATAAAAAACTACTTGCTATAGTAATTTTTTTGAAATTATAGAGAATATATATAAAAGAATTGTTAAAATTTACAATTTTTATAGACTACAAGAATCTTGTGCACTTTACTACTATTAAACAATTTAATAGAAAACAAATACAATAGTTAGAAAGATTTAAACAATACAAATTTAAAATATAGTATATTTTAGACAAAAACAATAATAGAATAGATATATTTAGCAAACAAAATAATTATATAAAAACAAAAAAATTGTTTAATTATAGTATACTTAAAATTAACAAAAACAAATTACTATTAACAAACAAGTATAAATTGAATACTATACTACAAATACTTCAAGACAATATAGAAGAATTTTCAATAAAAAAAGAAAAACTTTAGATATCTATTAACAAAATTAACAAATATATAAAAGAGCACTATAACAAATTATTGCAAAAGTATTTAGAAATAACAAAAACTCTTTAGTTTTTATATTAATATTGTTAGTTCTTATAAATAAGACAAATTGTCAAGATATATATTAAACAATATTTTAGCTATTAGCAGAACAAACATAATATATACGCAAACTATAGCAAAATTCAATATTAGAAATTATCTAAATTACTATAGAATAAAATTACAATAGACTTTATTATTAAGTTGTTAAAGTCGACAAATTTAGCAACTAAAGATAGATATAATTCGATACTAATAATAATTAATAAACTTATTAAATACTTATATATTATTGCATACAAAGAGAAGTTTATTGCAAAACAATTAAAATATATTATATTAAATCGATTTATACAATATTACAATATATTTAAGAAACTAATTAGTAATAGAGACAAACTCTTTATATCTAACTATTAAAAGATATTTCTCTTAATATTAGATACAAGACTTCAAATATTTATTGTCTACTATTCGATTACAAATAATTAGACAAAAAAAACAAATTAGAGTTTTAAACAATATCTAAGATACTATATTAACAATACTTATAGCAATTGAATATTATTTCTATCTATAGTATAACTAATACTTAATACAAAGATTTCGAATATTACTAAAATAATTTTATTCTTTGTTAACTATAACAAGAAATTAAATTTTTTCGAAAAAAAATGCACATATCTGTTTGCGTAGTTAACTATCGAAAAAATAGCAATATTGAAAAAAATATATAATAATATCTCAAAGATACAGAAAAAGTCGATCAAATATTAAAATAAAAAACAAAAAACAACATTTTAGCTAAAAAAGAGAGATAAAATATATCTATTTACAAAAAATCTTAGAACAAAAAAATTAAGCAAGAAATTAAATTATATTAAAATCGAATTGTTTTTTGTTAAAAAGACTAAAAAATTAATTAACTACAAACTCGATTTATTTAAAAATATTAGAATATTTCTAGTATTTTATATTTTATTGTTGAAGTTAGCAGACTCAATTATATTTTTATAGAATATTTTTTATTTTTATTTACAAAAAGAGAAACAGTTTGAGATTAAGAGAATTTTACAACAAAAAAATCAAAAATATTTTATTAAATAAAAAAAATACTCTATCTCTAAGAATATATAAAAGTTATTCAAGAATTTGAAAAACTGCTCTAATATGTTGCAACGATTTTGTCAACAACAAAGCTACTTATAAAAGAAGACAAAGTATTAGAAAACAAAAAAACAAAAAAAAACAAATTAATACTTGTATCAAATAGAGCTTCGAATATTTTTTCAATATTTTTAATTTTTTTTTTGTTTTTCTCGATTTTTAGAATATTCTTCGACTTGGCATTATTTATATCTTTTAGACAACAAAGTTAGTGTTTTTTTTGTTTTGTTTTATATACAATTTTTAGACGCAATTTAGTTATTTTATTATTCAGCTTTTTAGTCTTCTTTATAGTTTTATCTATTTTTTGATAGTTAGAAATCAAATTACATTTTCGATTCTTTCAATAACATTTTTTATACTTGAGATATTCTCTATTTACTCGATAAGCACGTCAAACAATATACAAGTTTAACAAGAACGCATTAAGATAGAAGCGTATCTATAGCAACAATCGACAATCAAATTGCAACATTGTTCAATAATTAGCTTCGTTAATATAAAAAAAAAAAAAAAAATTTCGAAACAAAAACTCTTAAAAAGAGAAAATAGTATTACAAGTTGCGTACTAATATATACTAGTTGTTGCGCATTGCTTTTTACAAAAATAATCAAAAAAAAAAGATCTATTAACAGAATTAAAATAATCAAGATAGCTTGATTTTTAAATATCTTAAATTCTAATTAAAATAATTAAGATAATTAAAATTTTAACTATTTTGAATATCTTAAATATTCGATAATAAAAAGATATATAATTTTCGAACACAATTCTCTTATAGATTGTGTTTAACTTAAAATAAATTCTTACTTATTGTTATTGCTATATCTAGCTGCAACTCTTGTTATCAAGTAATTGCTTGTATTGTCTAAAAACGTCTACAAATCTCTTTAACAATACAACTCTCTCTAATACTTTTAAGATCTCTTAGGAAGTAGCAGCGTAACAGCGAGCAAAACTCGATATATTTAACAGCAAATATAGCAAGCAAAAAGAATTTTTTTAGTATATATAGATCTCTTAGATACAACTCTCTTATAGATTGTATTTAATTTATCTATCAAATTACTCTCTATTATAGATACAAGCTGCAATTTCTTGTTATCAAATAATTGCTTGTATTGTCTAAAGATATCTATAGATCTCTTTAACAGTATTAATCTATTCTGATACTCTAGTTGTCTAGATAGCAGCGTAACAATATTGTTAAATTTAGTTGCTATTGTTGAACTAATATATTGCATTTCTCTAATATATTTTTTATTAAAAAATTTGAATTTTTCTCTGTTTTTGTATTGCAATTTCTGCTTCGAGCGTTTGTTTGCACTAAGCTTTCTTTCTATACTAAATTAATAATTTTAATTTTCTAGAAAATCAATTGATTTTTTCTTTGTTGTTTAGATAAATTTAGTATAAGTTGTTATAGTATTTTGTTTAACTAAATATTGTGTGTTTCTTTGTTTTCTCTATCTTCTTTTAAGATAGATTTATATTGCTTAGTTGTTGTTCGATTTTATCGAAAATTTCTTTTTTTATAGTAATGTCGCTTTCTAGCGCTTTCTTGCATTTGTTTATAGTTTGATTTATTTCTTTTTTTCTTAATAAACTAGCTAAAGCGTTAAAATGCTCTATAATATTGTTTAGATATTTATAAAAGTTCTTTTAATTATATTTGTTGTCTAAGTCTATTGCTAAGTAAAAGTATAATATTTTTGATTGTTTTGCTCTTATAGTCTTATTAAATATTTGATTAATTTTTTGTATAAATACAAATATTTTGTTTAATAATATTTTATCTAGAACTTTCTATAACTAATTTGAATTTTTTATTAAATAGTAGTTGTTGTTCGATTTAGTTTTAAAAATATTTGTCTTTATATTAATTTGCTTTCTAATATTGTTTTAACTATTAAATATCTCTTTTAATATAGTATTGATCTATTAACAATTTATTAAGTTTTATAATTAACAATTTTTTGCAAAGTAATTTAATTTGTTATATAAATAGCATATTTTTTAAGATTTGTTATTTTGCTTTTTTTTAAAGTTCTTTTTTATATATTGTTAAGTAAAATTTAGTTCTATAGATATAGATTTACAATAATTGAGATTACTATATTTCTAATTAGAACAAGATTTTTTTTGCTAATATTTAATTGTTAATTTAAAGAAGATTTTTGTTTTTTTTCGAAATTAATTGTATTTTTTTTTTATAATTTTTTTATATAGTTTGTTGTCGAAATCGATAACTACTTTAATAAAATCAAATATATTGCTAAGAGTTTTTCTATTATATATAATTTTGTTTTTTAGATTGTTTTTAAGATTTTGTCAAAATATTGTTATAAATACAATATTGTTTTACTTAATTAAATTGATATATTTCTAGAATCTAGCAATATAATCTATTGCAAAAATTTGTTAAATTAGATACTAAATTATTTTTTTTGCAATTTGTTTTTTGTTAAATATTTTAAAGATTTTTCGAAATTCTCTTTTAAAGTTATTAAAGTTTGTAAATATTGTATAAAAGTTTTTGCTATTATTTTTTAAATACTTTTGTAAATTTGACTTAAATTAATACTAAACTCTCTTTTTAAAAAATATTGATACAAAAATTGTTTTTTGATTTGTTAAAACAAAATAGAAAATAAAATAGATATCTATCTATATAAGTTAGTTTTTTAGATTGATACAATTTCTATAGTAAATATCGAATTTATTAATTTTGATTTTGTTGTCTTTTATAATCGATAGTCGATATAATATTGATAAACTAGTGTTCGAAATAGAAATATATTAATTTGATACAAATATTCTTAAAGTATTCAAAGTGTTATACTAATACTTTTTTCGAAAATATTAGAATAAATTGTATTGTTAAAAAGATCTATAGATATCTTTAGACAATATAAACAATTATTTAATAACAAAAGTTTGTAACTATAGATAGTTTTTATATTTAATAAATTTTAAAAGAGATTCGATAAATTAAAGTAACAATAAGTAAAAATCTATAATAAATTAAACACAATCTATAAGAGAGTTGTGTCTAGAAAATCTATATATTAAAGAAGATTTTTCTTGTTTGCTATATTTGTTGTCGAATATATTGAATTTTGTTTGTTTTGTTTGTTGTTGAGCATATCGAGCTTGTCTACTAACGTGTCGAGCAATGCTTGTTTGTTAAGTCGTTGAATATACAGATAATTGTACTATATGCTACAGACTATTCTATAGAATATATATTAACTGTAACGAGCTAGGGTTGTAACAATATAGTTAACAAAAATACAAAAATAATATTTTATAATAGTATTAATTTGTTTAGTCTAATTGTTAGTCTCGAAATAATATATAGTAGATAATTTAATATTAATTTTTAGTATTTAATAAAAATATTTTTAAATATCGAAAATAAATTGTGTATCTTAATTAGACACAAAAAACTCGAATAATTTGTAATATTTTTAAATATATATGTAAAAACAATTGATTGCTTTTTCTACTTTTATAGAAATAGTTAAAATTAGATATCTTATTTTAATAAAATAGTTAACAAAAACAAAAATATATCTATATATAATATCTATAAAAATATTAAACAATAAAAAATCTATATAATTTATAGAAATATTATATTAACAATATTTAGAAACAAAAAAAGAATATAATTATTTTTGTATTTTTTATCTAGAAAATTTAAAACAAATATATATATAATAGTTTTGTACAAAGTACTAAATATATTTATAGATATTAAATTATTAGTAAACTCGATTAATCAATTTGTAGTATTTTGTTTTTTTTGAATAATTATTAATAATACTATTATAAACAAATTGAATTACGCGAAGACAAAGACAATTCGAGTTAAAAATATTTTTTTTTTCTTGAAAATACAAAAAGTTAAAACGTTTTTTATATTCGATTAGAGAAATTCTATTGTAATAATATATTTTATTGCAAAACGCTTCGAGTATTTAAAATACAAAATAATTGCTAATTTTAATTTAATTTTATAGAATTTGAAAAAAAAAAAAAATTAAATTTTTGTCAAAATTTGAAATTTCTTAATCTAATTAAAATTTGATATTATTAATATCGAATTTTTCTATATCTAGCTCTATCGAAACTAATATAATAGAAAAAACTAAAAAAATTAAAAAAAAATATAATTGAATAGAATTTAGAGTAATAATTTAATATTAAAAATTTTTAACAATTTTAAAATCTAGAATATAAAATTTTAAAATTGTTTAATATTAATATAGATATCGAAAATCAAAAATAATTTTTTTTAAATTTTTTTTCTAAACAATATATAAGAGTATTTGATTTTTTGTTGATTTTGTTAGAGCAATATATAATTCGATAGTTAAATTAAAACAAAAACTTGTTTTATTAAGTTTAATAACAACTTAGTTGCTTAATTAATATAAAATACTTAAGATTTTTATAATTTATAATTATTTCGACTAAATAGATTAAATTTTTAAACTCGAAACATTATTCTTTGAATACGTAGACAATAGCTATAAGTTTTTTATTGTAAATTTTATAGTTATACTCGACTAAATTGTGTTTTTTGAAAAAATAAATAATTAAATAAAAAACTCTTTTTTTATTGTATTAAGAAAAAATATTTTCGAATATATAGTTTAAAATATTAATTTCTATTACAATCTTGTAATCTAAATTGTAATAGCAAAATACTATATCAAAAATAAAGATTTTTTTTAAAATAGTAAATATTAATTAATATTTTTTGAATTAGACAAAAAGTTAATTCTTTCTAATTAGATAGATTAACAAAACAGCTATTTTACTATAGCTATAAATAAATTTTCTATAGAAATTTGCAAATTCTAGAAAGCTTTAAATATTTTTAATATTAATTAGAATAGATTAATTGACAATAATATTTATTTTTGCTAAATTTATTTTGATTTTTTCGATAGTAATTATTAATTCTAGATACAAAACTTAAATAATATAAAATTTGTATTTAATTATATTTGCTTGTAAGTTTGCTTTGCGCAATTTTCGAAAAATAAATTTAATATAAATTTTGTATTTTAGTTTATTATTACTATAGATTAAAATATTATCTAAATAAACAATACAAAATTTATCTAGAAATTCTCGAAAAATCTTGTTAATATATTTTTGAAACAAAACAGATTTATTATATAGATCGAAAAATATAATAAAATATTTAAAAAGTTTAAAATAGATACAAAAAATAGTAATTTTTTTTTTTCGAATATATAGTCGATTGAACGCTAAAATAATATTTAGTTTAATAAAAATTTTAATTCGACTAAAACAATTTAGTATCTCAAAAATTAAAAACAGAAAATATTTGTTTTTAATTGTAATAATATTTAGATTTCTATAATTTATATAGAATTTAAATCTATTTTTAAATTTTTTAACAAAAAGAACAGAAATTGCTATCTAAAAATAACTAATTCGAATAAATTTTTTACTAAAATTCTTTTTTAGATAGTAACAAAGTTCTAGAGTTTTATTATAATTTATATTGTATAAAACAAAGATTAAAAATTGAATATCTTTTTTAAAATAAATAGTATAATTGTAAAAACAATAGAAAAACAAGATATTTATCTCTTTTTTAGAAAAAATATTAAGAAACTCGAAATATCTAAAAATAGAATTGTAACTAAATTGATATTTCTGCTTTGTTAATAGTATTTTAGATCTACCTAAATAGTAAAAACTATTAAATAAAGTTTCTTTTCTATTTGATAAAATACTAGACAATAATTTCGATTATAAATATTAATTTTAATATCTTTATAAAACAATAATAGTTTCGAGAAATTTAATAAATTAGAAATCTAAACAAAATCTAATTTAGATTTAAACAAGTTTTTAACTAAATTTAGAAAAATATCTATTTTTCGAAAAATAATACTAAAAATTTCAATATTTTTTGCGCAAACAATACAATTAAATTTACAAATTTTTAATTTAATTATATTAAATTGTATAGAAAATCGCTCAATTTATTTTATATATTGTTCGATAAAAAATTTGAAAAACAAAAGATTTCGATATTTAATTTTCGAAAAATATTTTTTCTAAATAGCTTGAAAAATATAACTAGAAGCTTTTTGCTTTAGACTAGACAAAACAAAACAAAATTTGAAATCGAAATAGATAGATTATTTCTTATAAACAAGACTAAATTGTTTCTAAAAAACAAAACTAAATTGCTTTTTATAAATAGATTGTTTTTTAAAAATAAAACTAAATTGTTTTTAAAAAACAAAACTAAATTGTTTCTTGCAAGCAAATTGTTTTTTGTAAAAAACTAGAATACTAGATATCTTCTAACAAAACAAATTTGAATTAAACAAAAAAATTTAATTGTCAAGAATAATAACAAGAATATTTTAATTTTAAAGCTTCTATATATTTTAAGACTTCTTAAAAGATAGAAATTCTTTTTTTTGTTAAATAGTACTATAGATTTTAATAGACAATTGACAACAATATTTAAGACAAAAAAAAATATAATTAAAATATTATAATTAAAGTTTGTGTCAATAGAATAACAACAAAATTACAATAGATCTATAACAATAGAATACTAATTAAATTTAATAATATAGAAAAATAGTCTCTCGATATAATTGTCGAAAACTATAATAATTTTAACAATATAAATAATATTGTTTGTTAAAACTATTTAATTATTAAAATCTCGAAATCTACAAAAATAGATTAATTAATAATAATAAAAAATTATATTGTTGCGCAAAAGATTTATTAATAAAAATATAAACTAAGACTTTACTATCGATCAAAACTATAATAGAAATTCGAGATTAAATTTAATATAAAACAAAAAAAACTATTATATAATTATTTTTAAATATAAAATTAAACTTAAAAAGTTTTAAAATTGTTCTAATTAAGAATCTTTTATAAAATTGAAAAAAAAATAAAAACAAAAAAACTAGAAAACAAAAAAATATATAGATTAATTTTCGAACGCAATTTTGTTTAAAAACTAGATTTTTTTTGCTAACAACAAAATATTTTGTCGATACTAGAAATATTATCTAGATCGACAAAATAAAAAAATAAAATTTTTTATTAAAATATTTTTTTGTAGTTTTGTTTAAATATTGCAACTTGCAATAGTAGTATAATTTTTATTTATTGCAGATTTTTTTAATCTCTAAAATAGTTAAAAATTTGCTTTAAACAATAATAATAGCAAAGTTTAAATTTATTAATTTATCAAATATTATAGAAATTGTCGATATAAATAAAATAACAAAAACAGAAAGAATAACGCAAGATTTCAATAAATTGCTAATTAAAATAGAATTATTTTTTGATTTAACAAAAACAACAACAATTATAATAATACAAAACTAACAATATTTAAACTGCTAAAGTTTTTTGTTAATCTTAATAAAAGTTTAAATTTATTGTTAAAAAATCAATAGTTGTTTGCTATTAAGAGTTTGTCAGAATATAGCAACAATTTAAATAAAATAACTAATATTATATTTTATACAATTAATTAATAAAATATTTTTTATTTAAGAATATTCTTTTTTCTAATAGAAAAAATTGTAATATTCGACAAAACTAATAAAATTTTGTTTTAAAATTTCGCAAAAATACAAGTATATATTTTTCGATTCGAAAAAATTGCTATAGCAATAATATAGATTTCGATACTATTTGTTAAAGAAAACAATAATACAAAAACTATTAATTCGATATTAATTTATAAAATTATAGATTTTTTTATCTATAATAAGTTGTAACTTTGTATAGACAATTTTAACTCAATTAATAGAATATCGATTATAGTTTATATCTATATATTGTATAAGATTTTGTTTCTATATATTTAATTGATTTTTGTTTTTTTTGTATTGTAATATATCGAAAAGCTTCTCAAATCTAGAAACAACAAAAATAGTAATATTTATAGAAAATAATAGAAATTGTATAATAAAAATAGATTGATTGTTTATAATTTAAATAATAATTTGCACAATTGCAGTTATAGATATCGAATCTAATTCTGCAAAAAAAAAGTTTAAAACAAACAAAATAGAAATAATATTAATATTAAATTGTATTTAATTCTAAAGTTCTTAAAATTAATATAGAGTTTCGACTAAATTTTAAATAATTTGTCGAACAAATTTTTCAACAATAAATTCGATTTCTAATAAAAATTTAGAATATTCTATTAAGTTAGTAGTTAAATAAATATTAATATACTCGAAAAGACTAGATTTTAACGCATAAAAATATTGCAGAAAATATAAATTTTTTGTAATATTAGAAACTAGACTCGAAATCTTTATTAAAAAAATATTTAAATTAATAACTAGATAGAACTTAGATCTATACTAAATTTAATATATAGAACAAAAAACTAAAAAAACTACAAAAATAAAACAATATTAACTATATAAGATTGCAGACTTTATATCTAGCAAAAATTAATTTAGATCTAATCTAGTCTAATTCAGATCTAATTAAAATCGAACTTAGAAAATTAAGCAAAATTAAAACAAAGAGTTGTTTAACCAATAGATATAGTTGGCGAACTACTGATCTAACACTATAATATATATATATAAACTTTATTGTTGTTGTTTTAAACAAAATCTTAATAAGATAGAAATTAATTGTATATTATCTTATAACTTTAAAAACAATAAAGAAGATATTATTAATTTGTAAAAATAATTTAGACAAGAAAGAGATTGCTATTTATATATATAATATCTAATTGTTTGTTAATATTATTAATACGTAGCTTAAAGTTAATAATCTTATTAATTTAAGATTGTTAATAACTAGTAGAATAGTTATTTAAGCAATGTAAACAGTAATTAGCATAATATTTGCAAAAAAAAATAGTAATTAATATATCTATAGATATAGTTTAATTAAAGTGTTATTTATATTTTATTCTAAGTATTTAAAAAAATATATTTTAGATTTATTTTTTAAATAGACAGTGCAAAGATTGTCTACAAGATCAGAATTTTTCTCGACTTATTTTAATAATAAAAAAATATATTTGATAAGAATTCTCGTGATAATGGTGGTGTTCTCTGCGTATTCTAAAATAATTAACCCTAGACCCCCTGCTAGCGTGTTGCATTACTAGGTGTGTTGCATTACTAGGTGTGTTGCATTACTAGGTGAGAAGGAGTAATGCCTGCCGCCCAGTCGCAAGTGTCCTCCATTAGATATAAAATATTCTCTCCTGCCCCCGGACTCACATCCTAGGGATTTCGCAGCAGTTATCAAACCATTGTGCGAAAACTCATACACGGACACTTATTCTCCGTCTCTCAAGAAGGGAGAAAGTCCGATGCTGGACCCCATCCCCGTCCCGCCCTTCCTCCGCGACTCCATTGAACCCCTCACGAACCTCCTCCACCTGCACACCCTCCCCCTCCATATCCACGAAGTCCTCCTCAGCTACATCCTCTTCACCCTCCTCAATGCCTTCCTCGCGCCGTACCTCTCCCTCCTATTCCTCCCTACCGCCTACGCCCAACTGTCACGACGCACACAGTTGCAATGGAACATCCACGTTACTTCGTTTGTAAACTCCACTTTTGTGTCAGTCGCCGCGCTCTATGTGCTTTTCGCGGATCGGGATCGGCTGAGTGAGACGTGGGAGGAGAGGATGTGGGGGTATACTGGGTTGGGAGGTATGGTACAGGCGTTTGGGGCGGGGTATTTCGTATGGGATTTGCAGATCTGTGCGGTGAATGCTGGGGTGTTGGGGGTGACGGACTTGTTGCATGCTGCGGTCGCGCTTAGCATAGCGATTCTTGGATTCGTATGTCGAGCTACCACTGTCCTGCACATCCCATTCCTTCTTTGATGTTTTTCAGATTTCTATTGAGCTCTAGTGTTGCTGAC
>JAABUW010005834.1_pt1 | contig 15791 bp, 9 predicted proteins | sample 5560081 | NCBI WGS metagenome assembly JAABUW01 (sample SAMN10711882, study PRJNA513363) | rock metagenome | isolation source: Antarctica rocks | place: Antarctica: Victoria Land, Knobhead sud | reverse complement strand
ATCCTTGCTCCATTGCTGTGCTTGCTCTTCAGACGTCGGAGGAAGTAAGGGAACCGGTATTGTGCGGACTTTAGGTTGAGTGCCGCTAGTTTTGAACACATCGAGCGAGGAAAGCGACTCGAGGACTTTTTCAAACGGTAATATGGAGACTGCGCAAATGAGAAGATGCAAGGTGGATTGTTGGGAGGTAACTAGATCTCCCGGCACACCAACACTGCTGCGAGACTCTAGAGTAGTCTCATAGCTCTCGCAAGTCGAAATCTTGGTCACTGGAGTAAGAGAAGCTGGTACGTGTTCAGACTTTACAAATCGGCGAAGATGCCGCAAATTTACAGCATCGCGGTCCCGGATGGCACGTTCAACAGCTCTAGATGCAGATCAGTTAGTCCACCAGTGATGCAAGAGAGCCAGCGTACTGTAAGACTGAATTAGCAGACTTTGCAGGAATTTCAGCAACGTATGCTAAGGTGATTTCAAGAGAGGCATGCAATTCTTCCTTAGTGCGCTGTGCAACGAGTTGTCCCTGACAGCTATGATTCATGCGCTCATTATACCCGACTTTCTTGACTGCTCATATAAAGATTACGGGACGGAGGGTGACGTTGTATATTCTGGCCCACGCTAATATTACACTAAGAACATTTAATACAATGCTAACTCGAAGTCACTGTACGCCTCATACGCGTTCAACAGAACTCTTATATTAGTTTAATGAGCTGAGGCCAGCGATGAAACCCATCTGTACGACTACGAACCTTCTGTCTAGTTACAGAAGAGTCTAGAGGTTACCAAACAGACAGATCAACATGTTAATTGAGATCAAGCGTCACGTTGCGATGCTCACAAACAACAAGGTTACAAGCTTACTTAACTAAATAACCATGTATTCGTACCTCGCACTAAGCTCATTCTTCGCTTAGTACTCACCGACCATGTAACCAAATCGATCACCTAACCAAAATTCAACCATATTACTTCTGAAAAGGCTGTATTACAAGCAATTCCTTCAAAAAAGCCTTATATAAAGTCTTTCAAAACTTCTGTTTCTTTTGTCATACCTTAATATAAATCTTACAACGCTTATAAACCTTCTTTAACTTGTTAATATATTGCTTTTTGATAGACTCATCACGAGTCTTTTGTCTCAATTTCTCTAAATCTAGTCTATCAAAGATCATAGATTGAGCTTTCTTGACTTATAGAATGTCTCTCATTTGTAAGATCTTAGCAAATTAATCTTTACATATATTTCAAGCATTAATAACAACTTTCGTGACTGCTATTTTGACTTCTAATAACTCAATTCTACAAATCATTGCATTAATCTTTTATGATTTTCTGTTATTAAAATTCTTTATATAGATTCTTCTGATATAATCAGCAGTGATTATTCAATTAAATCTTGCTATGCTCATTTGATAGTCAATTTTGTTGAAATTTTACATATCATTCAATATTATATTGTATTGTTAAATTATCTCTTTCTACTTAATATGCATTAAAATGAGTCTTCAGAAGCTTAAAGTTATATGCATTCTTTTGTGCAATGACTAAAGACTTTCTCTTTATTTTATGAAAATTTGTTTAACAATTTAACTATTGCTTAATTTATTAAAAGTTCAGTGAAGAGAAATATTCTGAAATAAGTTCATTAAGAATAATTTTGAATATGATCATGTTTTTTGATTTGATCAATGCATTTGTCACTTTTCAAACTTATATTAATAAAATCTTAACAAAGCTTTTAAATGATTATTGCATCATTTATTTAAATAATTTTCTAATTTTCTTTGAGTTAAAGATTAATTATATAAATCACATGAAACAGATTTTGAAGCAATTAAGAAAGTTTAAACTATATACTAGCTTAAAGAAGTATATATTCTTCATCATCAGAATAAATTTTCTAGAATTTGTCATATTCACAAAGAGTGTTTCAATAAACTCAAGCAGAGTAAACATCATTAAAACGTGATTCAAATCAAAGAAGTATCAAGAAATTTAAGTTTTTTTGAAGTTCATTAATTTCTATCAATGTTTTATACATCACTACTTTCAGATAGCAGAGTCTTTAACAAAACTGCTGAGAGATAATGTAAAAGATGTAAAAATAAACTTATTTATATGATTGAGTGAAGCAAAACAAGCATTTAATCAGCTTCATGACGTTTTTATAAGAATATTTATATTAAGATACTTTGATTTGAAGCAACATATACACATTGAAATCATTGTATTTAATTATACAGTTACAAGTATTTTGTCTTAATTAAATAACAAAGATTAATAATATTTAATTGCATTCTGATTCAGAATGATGATAAATGTTGAAAGAAATTATGAAATGCATGATCAGAAACTTTTAGTCATAGTAATGATGTTTAAACATTGATAACACTATGTAAAAGACAATTATCATACTGTTGAAGTTCTGATCAATCATAATAATTTAAAGAATTTATGAATGTTTGAGAATTAAATGAAAGATAAGTAAGATGAATCATAAGATTGTTGATCTGCAACTTTAAAATAGCGCATAAATCAGAAAAGATAAACTTAGTTAATGCATCATTAAACTGATCACGTTGAGTTAAGTCATTAAGCTTGAGTTAAGTTCTTAACTTGTCAAAACTTGATTCAAGTCAGAATTTTAAAACTAAGTATTTAAGTTAAATCATGATGTTGATATTAAGTATTTAAGTCAAGTTATGATGTTGATATTAAGTATTGACTTGAATTTTTGATTCAACTCATTAAAATATGATTTACTATTACTAACTTGTTGAATGATAATGTAACAGAGTAATGCAATTGATTCAATTGCATCTTCATGATTCATGAAAATACTGACTATTATTAATAAAGATTTTCTCATGAGTATTAATCATGACTCATGAGAATACTGACTACTATTGATAAAAATTTTCTCACAAGTATTGATTAAAATTTATGAAAATACTGATTATTATTAATAAAAGTTTTCTGAATCTTGTAATTACAAGCATAAATGTGATGATTGAGTTTACTAGATGAATAAATGAGATCTATAAGAGTGATATGACAATGTGATATTCTAAGCAGGCACAGAATAAATATATATTATTGTAGAGCTAATTATTAAGAAGCTTTCAATAACTTGAGAAAATCAATTGACTATAAAGAGTTTGTCAAGCATTGTTAAGTTGAGCATAACATAATTCATGACATATTAAGTTGAAGATATGACATAATTTAAATGATGTCTTGACAAAGTCATAAAGTTTCAAAGTTAACTCAAATCTGATCTTTGATTCAGTCTTTGACTTTAGTCTCTGATCTAATCTTTATATGTCAATTCATCATGACAATTGTCTTTTTTTTTAAGTGAGTTCATTCTCGATCTCAATAATTAATGTCTTTGTTTACTTTGATAAATGATGACGTACACTCATTGATTCGCTTTAGAAACTCTCGATAAAAATCTTCAAATCTTTGTAAGAAAACAAGAAAAAAAGAAATCTTTAATCAAATGATAATTCATCTTCAATTATAATGTGTATAAATGACAGTGTAGATAGTATATGTGATGTATAGTTGATGTAAATGACAGCAATGATGATGTGTAAATAACATATAAACATTGTTTACATTTTGAGTAAATGATGTGATTGAAATGATAAAACATAAACAAAAGTGAATAACAATTGTTGTTTTGTTTATTGTTTTTTCAGTTTCTCTCAACTTCTCATTTTCTTTAACTTCATCTTTTTTCAATTTCAATCATATTTTTATCATTGTATGATTACTTTTAACAAACTTTGAATATATCTGTATTGTAAGAGTAAGAGATTTAAATCATAAGTCATGAATGCACAGCGACGCTCAAAGAGAGTTGTAAGATGATGAAAGTAAGTGATGATTAAGTCAAAATTATTATGAAAGTAAGTGATATCACAACTTAAGATTTCACGACTACTATTGCGATTAACAACATCATAAATCTGCTCAAAAAACATTGATTAAATGTGATGATTATGATGTTGCTGATGCTGAATCACTCATGATGATGCAAACATCATTAAATTTTGATTGAAAACTCATTGTTTCTACTATTTAAACTTTTGAGTACATCTCAGTTATTGAAGAGAAAATTCAAAAGACGATGAAAGAAGAAATGATTGCTGATGCTTCATTGATGATCTTGTTGAATTCACAGACTTCGTGAAATCAAAGAATGATGATAAGATTTACTTATTTCACTTCTTGATGTCGTTATTGATGCTTTTCAGCTGTTAATTGTTGAAATAAGCAAAAGAAGTGTTGCTGATTTTGAAACTCTAAATAGAATGATTTGTATAAAGTGTGCTTAAGTTCTACACATTGAGAATAAAGCATCACTATGTGATGTCATCTTTCAAAGAAAGACAATGTACAAGAAGTGTGCTTATTATGCAAGTAATGAGAATTTCTGTATTGTAGTGAGTATATTTATATGATATGTTTGTTAAACACTTATGATTTGATGTTTAGATTCTCGACATTTGCATTTCAACTATCAATGAATTCTTTCATCTGCAGAAAATTCATGATAATGCAATTAAGAATGAAGAAGAGAACATCACTTTAAAGATATTCACTGCTCATCAGAAAATTCTTTACAAGAAATTGACAGCAACGACTTGTGTAAAGAGTTATCTTGAAAGAGTTCACAAATTCAAGTCTTTAAAGATTCAAAAGCTCATTCTTAAAGAGATGATGATTATCAATGACATCATCAGAGAAATTCTGAATGTAAAGTGCTTTGCAATATATTCAATCTCAATTATATATTGTTTTGTCAGCATTTCTAATTGTTCTAATATATTTTAGCATAATTTGTCATCTTTCAAATCTCTGTCTTCACGTCTCAATGTAAATCTGATAATGAGAAAGAAGAAGAAATCTGCAATCTTGTTTCATGTGAAAGATGTTTAATGAAATAATGATTGCATGATGTTTATTATATCGTGATGATTGCGCTCTCTTGTTGAACGTGTTTGAACATCTTTGCGCTTTTTTCTTCTGTCTATTGATTTACATATGTGATCATCTCATTAAAGAACGAAACTATCATAATACAGTGATTCTTCTTTTCTAATAATGAATTTATGCTTGAAAATGAGTAATTATGCTTTTCACTCACATTTCAGTCTTGTTTTGAAAGCTTTTATAAGTTTCAAGATATTTTTCATATCTTCACTCAATATTCATTGATTATATTCAATGAGATATTCTTTTCATTGTATCTTATAATATAAGATTCTCTTTCTTTTTTGCTTCTGTAGAATCTTTTCTACCTTTTATTCTTGCTCATTATCAATAAGCTTGAATATGAGATAATCAAGTATAAAGTTATCATTTAATCTACGATTATACAACTTTAAAAAAGACATATGAAAGACAGAATGAACTCTATAAATAATTGAAAGATCAAAATGATACGTTTGCTTATTTATGAGTTCTTGTATATGAAAGAACTTTATCATCTTATTTAATAACTTTTTGCTCAACTTCTTCTGCTTCAGATTTTTTGCTAATAGTGTAATGATTGTCTCTTTAACAACACAAGGTATATACAGAGATCAAACAGTAATCACTATTACTAGACTTGAGATCTGAAGATAACTGAGACAATAATATGTATTGACTACTTACATGAGTTGAGCACGAAGCTTTTATCTAAGGAAACAATCATCGTTATATAAACATAGAAGAATCGTGTCAAGTCGTTTCTGCTCTGAATGATCACTCTGATCATCTTCGAGCAAGATGAGCAAGATGAGCATCATGCTCATCATGCTCACTGTGATCACTTCTGATTCGAGCGATCAGAGCGACCACTTCGAAACTCTGATTACTCAATGATTATCTAATCATTGCTGTTATGTAATCACATGCGAGAGAGTTCTAACAAATAGCATGATCAAATCATTAATATTAAAGAACTTAAACTTATGTTTTTGATTATAGTACTTTGTCTGAACATCAATTGTGTTTTGTCATCATTTCATTAACGTGTTTCACACATTTTGCAGCATTTCAATGCATTCTTTTGCTGCTGACACTTCTTCTTTCATAGCATCATTCTTAATGTGTATGTCAAAGATGAGTTCATAATCATACATGACTTTAAAAGAACTACAGTTTAATGAAGTGTGCTTCGTCTGATGATAAATGAACTCAACTATAAGTAGAAGTGTAACTCAGTCATTTTGCTTTTCAAAACAATACACTCTTAAATAATGTTTCAACATTTGATTCTGTCATTCTGTTTGATCATCTGTTTGCGAATGAAAGACAATGCTTAGTCGTTGTTTTACCTTGACATGATAGCAGATCTCTGATTAAAACGCATTGATAAATAGACTATTTCTATTAATAATTATATTATTCAATATCTCATATCTTAAAGCAATCTGCTTAAAGAACAACTCTGCTAACTTTACAACAGTCAGAGTCTTCTTTGTAAACAGATAACGCGTCATCTTCATGTAGTAATTGACTATCACAAGAATCAAGTCATACATGACTTTTTTTCATTTACTAGATGACAGATCTGTTATGAAATTCATAGTGATTTCTTTTCATGAATCTGTGAGTCGAAATAATGATCTCAACTCATCATATGATAAATGATGTTTCATCTTCATTCTTTGACAAATGTCACAAGTATCTACGTACTTTTTGACATCTTTGATTATACTTTTTCAGTAATATTTGCAATCTAATAGCTCACTGATCTTGTCAGCATCAAAATGTCTTGCTAACAAGTCATCATGATGACGTTTCAATAACTCTTCTCTGACAGAAAAATCTTCTGAAACATACAATAATTCATTGTACTTTATCATTTCTTGATTATTCAATGTTTAAGCTTCAATGTTTCTCTTTCATATACTTATCGTTTCGTCTGCTTTTAATCTCACAGCAAATTCATCTTCTTACTGTAAAATCTTGATGAGTTCAACTATGAATTTACTACTAAAGTTGTATATCATTTCATGAATTATCAGTACTCTGACAATTGCACATGAAATGAGTTGTTTGCAATCAACAGTTTCAGCAACAGAATTAAGCTGTTTCTCAACTACATTGCAATCTTTATAAGTCAACGTTTCATCATCATGTTTTCTTAAGTTTTCAAACTCAGATCGAGAAATTCTATCTCTTAAGAAATGTACTTCATCTAGATGCGTCTTTTGCATTGCTAAAGTCATGACTTTCAGCAGCATACTTCTGACATGCATTGCTGAACATATACTTGTGTTTTTACTGACATTGTGAACAAACATCTTTTTAACTTTGTTAATCACTCATGTACAGTAAATTTCATTTGACAACATGCTTTTAACATAATCGACTGAATATCTTCTTTCATTGACATTGTGAATGAACATTTTCTTGACATCATTAATCACTTATGTTCATCAGTGAATTTCATCTTGCAGTCTGCTCTCAACATGTTCTGCTGAATATCTGTTTATACTTATACTGTGAACGAACGTCTTCTCGACATCGTTAATCACTTGTATACAGTATAGTTCTCTGATCACTACGAATATAAAGCTATTTAAGCTTTCTATTCTAGTTAGCTTTCGCTGCAAAGTAAGCAGCAAATGATTTGCAAAGATGTTTTCACTTTTATAGTCAGATTGTTTTGACAACGCATTGATCAAGTTTGTCTTTTCTGATTTATGTGCTATTTAAAAGTTGCAGATTAACAATTTCATGACTCATCTGACTTGTCTTTCGTTTAACTTTTGAACATTCATAAAATTCTTCAGATTATTATGATCAGTCAGAACTTCAACAGTATGATAACTGTTTTTCACATAGTGTTGTCAGTGTTTAAACATCGCTACTATGACTAGAAGCTTCTGATCATATGTTTCATAATTTCTTTTAACATCTATCATCATTTTAAATCAGAATTCAATCAAATGTCACTGATTTTGATCATCTGACTGAGACAAAATTTCTACAACTGCATAATTGAATGCATTGATCTTGATGTATATATGTCACTCTGAGTCAAAGTGTCTTAGTATAAATGCTTTCATAAAGACGTTGCGAAACTGATTAAAAGCTTGTTTCACTTCATTCAATCATATGAATGAGTTCATTTTTACATCTTTTACACTATCTCTCAGCAGTTTTGTTAAAGACTCTGCTATCTGAAAGTAGTAATGTATAAAACGTCGATAGAAATTGATGAATCTCAGAAAAACTTGTATTTTTCAATACATCTTTGATCTGAGTCACGTTTTGATGATGTTTATTTTACTTGAGTTCATCGAAACGTTCTTGATGAATATAATAAACTTTAGAAAGTTCACTTTAATGATGAAGAATTCACACTTTTTCAAGCTAGCATATAGCTTGAACTTTCTTAATCTTTCAAGAATCTGCTTCATGTGATTTACATGATCAGTCTTCTCTATGAAGAAGATTAGAATGTCATTCAAATAAACAACACAAAAGTCATTTAAAAGCTTTGTTAAGATTTTATTAATATAAGTCTGAAAGATGATAGATGCATTGATTAAATTAAACAACATGATCATATATTTAAAGTGATTGTAATGAGTATGAAACGTTGTTTTTCACTCGTCTTCACGTTGAATTCTGAGACAATGATAAACATTCTTCAGATTTAACTTAGTGAACTGCTTGACTTTATTGAGTCTGTCTAGAGTTTCACTAATTAGAGACAGTGAATAATGATTTTTGACAGTGATCTTATTCAGATCTCAATAGTTCATGCATAAATGAAGACTATCATTCTTTTTGAGAATGAATAAAATAGACGCATCAGTTGAGCTGACGAAGTGCTTAATTCATTCTTTCGCTAAGACATTGTCTAAATACTGTCTCAGAGTTGCTAACTCTGTGTTCAACAGATTATACAACGATTCATATGACAACTCTGCAGTGATTTCGATTGCATGATCATAATCTTCATGCAAAAGCAATTTATCAACACTTTCTATCAAGAATACATCTTTGTATTCTTTCAATTCAATAAGTAAAGTTTGCATTTCAAGCGCATTTGTGATATGATTCGCTGCGTTATTCATTGCTTTCACTTGATGTTTAACGATTGATTCTTTGACAACATTGATCATGACAAGAGCATACATAGTAGACTCATTGTTATGATTCTCAAGCCTATTCTCGACTTTATTCTCGATCTATTCTCGAGTCTATTCTCAGTCTTGACTATCTTTAATTGAGTCTAGTGAGCATTCAAGCTAGAGATGATGTCATCGAGTCTCTACATCATCTGTGTAAGATGTCAATTCTTTCGAGTTTAGCACAGAGATCAGAAACACATATATAAGCTGCAAGTTCTTCTTTATAAATACTTTTCTTTCTTAGCATTTATCTACTAGTTAAATGACATTCATATGACTCGCTCTATGCTGATTTCTAACATTAGATAAATGCTCATCAAACTACTCTGCTATCGACGTGTAGACAATACGAAATAATCTACTTCTTTTATTCAGAAAATTCGCAAGAGATTCTTTGAATTTATATTACTTTTAATTCGCAAGAAATTCTTCGAATTTGCACTCATTTGTTTATCAGAAAATTCACAAGAACTTCTTTGAATTTACATTTATTATTACATCACACACACATATTATGACACGTGACTTCGAGTCAGTCAAATCACAATCAGCTCAATTGCTTAGAAGCATTGCAAATAAATGAATTTTCATGCTATTTATTGATGTCTCAAATGAAGTCAAGAAAGTCGAGATTTCATGAAATATAAAAAACAAGAAACAATTGCATCAATGAGTTGAAAGTCAGTTCAACGAAATTATCAAGATGTTGAATAAACTTAAAGCTCAACGAGACATGATTCTGAAATGCATCGAGCACTGAATCTTCATGCAGATCGAGCATAACAAGAGATTGAATCAGCTAGAAATTAATCGCGCATCAATCAACACTTTAAAAGAGATCAACATTCAACTACAAGAAGAGATGTTGATTCTCAAAGAGAAACAACGTCAAGCTGATCAGTCTTGAGAACATCAAAACATCAAGTCATTGTCAGAATCATGTCTAAATGATACAATCAATAAAGATCAGAATTGATAGTGCTTGATCTTTAAAGATAGTTATAACTGAATATTAAGAATACAGAAGAAGATTGATACAAAAGCTTCTATTTATGTAATGTTCAGAGACTGCGTTAGACTCGAAAGAAATGTGTTTGTGACATGAAAAGAAGATGATGTAGATGAACAAAATGTTGGTGAAAGAAAAGAGTGTTGAGAAAGAAAAAGAGTGTTGGGAAAGAAAAAGAATGTTGAGGAAGAAAAAGAGTGTTGAGTCATATCTGAGCCAAACCTGAGTCAGATCTAGATCAGATCTCAACTAAATCGTTGACTAGCTCTAATCATTACACAGAGTACTCGCTAGCGTGCACTGCGAATTAATTAGAGCTTCAGCCTTGTTCAGTCTTATCGATCTTGATACGCTCATAACATTACTTTCTTCTTCGAAAATTTATGTTTGCATGAATGTAGTTTCTTTGCTTGCTTTTGTTGATAGTTATTCCGATATTTAGCGCGGTTTGCTTGAATATAGCTTATGAAATTCGTTTAAAACTTTCTCTGAGTCATCGAATTTCCCTTTATCGACATAGTATCATTCATCATCTTTATCTAGATCTTTTCATTTGACTTTGTACTGTATTCGACCTTGATAGCGTCTGAAGTTCAATATATCATCTATCTTTCAATGTTCATCGTCTTCAATAGTGATTGATCTGAGTGATTCTGAATGTTGTTCTGATAGAGAGTCTTCTGAATACGATTGTAGTAGCTTCGAGCTGAACATCAAGTGTATATGCTTCATGCTTGTAGATAGGCGAAGATGATAGAAAGTCTCGACTTTGACAATGATTTGATAGAAACCTAGCTGTTTGTCTTTCAAATTCTTGCATGATCTCGTGATTTTGACGTTTCTAAAAGATAGTCAGATTTGATCATTTATCTTGTAAATGACGTCTCGTCTATGTTTATTGACCTGAACTTCGATGATCAGCTTAGTCTTTTTCAATTGTTGACGATCGAAGTTCAGTAGCTCTTTCATTTGAATGACAATATCGTCTGCTTTTCTAGCTTCAATTCGTTCATGAGTGATTTCGTAGTCAGTTGTATCTGAATCGAAACTCATTCAAGAGTGAAATTCTTTATTGAAGTAGAAAGAAATCATTGAGATGATCGAGAATGTATTAACATTGTCACTGAACTCAATCATAGATATTCATTTAGCTCAATCGTTCTGCATGTAATTACAGTAGATTCTGAGTTCGCGTTCAACGTCTTGATTGACTCGCTCTGTTTGATCGTCGATTTCAGAATAATAAGCAGTGAATAGGCTAGCGATAATTCGTAGTCGCTTACAAAGACTCTTTCACATGATGAATACGAATTGAGAGTCTCTATTTGAAACAATAGAACTGAGTAGATTGTGCAGTCAATAGACGTTTCATAGCATAATTCAGACTGTTTCTTCGACTGAGATGTCATTGTCTTCTCAATGACAGGAAACATAGTGACGTTCTTTGAAGAGACGACATATGATTGTGCAAATGACGTTATAGTTCTTCAACAGAGATAGCTCAGTTATGAAGTTCATAGCTATATCTTTTCATCGTTCTAGTGAGATAGATAGAGATTGATGAAGTTCGTTGATTGCATCTCTAAAGACTTTGCTTTGTTGACAGGTATGACAGTTTCGAATGTACTGTCTGATAGTAGCTCAATGATCTGACCAATAGTAGAAGCGCTGAACTAGGTCAATAGTTTGTTTATTGTCGAGATGAGAGATGAAAGATTGATTGTGCACTTCTTGTAGTAGTTTCGTGTGTATGTTCTTGAGAACTCAAAGTAATCTTTTTCTAAATAGAATGTTGTCAATAATTTCGCAGTTCTTCATCTTAATGCTATGAAGCTTGAGCTTGTTGTCGTTTTTAGCTTGCCTATATTCGCTGCAAAGCTCATTCGTTTGATTGACTAATCATACTCTTTAATAGAGATTGACTTCTGATTTCGAATTTGCGCTTAATTTCAAGTCAATAGATAGAATATTGACTCTATCAGAGATAAGAATAGTTTGAAAGCGATCTTTAAACCGTTTAGCTGATTCAGAGACGTTCGCTAGAGACATTCAAGTTAGCGCATCGACTTTAGTGTTCATTTTGCCTGATCTAAAGATAATCTGAAAATTGAACTTTGATAGAATGTTCAGATAGTTGACTTGACGTCGACTCAGCTGTTTGTTTTTCATGAAGATCTTCAGAGCTTAATGATCGATGAATATTTGAAGAAGTAATTCAGTACATTTCAGCTTAAGTCGTCAATGTTTGAAACAGCGAATAATGATCAGCAATTTCTTGTCATAGATATGATAGTTGATTTCAGCGAGAATCATGCTTTTGCTGTAGAAGATCATCGAGTGAAGTACACTCTCATCATTGTACTGAGATAGTATTTCATCTTTTACATAGTTTGATGCATCGATTTTCAAAATAGTCTGACGTTTGAGATTGAAATGACGAAGAACTGAAGCGAAACTGACCTGTTTCTTCAGATTTCTGAAAGCTTGAATGCAAACTTCGTTTCAAACAAAAAACATGTCTTTTCTAGTCAATTGAGTGAACGGTTTGACTAGTTTGAAGAAGTCTCTAATAAAACAACGGTAAAAGTTCACAAATCTCACGAAGCTTTGAATTTCTTTCAAATTGATCGAAGTAGTTCAGTTGAATATGATGATCATCTTGCTTGAATTCATGCAAAGATCTTGTTCTGATACAATGACTTCTAGAAAGACTGTCTCTTCTACATCGAATTCGCACTTTCGAATATTCATCTGCAGTTCAGCTTCGCGTAGTCGACTCAATACTAGTTTGACGTGATCTTTATGTTTCTTTCTTGTTTTGCTATAAATGAGAATGTCATCTAGATAAACTTGGCAAAAGTCGTTCAGAAAGTCTCATAGAACGTCATTCATATATTGCTGAAAGAAGATTGATCTGTTAATTAGTTCAAATGATAACACTTTGTATTTATATGCTTCTAAAGCAGTGATAAAGATGATGTAATTCTTGCTATTGAAGTGCATTCGAAGTTTGTTGAACGCTGATATGATGTTCAATCTAGTCAGATGCTTGCAACTCACTATTTTATCAATGATCTCGTCTATCAACGATAGAGAATATCTATTTCTTTTGAAAATGACATTTAGCTTTTGATAAGTTCACACAGAATCAAAGATCTTCATTTGCTTTGAGAACAAATAAAACGGGGAAGAAATAGAGAGTCTGACTGAAAGTGATGAATTTCTTCGACAAGTTCTCATTTAAGTACTTCTTTACTTTTGTTACGATTCTAGTCTTCGTCTATTCTTCGTCTAGTCTTCGCCTGATTTCATTCTAATCGAGTCTAGCACAGAGTTAAGAAACACACATATAAGAATCGAGTTCTTTTCTGTAGATACTTTTCTTTCTTAGCATTTATCTATTAGTTAAATGACACTCATATGACTCACTTTATGCTGGTCTCTAACAGTAGATAAATGCTAATCAACTACTCTGCTATCAACGTGTAGACGATACGAAATAATCTACTTCGTTCATTCAGAAAATTCGCAAGAAATTCTTCAAATTACTTTCATCAAAACACATTTTCAAATTTACTCAAATTTACTCAAATTTACCAAATCAATCACTCAATCTTCTCACAATCTATCTATCTTTACCTTCAATTTCTCACAATGACATGCGACTTTGAATCAGTCGAGTCATGAACAGCTCGTCTGCTTAGAAGCATTGTTAATAAATGAGTTTCTCTTATTTCTTTTGATGCTTCAGCGAGATCTCAGAATGTCGCTATCTCATGAAACATCAACATGAATCAACAACTTCGTCAATGAACTATCGATCAGTCAGACAAGATCATCAAGATGCTGATTGAGCTAAGAGATCAACGAGACATAACTTTGAAACTCAATGAGCAATGAATCAATGTTCAAGTCGATCACATCAAGAGACTTGATGAGCTAGAGATCAATCAAATGACAATAGACACTCAAGAAGAGACTATCGTCAAACTACGAGAGAAAGTCTTGAGTCTAAAAAAGAGACAGCGTTCAGCGAATCAGTCTCGATCTCGTCAGTCTACTGAATCTCGAGTTTCTACGAAATCTCTATCTCGTCAATCTATCGAGAATCATACTCGACGTGAGTCATTCACTTTATTCAATAATGATCATCACAAGTCTTTCAAGTTTTCGAACTCATCTGTATTCATCGACGAAGATGAATTAACATGAGATAGCTGAAGAATCAAGATGAACGACAAGCTTCAGACAAATGTCGATCACTTCGATAATGAGAATATCTGTATTGTCTATGTGATATCTAAACTAGAAGATGATGCTGCTGAACATATCTTCGCTTGACGTCGTCATGATGCTTTGCATTCTTACATCTCGATCTACGAGCTATTTGAGCATCTGAAAGAAATATACGATGAACTGAATAGAAATCAAAAGTGTCGTCGCGAGTACAACGTTCTGAGACAAACAGACAAGTTCTTCAACGTCTTCTACTTCAACTTTATGAAGCTATTCAGCTATCTAGACTACGACGATTGCACTCTGATGAACGATCTTCAAAATAAGATCAACAATCGCTTGCAGAATGCTCTGTCAGTATGTCTTGAAGACTTCGCTTCACTTCATCGTCTCAAGATCTTTCTTCAAGATGTGAATAATAAACAGCGAGTCAACTATCAGCTACGCAGTCAGCTTCGCACTGTCACTGTCAAAGTCACTGTTGTACCTGATAAACGCGCTGCTACTTCATTGTCAATGACGACTTCAATAATTGATTATGTTAAGTCTACTCTCTCTTCTATCTCTGAGTCAGCAAGATCATCTATCATCTACTATACTTGCAAGACTTCAAGTCATTTGTTCAAGAATTGCTTTCAGAACAAGATCAATACTTCTGCATCTTGTGCATTCACTTCTCATCTACATGAAATCGTCATTTCGAAGAATAAGAAGAATGAGAAAATGTCTTCTTTTGAAGATAGCGAGGCAAAAAACTAGAGACTTTCATCAAAGACGCGATGAAAGAGATGTTAATTTCTTCAATGACAAGCATGTCAGATGATTCTTTTGCTTCTGAATCTTTGACTACTGAATGTGTACTTTCTAGCAATGAAATTAGTTACTCATTGAAGTCATTGATAGACATCAAAGCTGCTGACTATTCGTTCATTGATGAAGTGATCGCGCAGATTGTTTGTGACCAGTTGCAAATCGAGCTTCTGACTTTGATCAAAGCGAAGTCAATTCGAGAATTTAACGGTCACTATGCTAAGAAACTCATTACTCATGTCATTTATTTGAACCTGACTGTTCAAGATCATACGATTGACACAGCTTCTATGTTGATCACTTGATTAGATCAACATCAAATGATTCTTGAAAAAATCTGAATGAACAAAATCGACCTAGTAATTGATATGTGAATCAATTTTCTTCGGTTTTCGAATTTCATTCTCAATTCAAAATCAATTGTTCTACTCACAAGCAACAAGACAACTACGAAGCAGAAGAGTTTGACTTCTACTCATATACTGAAGAGATCTTTCACTATCTCTCAACTCAGTCTGAAATCACTCTCTTTCAGTCAGTTCAATGAGAAGTCAGTTAAACTAATTGAACAGTTAAAATCGCGC
>JAABUW010005826.1_pt1 | contig 15807 bp, 5 predicted proteins | sample 5560081 | NCBI WGS metagenome assembly JAABUW01 (sample SAMN10711882, study PRJNA513363) | rock metagenome | isolation source: Antarctica rocks | place: Antarctica: Victoria Land, Knobhead sud | reverse complement strand
TTAATATTTGCGTCAATAACTATTAGCAACAAGAAACAAATACAAAACACTTTTAAACAAAAATCTAAAAGTTACTTTTAATTAAAAATTCTAATATATATAGATATATATAGACTTGAAGTAGATAATTTCGATATTAGAAGAATATATATATAGTTAATTCTCTTTTCGATTATAAAACTATATTAACAACTTAATAGAACAAATAGATACAACAAAAAACAAATATATTTTGTACTATTATATCTACTATAGTGCAAAGAACTTTGCAGTAAAAAGAACTTGCTAAATATAAAAATTACAAAACAAACAAATTGCGTTGCAGAAAAGAGAGACAATAGCAATAGAGAGTGCAATTAAAACTATTTGATCGATACTAAAAAGCTCAAACAAAAGATTAGATTAAAAAGACTCGATAAAAAAAGAGATATATTTAAAAATATCTAAAAACTAATTAATATTAGTCTCGAGAACAATTGTAATTGTTATAGAAAGACTAATTTAAAATTCTTTAATAATATTATTTTAAATATATTTATACTATTAACGTTTAAAATAAACAAATTAGAATAATATTGTTTTGTATATTATTTAAATAGATAGATCTTAACAAAGAACTATTCTAAATTAAATTCAAAAACAACAAGAAATGCTATAAAGCGTCTATAATATAAATATTAGTTAAAAAAATAAAGAAAAAAAACAATTAAAAGAGTTCCAAAAGAATTTTTTTTGCATTTTATTTTAATATTAATTATATCGAATACTACTTTTAAATATCTCGAAATATAAAGATATCGAATTTGTAATAAAGAGACATTAAATTTTGAGTTAAAAAATACTTAAAGTAGTTTGAAGAATTATAATATTAAGATTTTGAAAATATTGCAACAAAATTAGAAACTGCAAAACAATAGCAATAAAGTAATAATTAAGAGTATTAAAAACAAAAAGCAAAAGAAAATTAAAATATCTTTATTAATTAATATTGCAATAGAGAAATACAATATTCGAAGAGTTTAATAATTACTAAACAATGTTTCTAAGACAATATTAATAAAAACAAAGAGCAACAAAAATACAAAAACTAATAAGAGAAGCGAAATTAATATAGCTTAGTCGAATCGAATAATAAGTATCAAATTAAATATCGAGTTTTCTCTAATATTAATACAATAGATCGCGAATTTAATTGTTTAAACTTATACAATTTTAAAAATATCTTAGACTAATCGATTGTCTTTGAAAGAAGTTACTAAAAATATACAAACAATAATATTGAGTAGAAATCTAGCTTTATTATTTTCGAAAAGAAAGCAAAAATTGTTAGTTTATTTCGACAATTATAATATAAGTTAGATTAACAAAGATATGCAATATATCTTAAACGTGCGTAGTTTAAGAAATAATTGTAGTAAAAATTGCAATAGAGAGACTTGCGTTGTTACTAATATTCGATTCTTATTTTGCAAGCAAGAAAATTGAAAATATTAATAAATTAAATAGCAAGTCGAAAGTATATTTTTAGTTGCAAAAAAGATAAGCAAAAAATAATATACTAGAGCGCAGAAATTGAAATTGTTAATTTGTTAAATATAGAAAAAAGTAAAAGACTTTTTATAGAATTGTTTTTATTGTTAAGATTAAGTTTTTTAATTTTATTTTTAAATGCGTTATTTTTTGTATTAATTTTAAAATAATATTGTAGATTATACTTGCGCTTGTTCTCTTCTAGTATCTTTAGATTTTTTGTAAATAGATTTATTGTAGCGTTTTTAAAATATTTTTTTAAATTTGTTGAATTAATAATGCGTTCGAAAATTGCTTAACTAAATTTTAAATATTCTTTGAATCTTTCTTCTTCAAATAACGATTAGAAATAGTTGTATCAAAAACAAATTTAAATATCGATTAAAATTGTAGCAAATACAAAATATTAAGTGTTTAATTCTCGAGAAACTAATTACTATTAAATAAGAATTGCAATTGCTCTTTTTAAAAGATTTTTAAATTTAAATTTAATAGTTTTAGCAATTTGTTAACTTCAAAATTTGAATTGCGTAGATCTAATATATTGATTAAACAATTAACAAGAATAATATTCTAAAGTTTTTAAAAAACAATTAAGAAGTCGATTATATATATTATATATAATAGAGTTTGCGCATAGTTGAATGTTTTAACTGTTCTTGCTTAAAATATAATAGTAATTTTGCAAAAAATATATCGAAGCAAATTAATATTAACTATTTTGATAATATATTTTAATGTTAGATATGTCTTTATATAAGTATAGAAATTCTAATAATTTCGAAACTTTTAATCGACAACTAAAGATTAATTAGATGCAATATAAGTTAAAAAGAGTACGCGAAGTTCTTTACTAATATTATACAAAATTGTAATTTACAAATGTTTGTTTTGTATTTTTAATTATTCTATTGTATTCTCGATTCTATTAAACGTCTAATTGTAAAACAATTTGTCGAGAATTTTAAATCAAATATTAACAATACAAGTAGCATAATTTTAAAATATAAATTTCTTCAATACTTAAAAATATATTATATTTTTGTAGAAAGTGCTCTTTAAATAAATAATATAAATAAGTTGAAATATATTAAATCTTAAATACTATAAATCAATTAACAATATAATTTAGTAAAATCTATTGAAAGATATTTGAGCAATATATTTTTGTAGCACAATAGTTGTTTCTATGCGTTTGAAGATCTTAAGATTTTTGATTATAAAACAAAAATATTGATTGTATATAGAATTGCTATTGTTAATATTAATTTGTTGTAAAAACAAATTCTCGATAATAAAGATATTATTAATTGTTGTATTTTTATCTCTTATAACAAATATTATAAAATACAATTTTGTTTTATAAAATTTAAAAATATTAAGTCTAGATATTGATACAAATTATAAAAAATTAATCTTAATATAGTTCGAAGATATATACAAGCGTTGAATAGCTTGCTCGATATAGTAGACTTATATTTAAAAAATTAGTATAATAGATACAATAAAACAAATAGTCTTTATCTATTAAATTGTCGAGATTGATATTAATTAATTGTTTAACAATCGATAATTTAGAAAATAGATACTTATTAAATATTTATATATTTTGCAAAAGAGAAATAGTATTTAAATTATACAATACAAATATTAGAGTTAATATAATAGAACAAAATCTTTAAGCTTTTTTAATTTTTTAATTTTGTCGATTTTTTAAAAACTCGAAATTATTATAAGTTAAAATTGTAGTTAATAGCTTTTTTATTAATTAAAGTCTAAGTTTAGCAAAATTAATCAATTTATTTAAGCAATCTTATATAGTCTTGTAAAATATTGTAAGTTTAATTGAATATATCGAATTAACTACTTTTCTTCAAGCGCTATTTTGTCAAAAATAGAAAACAAATATAATTTGAAAATTGAACAATCTCTTCGATTGCAATAGATAGTAGAGAGTAAAAAATATAACAAGTTGTTTGTTAGTAATATTTTTCGATTTTGTAATTTTCGAGTTATCTAAGATTGTAGTATTAATAAGTTTCTATTATTGTAATATCGAGTCTATTATAACTTGTTTTGTGTTATTAAAATTTGTTAAAGAATCTTAATTAAGTTTTTCGATTAACTTTTGAAATTTGTCGAAAAAAATATTTGTTACAAATATTTTAAGTTTGTTTAGTAGTATCTTTGTAGTTTATTTTCTATTTGCAATAACTTATAAAATAGTTTTTACAATTTTTTAGTATTTTTGAAAACTTATTGTTGTAAATTATTTTCTTGTAAATATAGCTTAGAAAGCTTTTGTAATTATTTTTATACTTTCGATCAATAGTTCGATAGCGTATTAGATATATAAAATAGTTTGCAATTTTTTATCTATATTTTCTTAACAAATTTTTAATTGTATAAATTTTTTAAAAATTCGAAAGTTTTTGTTATTTCTTTTGTTTTAAAATCTTTGCTATTAAATTTGATACAAATTTTTCTAAATTGTAGAGTCGAGTAATTTGCGATAGAAATAGCAATAAAGAACTTAAAAATAAAAACTTAAGCAAAAAGAATTTTGAAAACTAATATATTATAATTGAAAACAATAATAATGCGAGACAAAAATATTAAGAAAGAGAATTTTTGTTAACAAAATAATACTTTGCGTTTGTATAGCAAAGATACGCAGTCGATTTTTAACAAATCTATTAAAAATTAAAACTAATACAAATATAGACGTTGTCAAAACTATTTTATTAATTGTAGTACTATTGCGTAATTCTATAATTTTTTTTAGAATTTATTTCTTGTTGTTTGAAAAAATTGTTGCTTAAAAACAATAGTCTTTCTATTATTAATATAAATTGCTATATGTTTTTAAATACTTTTAAGAAGTTAATTCTTTAATGCGCAATTATATTTTTAGCTATTTTGCAATTCGAATTTAATAGTAGATTTGTCTTTGTTTTTATTTTGATATTATTTTAACTTGTTTTACAAATCAAGATATTGCTAATAAGACTTTTTAGAATAAGTTATATTAATATTGGAAATCTTTTCTTAACTTTACTATACTAATTAATTTTATTTAAAAAAGAGAGAAAAAGTGCAATCTATTGCGCGTAACAAACAATTAGTTGTTTGATATTTTTTAAATTTTTATTGTTTAGTATCTTTCTATTGTTTTGTATTCTACAAAATTAAAACAATATTGTACAATATATACTTTTTGTTTTTGTAGTCGACTTATAGACAATTTCGAATTTAGTAATTTTTGTATTTTTTCTTTTATAGATTATTGTCTCGAAATCTTTATATTTTTTTGCGTTTTTCTTTGTTTAAATTGAGTTGTCTTTAAGATTGTAGATATAATTAGAACAAAATTCGATAAATTTATTTTTTTAATTTTGAATATTAGTCTATTAATTATTGATATATTTATAAAAATTTTTAATAATTACAATATAGTTGTCTTTCGATTTATTGTTTAGAGAGATCGATTCTTATATAATATTTTTACTTTAATTTGTTTTAGAAATTTTAATATATTGAAATTTATATAAAGAAACAGTATATTATTTTTTTCGAATATATATTTTGTATAATACAAATAACTAACAAGTCGACAATTGCAATTTGATCGAAAAACAATATACAATATTTAATATATTAAGTTTGTTTATATAATTTGTTGTATAAGCAAAAAAATTATATTGCGCAGTTAGTTTAGATTAATCTTTTTATTTCTTTAATTTAGATAATATATATATAGCTCAAACTTGATATTTATTAATTTATCGATTTTGTTTTCTTTATTGTTATTTGTCTCGATATTTGTTCAAAGTTAATTAAATAGATTTTAAGCAATAATATTTTTGTCTCTCTTTTAATTTGTTTATTTTGTAGAATTAACAATCTTGATTATTAATATTTTTGCAATACTTTAATTGTATTTTCGAAGTATTAACTTTTTTTTTGTAAAAATTTTGAATAGTTCTAGAGCGTTAACTGCGATCTTTTCTTAACTATTCTATTTTTATTAAAGTAAATATTTGCTCTTAAATATCGCAAGAGTTATTCGATTTTATTAGTTTCGATAGATACAATTTTGTAGAATTTTTGCAGTTAGTTTGTTTTTGCTTATAGAAAGTTCTAAATAGAATATTAGATTTCGAAAATATCGAAAACAAATATAATTAAATATATTGTTTTTCGACTCTCTTAACAATTAATAGACAATTTGAAAATATTTGAATTTTGTTTTTATATTAGTTTTTGTAGTTGTTTTACAATTTATTCGAATTGTAAATATTGTATTTATACTATTGTAGAGATAGCGCTCGCGAGTTATTTAATATATTTTTGTTTAAAATATAAATTGTTTTGCAACTACTTGTTTGTTTTTGTTGCTACTTTTCTTAATAGAACTTCTTTCTATTTTCTCTATAAATATTGTTTTTAATCGAACTATAATTGTTGATTTACAATATTGCTTTTGTTGCAAGTTATAGTTACTTGTAGAGATTAATTTAATTAATACAATTATTAGAAAAAACAAATCTATTTTTCTAAAATCAAATTTGTAAGCTTTTAATTTCTCTAATAGTAATATAAGATATTTTAGCATTAATAAGATTAAATTATCGAATATATTTGCTATTGTGCTTTAATTGTTGTCTATAATATATCTTTTAAAACTTTGTTTATCTTTTATTTGTTAAAGACAATTAAGTACAACTTGTTCTAATAGACAATAGATTCGATTTATATTAAAAATATTTGTAGTTGTCAAAACTATTTGACAAAAATATTTTTTCTTTAGATTGTCGAAATTTCAATTTGTTGTAATATTATTTTATTGTAAACAAATAGTTTTAATAGAAATTGCGCTATAAGTTTGTTTTCTTTTAAGACTCTTTTTTATAGTTTTTAAATTAGAGATTTCTAATATAGCTAGAGTTTTTTTTTCGATTTAATAATTTTTTAATTACAATCGATTTTGTGTTACAACTCTAGCTCGTTACAGCTGATATATATTCTACAGAGTAGTCTGTAGCATATAGCACAATTATCTGTATGCTCGACAACTTAACAGACAAGTATTGCTCGATATACTAGTAAACAAGCTCGATATATTTAACAGCAAGCAGAGCAAACAAAGTTCGATATATTTAACAGCAAACAAAACAAATAGAACTCGATATATTTGACAACAAATATAACAAGCAAAAAGAATTTTTTTTAGTATATAGATTTTCTAGACACAATTTTTTTATAAATTGTGTTTAACTTAAAATAAATTCTTATTTATTGTTATTGCTATATCTAGTTGCAACTTTTGTTATCAAGTAATTGCTTATATTGTTTGAAAATATTTACAAATTTTTTTAACAATACAACTCTCTCTGATATTTCTAAAATCTTTTAGAAAGTAGCAGTATAATACTTTGAATATTCTAAAAATATCTGTATTAGATTAACGCGTTTCTATTTTAAGCACTAGTTTATTAATATTATATCAATTATCGATTATAAAAAACAACAAAATTAGAATCAACAAATTCGATATTTATTATAGAGATTGTATCGATCTAAAGAACTAACTTATGCAAATAAATATCTATTTTATTTTCTATTTTGTTTTAGCAAATCAGAAAACAATTTTTGTATCAATATTTTTTAGAAAAAAAATTCAATATTGATTTAAATTAAATTTACAAAAATATTTGAAAAACTATAACAAAAATTTCTGTGCAATATTTACAAACTTCGACAACTTCAAAAAAGAGTTTCGAAGAATTTTTAAAATATTTAACAAGAAACAAATTGCAAAAAAAATAGTTTAATATCTAATTTAACAAATTTCTGCAGCAGACTACGCAATTAGATTTCAGAAGTATATTAATCTAATTAAATAAAACAATATTGTATTTATAACAATATTTCGACAAAATCTTAAGAACAATCTAAAAAACAAAATTATATATAATAGCAAAAATATTAGCAATATATTTAATTTTATTAAAATAGCTATCGATCTCAACAACAAGCTATATAAAAAAGCTATAGAAAAAAAATATAATTAATTTTGAGAAAGAGCAGAAATCTTCTTTGAACTAACAATTGAATATTAGCAAAAAAAATCTTGTTCTAATTAAAAGTACAGTAATTTTAATTATTGTAAATCTGTATCTATAGAACTGAATTCTACTTAGCAATATAAAAAAAAAAAACTAGAAAAAAACAAAATAACAAATTTCAAAAATATGCTATTTATATAATAAATCGAGTTACTTTGCAAAAAATTGTTAATCGCAAAACTTAATAGATTGCCAACAAATTAATACTATATTAAAAGAGATATTTAATAATTAGAACAATATTAGAAAACAAATTGATATAGAAACAAATATTTTCGAGACTAAATTAAACAACAACTACTATCTAATAGAAAACTCAAATCAATTATAAAAAGTTCTAGATAAAATATTATTAGACAAGATATTTATATCTACGCAGAAAATTAATCAAATACTTAATAAAATTATAGAAATACAACAATTAGAAATACTATATCTTTATTCAATAACAAACTCAGACAACAAGTATAGCTAAAAAAACTTTTACAAATATCTAGACAATATTACAAATTATCTTAACGTTTTAGCTAGCTTATTAAGAGAAAAGAAAATAAATTAAATTGTAAATAAATGCAAAAAAGCGCTAGAAAGCGACGCTATTATAAAAAGAGATATTTTTGATAAAATTAAATAATAATTAAGCAGTATAAGTCTATCTTAAAAAAAGATAAAAAAAGCAAAGAAATATACAATATTTAGTTAAACAAAATACTATAACAACTTATACTAAATTTATTTAAAAAACAAAGAAAAATCTAAATAATTTTCTAAAAAATTATTTATTTTTAAACAATAGCAGAAAAAAGTTTAACGCAAACAAACACTTAAAGCAGAAATTGTAGTACAAAAACAAAGAAAAGTTCAAATTTCTTAATAAAAAATATACTAGAGAAATACAATATATTAGTCTAACAACAGCAACTAAATTTAACAGTATATATACAATATTTTATTATATCAGTTAAAATTAATAGCTGTTAACTTATTGTAATAATCGATTCTAATACAACAAATAATTTTATAGTTAAAACTCTTGTTAAAAAAAAAAAAATTCTATTTAAAAGAAGTCTAATATATACAATTTAGTAGTTGTAGATAGAAATCTATTGTTCGACAAGAATAGAAAAATAGATAGAAAAACAAAATTACTATCGATAGCTATTTAGCAATATTACAAGAAACTAATCTTTAATATAGTAGAAATAACTATTTATAATATTGTTCTAGAAATATCTTAATTAAAACAGTATAATTCAAAAATTAACTAAAATATATAACTACTTAGATTTGCGCAATATAATTACGTAATTTATATTTAATTTATATATCGACAATATTCGATAATAAATAAAAAAACAAATCGAAAATCGATTGCAAACAACAAATTTGTATTTTTGCAAAAAAACAATCTAACAAAATTCGACTCGACAAATATTGACAAAAATTAGTTAAACTACAAAGTTAGAATAAGTAAAAAAAATTACAAATTTTCTAAAAGTCTTAAACTATCTAATACAGCAAAGAAACTACTAAAATATATATTATAAATATACAACAATTAAAAGTATCTATTTTAAGAAAAAAAAACAACATAGATTCTTTCTAAATATTAATTATAAAATTACAAAATTAAATTTAAATTAGACAAGCAATTTATATTTAAATTTATATATATTTTATTCGAGAAAAAATTTAAAGTACTTCGCGAATATCTAACAAAAAATAAAAAAAAAATTTATTAAAAAATTTTAATTACAGACAGAATATTCGATTCTTTTTGTATTAAAAAAGAATAGAATTTTTTGTCTATATATTAATTATCGAAAACTAAACAATATTACAATTAAGAATCGATATTTACTATTTAATATTAACAAACTTCAAAATTAATTATTTGAAGCAAAATATTTTATCAAACTAAATTTACAAGAAACGTATAATTAGATTAGAATAAAAATAGAGAAAAAATAAAAAACAATTTTTTGTATACAATATAAATTATACAAATATACAATAATACTATTTAAGCTTACAAATATTCCGACAATATATTAGAAAATAATTAATAATATACTACAACAATATCTGAATCGATTTGTTATAATATATTTGAACAATATTATAATTTACTCAAAAATCTTAAAAAAATATATTAGTTATATTTTCAAAATATTGAAATATCTAAATATAAAAAACTTATATTTTAAATCAAAGAAATACAAATTCTATTAAAAGAAAATTAACTTTTTTAAATTTGTTGTTAAACAACACAAAATATATATAGATTTCGAGAAACTATAGACAATTAAAAAATAGAAATTATTAACAAATATTAAAAAAGTACAATTTTTTCTAAATTTTATAAATTACAATAAAAAATTTATTAAAAACTATTTAGCAAACACAATACTACTAACAAATCTTACAAAAAAAAATATATTATAAATATAAAAACTTGCAAAAGAAAAATTATTTCAGAATCTTAAACTAAAATATTTGAAAAAACTAATATTAAAAATATACAATTTGCAATTGTTAAACAAAATTAAAATCGATATATTAGATTTAGCTATTAATATATATTTTAATTAGAAATATAAAAATATATAGTATTTAGTAGTATATCTCTCGAGAAAACTTTTGTTAATTGAACAGAACTATAATATCTACAATAAAAAACTACTTGCTATAGTAGTTTTTTTAAAATTATAAAAAGTATATATAGAAAAATTATTAGAACTTACAATTTTTACAGATTACAAAATTTTTATATATTTTATTACTATTAAGCAGTTTAACAAAAAACAAATACAATAATTAGAAAAACTTAAACAATACAAATTTAGAATATAGTATACTTTAGACAAAAATAATAGCAGAACAGATATATTTAGCAAAAAAAATAATTATATAGAAACAAAAAAATTGTTTAATTACAGTATATTTAAGATTAATAAAAACAAATTACTATTAGCAAACAAATATAAACTAAATACTATATTACAAATATTTCGAGATAATACAAAAGAATTTTTAATAAAAAAAGAAAAACTTCAAATATTTATCGACAAAATTGACAAATATATAAAAGAGTATTATAACAAATTACTGCAAGAGTATTTAAAAATAACAATTTTTTTTTAGCTTTTATATTAGTATTGTTAGTTTTTATAAATAAGACAAATTGTCGAGATATATATTAAATAATATCTTAACTATTAGCAAAACAAATATAATATATATATAAGCTATAGCGAAATTCAATATTAGAAATTATCTAAATTGCTATAAAATAAAATTACAATAAACTTTATTATTAAGTTGCTTAAGTCGACAAATTTAGCAACTAAAAACAGATATAATTTAATACTAATAATAGTTAATAAACTTACTAAATACTTATATATTATTGTATACAAAGAAAAGTTTATTATAGAACAACTGAAATATATTATATTGAATCGACTTATACAATATTATAATATATTTAAGAAACTAACTAGTAATAGAGACAAGCTTTTTATATTTAACTATTAAAAGATATTTCTTTTAATATTAGATACAAGACTTCGAATATCTACTATCTATTATTTAATTACAAATAGTTAGACAAAAAGAACAAATTAGAATCTTAAACAATATCTAAGATATTATATCAACAATATTTATAGTAATTAAGTATTATTTCTATCTATAATACAACTAGTATTTAATGCAAAGATTTTAAATACTACTAAAATAACTTTATTTTTTGTTAACTATAGCAAGAAATTAAATTTTTTCGAAAAAGAGCGTATATATTTGTCTACACAATCAGCTATTAAAAGAGTAGCAATACTAAAAAAAAAATACAACAATATCTCGAAAATACAAAAAAAATTAATTAAGTATTAAAATAAAAAACAAAAAACAATATCTTAGCTAAAAAAAAAAAAAAAAAAAAAAATTTTTACAAAAAATTTTAGAACAAAAAAGTTAAGTAAGAAATTAAATTATATTAAAATTGAATTGTTTTTTGTTAAAAAAATTAAAAAATTAGTTAACTACAAGCTCGACTTATCTAAAAACGTTAAAGTATTTTTAGTATTTTATATATTATTGTTAAAATTAGTCGATTCAGATATATTTATATAGAAAACATTTTATTATAAATTATAGAAAGAAAATCAATTTAAAATTAATTTTTTTTTAGAATAACAAAATCAACAATATTTTATAAAATAAAAAGAGTATTTTATAACAAAAAACATATAAAAATTAACTAGCAATCTCGACAATTGCAATATTCTTATTTAGAGATTCTATTAATGTTCGAAAAATTATTTAGTATAGCAAAAGAAAATCAAATAGTAGAAAATATTTTAATTAAAGTATTTGCAACAAAACAATTTAACAATTCTATAATATTCGATTTCTTTATATTAGACAATAAATACTATATTTTTTGTTTTATTTTTATATCGATTTTTTTTAGTATTTTCTTGTTGCAAAGCAATTGCATAATTACAATTGTTAATACAATTTTATTTTTTGTTACTTTAGAGAATAGATTTTTTCTAATACAATTTAAGAAAATTTATAATATATTTATACACAATTTGTTTACGCAAATATATTTCGAATACTTTAGACAAAATAACAAATCTTTTATAACAATACAAGATTTGCTAATATAGCAACAATATTTATAAACAAAATTAACAAGTATTTTGTAGCAATCTATTTTAGAAACAAGACAAATACAATTTTAGTAAAAAAATATAATATATAAGTATTTGTTTTTTGAAACAAAAAGATTTGAAAAAAAAAATAGTATTACAATTCTAGTTTGTTACAACTAATATATATTCTACAGAATAGTTTGTAGTATATAGTACAATTATCTATATATTCGACAACTTAACAAACAAATATTGCTCGATATACTAGTAGACAAGCTCGATATACTCGACAACAAACAAAGCAAACAAAATTTAATATATTTGACAACAAGCAAAACAAACAAAGTTCGATATATTTGACAACAAGTATAACAAGCAAGAAAATTTTTTTTTAGTATATAGATTTTCTAGACACAACTCTTTTATAAATTGTATTTAACTTAAAATAAGTTTTTACTTATTGTTATTGCTATATCTAGCTGCAACTCTTGTTATTAAGTAATTGCTTGTATTGTCTGAAGACATCTATAGATCTCTTTAACAATATAACTCTCTCTAATATCTCTAAGATCTCTTAGAAAGTAGCAGCGTAACATTTTGCTTCAGAACAATTTATATTTTATCAACAACTTTTTCTACAATTTTTGTATACTTGTTAATATATTTAAAGTATTTTAGAACAATCTCGAATTGTAAAGTTTGTATCGAAAACAAAACTATCTATTAATTTGTTGTTCTAATAATTTTGTTTTTGCTTTATTAAACTAAAGAAGCTGTTAAATTTTGAAAAAATAGTTGTTAATTTGTAAATAAACTTAATACAATTGTGCTCTCTTTTTTTGCTATATTCTCTAGAATTGAAAAGTTCTTGCTCGAAAAAAAATAATACAAAAAAAAATTGAAATTTGAAAAAACAAACTAGCAAAGTATATTTATAATTGCGATATTAATAATTTTAATACAATTTAAGCAATACTACAATAAAGTTTTATATTTTCTTTATTATATTTATTTATTGCAAAATGCTATACTCTTTATAGATTGCAATAGATTGACAAAATTTTAGTTTATTTTTTTATATATATTTTTGCTAATAAATTTCGATTAATTTGAATTTTTCTATTTATTAATTTTTTTAGTTTAGAAAACTGTTTTTGCTATACTAACTTTTTGCTTTTTTTGCTAATTATTATTACAATCTTTAATATTTTTGCTACTTTATTTGAACATTATAGATGTTCTCGATTTGTTAGTAGAGATCTCTTTAAACAATAATTTGTATAATATATCTATTTTTAATATCGAAGAATCGAATTTTATAGATGTCGATATTTCTACTATTTAGCAAACAGTATTTGTATTAGCAAATTAGAAATCAAACAACAATACTCTTACTTTTTAGATAGCAATTTTTGAGTTAAAGAATTAGAAATTTAAAAACAAAAGTTTTGCGCATTTCTTATTTGACAATATTTTATACAGTAGCAAAGAAAAATTGTTGACAAAACAAATTAATAAAATAAAGATACTTAATAGTAGCAATATCAAAAGATTTGATTTAGTTGTTAAAAAGAAAATATCTATAAAATATAAAATTAAAACAAAGATAAATAAAATTAATAAAAAGAAATCTGATATAGACAATAAAAAAATCTTTTAGAAAAAATTTCTAATTATATTTGTCTCAAAAAACAAGAAGATTATAAAAATAAAAAAGAATAACAAGAACTTGTTTAAAAAAAATAAAAAGATTAAAAAGTCTTTTACAAAAATAAAAAATAAAAAGAATACAATTAATAAATTAATATATAATATATCTTAATTAGAATCTTTATAAATTTCGATACTAATATATTGAATATTAAAATACTTCTATTAAGAAGAATGTTATTGAAAATATTAATAGCAACAACAATTACAAATAGATTTTTTTTAAAATTTACAATAATAAAATTTTTGTCGATTTTTGTTTCTTTAATATAGAGAAATTTAAGCATTGTAGTTTTAACTATTAGCTCTACAATTTCGACAATAATAATCGTATAAAAATTTCTAAACTCTTTAATATTAATTTATTGAATTTATACAAAGACTTTGTTTTTGTTTTTTGTTTTAATATTAATACTTCGAAAAACTTTTTAGACGCAAAAAATTTCTCTAATACTAATATATATCTCGACAATAAGTTTGTTTTTTTAATTGTTTGCGCTAAGCTTTCTAAAATCTTATTGTATAAATATTTTTCTAAAAAGTTCGATCAATATAGAGATATATATTTACGTTGCGTTTCTTTTAACAAAGCTATCAAAATATATTTTAAAATCGACGACATAAACTTGAAAAATTGCGCGCTTAAGAAAAATAAACAAGAAAATTATTATTTTTAATATTGTAGAATTTATTTTCTTTGCAATAACAAAGACTTCGATTTCGAAATTTACTTAATTTGTCTATTCTACTATAATAGAAAGCTGTCTATAAATAAAATTTATTTTTTGAAAAAAATAAAGATAGTCAATTAAATTGCAAAGTTAAAACAAAAATTGAAATTAAATATTTGCTCTTAATTTACAAAAGAGTTTAAACAGAACAAAAAGTTTAAGAAATTTAAAAATAAAAAGTTATTAAAGCGTTGCTTCGAGATAAAACTTTTAAAATATTTTGCTCTTTTTATTAATAACAAAAAACAAAATAAAAAGATAAATAGACGTATTTTTCCAATTGCTAAACGCGATTGTTCTTGCTACTAGATAGCAAAGATACGCAATATATATTTGCTCTAATTGCAATAAAGATATTTGTATTTTTTTTGTTTGTTGCGTCTCTAAATAGCTTGCAATTTAAGATAGTTTAACAATAAATTAATATTTGTTTTTGAATCTCTTTTCTCTTTGTAAAATGCTATTATATAACTGCTTGTTTTTGCTTTTAGTTCGATATTAATTCTTCGAAAATTTTGATTAAATTGCAAAGATTTTAGATATTCTTTTAATATTTCGACTATATTTAATGCTCAAATTTGCGTCTAAAAATTAAATACACAATATTTGTCAAACTTTTAGCAGAATTAAATTTTGATTCTTACTTTTTTTTATTTTGATTGTAAAATTGAGTTTTGCACTTAGACTCTATAGCAAAATTATATTTAAGCGTTTGCTTTGTCTGATTAAATTAGCTTACGAAAACTAAATAAGAGTTTGCGTTTAGTATTGTACTAAATATTATTCGATAGCGTTCGTGTCTATTAAAAGAATTTAGGATTTTTTCTAGAGTTTATATTTATTAACCCTAATCGTAGATTAGGGTTGCGAAGCGGCGTGCCCAAACATAATCTTGCCATAGGGTCTGAGTACTGAGGCAAGATCGCGGCATCGTGGACACCTTACATGGGCTTCTCATGCGCCCTCGCTGACAACTGGTGAGCCGACTGTACTTAGTTGCCCTCCCGCACTAGAACATCATAATAATGACCACCTTGGTCCCACGAG
>JAABUW010005821.1_pt1 | contig 15814 bp, 26 predicted proteins | sample 5560081 | NCBI WGS metagenome assembly JAABUW01 (sample SAMN10711882, study PRJNA513363) | rock metagenome | isolation source: Antarctica rocks | place: Antarctica: Victoria Land, Knobhead sud | reverse complement strand
TTCATAAGCAGCCTAGCTGCAGCTAATAGATGCATCTTGGCATCTTCAACAATTAGTGCACTTACGTGGCAGCGTGAGATGAACAATCCTCTGTCATGCAAGGCCTGCTCAAGCTCATGTGCTGAATTGCTCATGGACAGAGGAAGTGTAGCAATGTGACCTTGTTCTGTGCATTGCGTTCACAATATAGGAGTTTGCTTGCCATGCACAACAAATTCTGCTGCAAAAAATGAAAATGTGCATCTGAAGGTTGGTCGAATGACTGCGCAGGTGCCTCAGGACAACCCAGCCCAGGCTATGGCACTGGCCAAGCAAGTGACTGTGCTAGTGTATGATGGGGCTCGTAAGCTGTGTGGGGGCCTGTCCCCTGTTCTTGTACCCCCCAGGTAGACCCTCTCATGTAGCCTGCTGTTGATAAAGGGCCTTGAAGCCCTTGCATGCCAGATAGTCATCCAACACATTTCCCCAATCTTGGCATGTGCTTCTTGAGAAATTCTCTCATCACTACATAGACGCCTTGACGTGATGCTTGCATTTAACAACAGTATCGACCAACAACACCCATGCAAGTGGTCTAATAACCTTATCAGCTAGGATGCATAAGTGTCAAGCAGACATGCAGCACAGCTGGATTGTACAAAATCTACCTGCAATCTTGCTTTTCTGTCCAGGACTCTGGGCTGAGGTGACGCAGCACAACAAACAGCAATGCATATGCAACAGTGTCACTTGTTCATGGTCCAGGATCCTGCTCAAGAAGCAAGAGACTCAATACAGGACCAAACGAAAGCGCATGAAGTAACATCCTTATGGTAACAGCTCATCTGTGGGTGGTGTTGTGCAGAATCCTGATTGAGGACCCAGAGGTGCGAGCCAAGGTGATGTGGCAGGACATTCAGCTGGTGGAGCCCTGGGGAGATGAAGAGGTCAGCGATGACATCTTCTCCTTCAACCCCACCTTCCTCCCCCGGGACAGGCTCAGCAGCACCCAGCAGGCGGTATGCTCTTCCTGCTCTAGCATGCCTGACTGTTGTAACTCAGCTGCGCCGTTGCCACCTTCAGTCTATGTGTGATGCTCAGCAGACAATAGCGTGCCGTGTGCATACTCTTGTACCAAACTCAAGCAATATGACTGCCTGATTCCCAAAAATGACAACAGCATCTTTGCTGTCACTTCCACCAGATGTTCCAGGGCTCAGCATCACAGCAGGCAGCACAAGCCATGCCAATCATGTTGCTCAGCTGTGATTGCTTTGCAGCCAGCACCAACCAGCCTACGTCGCAGTCAAGGCCAGCCTAGCACCACCCAACTGGCAATTGGTCTCATGCCCAAACACTGCTGCATCATTGTTGCAACAATCTGCCCTGTTGCATCAGTCTAGGCCACATGTGCATTACACAACTGCACAGGCCTTTCCTGCGATGCTGACTTTCATGCCACATTAGCTTCTGTCTGTGCAGGTGTGTGATGAGATGCAGAAGACTCTGGAGATGTGTGAGTTTGTATACTACTGGTCGCGTGAGGGCTGGTGCCTGGAGCTGCTGGAGGAGCTGCGCGGCGGCTTCTCTTGATGCTCTTTGTCCCACAATCCATACTGACATCAATGCCTACTGTAACAAGCTGAGACACCTTGTTACAGCAGTATAGGGTTCAGCTGCAGCAATAAATGTGTAGCTGCAGCCATGAGCGCTGACATAATCTGCTGCTCCTTGCCTTTAGTAGAATATGCTATGTGTTGTGTATCAGAGTATGCTTGCTTGGCTGTGAAAGACGCTTGGAGCACTCATTACTGGGGCTGTGTCTGTAACAACAATTCCTTGTCGTGCTGTTTCTGTTTCGCTGAATTGGCCTGAGCCGCTGTCGGGAAGCATCACTTGAGCCCCTGTGGAGACGCATCAGCAGTGACTGTTTTGCATGGAAGTGATGTCAGCAAAAGCGATCAGTATGCTTCCCACGATGTGACCATCGCCAGCTCCATTCCAGTTTACAGCGGGTACATTGGAGGTCTGTATAGACATCCTTCTGTGCCCTTCCCCATTAGTTCATACAACCTCTAGGATGTCAGTGCAGCTGTATCAGCAATCAGCTAGTGGGACTTGATCAGACACACTAATAGTATGCAGCAGGTGGTGCAAAGCACAGTCATACACATGTACATTTGCCAGGAGCCCATGCCTGCAAAGACCTCGCATGCTGTTGCTAGCTCTGGTTTGCTTCAACTACATTGGAAGTTTACAAGCCTAGCACCTCCCTCAAGCTGAGTTCCCCTTGTGCCATGCAGCAAAGCTTGATGTTTCATGCCAATAATGCGCTTTATCATTGCCACTCATTGAGCATGCCAAGTTCAAGGGATGAGCAACATTGGCACACCCATGTAGGACATGCAAGAGACCAGACTGGCCCTGATGTTGATGGAGACACGGTGTTGCAGCATTACCAAATGACCACAAGTTTGGATTGCTTGCTGTGTAATTTGCTTGTCTACAGATTGACCAGAAGCTTGACATGCACATCATCACTTAGGAGCAAGGACTTCAAATCATCCAACCGGCTGGCATTATCAGTGCCATGACACATTGCAACGCCTAGGCAAACTGTGAACACCAGCACAAAGTCCAGACAGTATGGTAAAACAAAGGAGTCCTCATCAGTTGCTTGCTGAAGACAATCTACCACTGCCAGAAAACTAATCACAGAATTGAGATCTCTCTGAACACCAGTGTTGTACTAGTCCAGTCAGGTCTCTTCCAGTGTAGCGACAGTCGCTCTCATGATCAGCCAGATGCTGCAGCGGCTGCAGCGCTAGCTTCTGGTGAGAACCAGCCATCATAGCATCCACCTGCATGCCAGCACAAGCCTGTTTGGATAGCATTGAGCTGAGATTGTGCCACAATACCATGCACATGACTGCAGACATTGATGGTTAAACAAACGCTGGCCATAGGGCAAACTGTGCACAGTGACAGTTGCTTTACCTGATGATGCAGCTGCTGCTGCAGCTGAGCCATTGCCGCCAGAAGCTGAAGCAGCAGCTGCTGCAGCATGTGAGTTGCAATACTTGTGGTACTCGCAGCCCTCACAGTGGTGGCTTCCTAGCAAATGACGACCTGCAACAACATTGTTTTTCTATGGATAGGGGTTGGCTGAAGCAATTGCAGCAATACGGGCGCCATGCAAGCCTGCAGCTCATGACAGTCTGAGATGAAATACAGCAGTGTGCATCACCTGAACTTGCTGCAGCAGCAGCAGCTACAGCATGAGGAGGGAAGTACCCTTCGTAGCAGCCACCTGCACATCAGGTGTTGTGAGCGCTTTCAAAATGGCAATGATCCCGTGATCAGCCAAGCAATATCACCATACCTGAGGATGCAGCAGATGCAGCAGCAGATGCATCACCACCAGAAGAAGCAGCAGCAGCTGCTGCAGCATGTGAGTTGCAGTACTTGTGGTATTCACAGCCTTCACAGTGGTGGCTCTCCAGTAAGTGCCGACCTGTGCAGGCTGCAAACTTAGCAGGGCTCTTGCTTAGCTGCTGCACCAGATGTTTGTGCTAAACTTGGCAAATTTGGCAGATTACAATGCAGGATGAAGTTAGGTACTAGCTGCTCAGCAGCAAATCAAGATGCTAAGCTTGCAAGTCAAGCTTGGGCATGTGCCCAAGCAGTGCACTGCAACAGTATGCAGAGTGAGCTTGAGGACTGCCTGCAAGCTGGACAAGTCAGTGAAGCCTCACCAGAGCTTGCAGAGGCAGCAGCAGCAGCAGCCTCATGAGAGAAGTACCCCTCATAGCAGCTATCTGCAACCACAGCACACGGCATCTTAGGCCCTGTGAGGCCTTAAGCCGGTACGGCAATGACTGAACAGCTGCAGTCGAGGCTGCAAGATCGTACCGGAAGAAGCAGCAGCTGCAGCAGCAGATGCATCACCGCCAGAAGCAGAAGCAGCAGCTGCTGCAGCGTGTGAGTTGCAGTACTTGTGGTATTCACAATTCTCGCAATGGTGACCGTACAGTAGGCTGCGCCCTTAGTACAAGCTCAGCGATTCAAGGCGGGGCCAGCACACAAAAGCCAACAGCCAACCTAACAGATCAGTCGTCGAGGTCTCTCGCTGCAACGGCGGTGCAAGCCAGCACCACCAGCAAGAAGCGTACAGCAGCGGCTACTCTCATGATCGTTGCGAAAGCGTGACGGGAAAGGAGCACCTGCGAATCAGGACTGCAGATGAAAGCGGGAAAATAATTGCAACTGGTCGACAACGCAGACATTGTCGCATGCCACTGCTGGCGCTTCACCCAGGCTCATGCACTGACATGGGCGGCAGCACAGCCCAAGCCTGGCTAAGGAAGATGCGCGCGCGCGGGTTTGCCGTTTTGCACATGTTTTGTGAACAGTGAGAAAGTCAGCCGTAGCCTACCTGATGAAAGTGTTGCAATTGAGAGGTCCAGCCTCAAAGAATGGATCTCACAAAGCGTGGTGTGCAGGCTGGACTTACGGGTTGCCTGTGCGAGCTGCGAGTGCAAACTTTAAATAGTTTGTTGCATAGTAGAGACATGTAACATCACGTAAAGCGGAAGCTACGTACAGTGGACTCAAACACTATGTCAGCCATGACCATTCAGTTGACAAGATTTACTCTGCCACGTATGTGTATGCTCTGCCACGTATGTGTATGCTCTGCCACGTATGTGTATGCTCTGCCACGTATGTGTATGCTCTGCCACGTATGTGTATGCTCTGCCACGTATGTGTATGCTCTGCCACGTATGTCAGATGTAGAAGCCACTATAGTTAGCTAGAAGGGGAGGTCAAGTGCTGTTGAGCGAATTCACAAGTCATGCCGCCATTTCTTTCATTTTTGGATCTTTCATTTTTGGATGACCACACATGTTTTGGCTAGACGTGTTCTGAAAGGTCTGGTCCACTGGAGACAAGCTTGCTTTAGCAATGGCAATCTAGACCATGACTGATGCAGATAAACAATGTACCTGTCTCAGCCATCTCCTCACATACTGAGCAGCCTGACTGAGCAACATTTTTCAGAACGTAGTTGATGACAACCACATGGCATATGCTTTGAAATCCTTCCTGAGCATCAGGGTCAATGTGTGTGGTTTGCATGCATGCTGGAGGAAGTGCTATTGATTGCATGGCTGGAGGCGCTTGGAGCTTTATGATAGCAATAGCAGTAGCAGCTATGTCGTTGACCATCTTATTGGATTAAACTGTACTTGCTTTGTTCATACAGTGCCAAAAGGCCTGTTTTTCACATTTATTTTTGTCTGTTCTTCACCAGGACCCAGCTGACCTTGTCCATATGAGCTGCTCCAACTATCAAAGTGGGTGCAACACACTCTGACATCACATGCAATTTGGGTACCAACATCTGAAAATTCACGTCTGGGATTTCCGAGCCCAGCGCTGTTCTCCTACGAGGTACACTGCCCCCTCGTGGTCGGCTGTCATGTCCTCATCAGTCTCATTGTTCATGACAAGAATCTTTGCGTTAATTGGTTTTGCATCTGGCCCCAGCAGGGCCTGCCACGTATCACTGGTCACCACGCCGCTTTCCGGCAGATTGGCAGTTGCCTACACATGAATACATCCATTGGTTGGCAACAGCAGAGACAGCAGCGCTGCAAGTGCGCGAACTTCAGCTGCAGGATGCACATTCTATATCTGCAATTGATTGCGGTTGACTCACAACCAATCATATTTCAAGTGTGCAGCACAATAATCAAACTTTGCAATGTCACCTGCACCACGTCAATGAGTGCACATGTTGCTGTTTGGCCTGCCAAGTGTTAGAGCAGGTATGATGTGAGGCTTTGTGAGATCATAGCTGCAACCATGCAAAACAGCATGCTGCCGACAGTCAAGCTTTGCACAGCCACAAAGTGCTTGCAGCAGCTATTTGCCATATGGTACGTTCATCCAGAACATCGCAGAGATGGCATGACAAGATACCCTTGGTATTGTAGTCACAACAACCTGAAGCACACCTGGAATGTCTGTACAGCAGAGCAGGTGTCGCTGCCAAACTGCCACCACAGCATGTCATCCTCCCCAGGCCAGAAGCCCTGATGCACCAGGGCTGTTTGGAGCTCATGCACATGCCGCCCCCCATCCCCCTCCCTTAGCACTGTCCATTTGCTATAGTCCTTGTCCTCATCCACATATGCTGCCCATTGTACTGTACGCAAGTAGCCACCACGTCAATGCATCTAATGCTGCTATGTATGTTCACAGATTGCATCCCATTCTTCATCACAAGCTGCATGATGACCATTTACAATGCCTGATTGCAGACAATCCCCTAGCTATGACAGTTGTCGCTGGGATGGGCATGAAGGACATGCGTATGCCTATCTGTGCACAGGATATGGCAAAGCTTGGCTGCGTGCCAATGCTGCATGGGACTTTAATGTGACATCTTGCTGGTTCATATAACAACTTCAAACTCTAAGACAGCATCAGTGCATATCAGTGGCAACACCACACAAGCAGATCTTGCAGCAACAGGATCAAGGCATCATTGCAGATGCCCACAAGCATGTGAGACTACCTTGTGGACTTCCAGCAGAAGGATCAGTCGGCCTGTTTTCAGCATCCCCAAGGGTTACAGTTTGCTCACTTTGCAAATTAGAGCTGCTGCTGCTTGAGGCAGCGCTGCTGCTCAGACTGCTGTCTGAGTCAAACTCAGAGTCACTTTCCTGTGAGGATAGCAGATCACCCCAGCTGGCTTCCCAAGGGTGGGGGTCCTTAGCATCTGCATTGCGCTTGGGGGTGGTGGGGGCTGCAGGATGTGGGGAAGAGGCTGGCAGATCAGGGGTTTCCACCAGAGCTGATTCCTGTAGTGTGATGTGGTTGTTAACGAGCATGCCTTGTTTGAAATGCAACCTGCCTTGGTGCTGCTTTTCATCGTCATTGGCAGTACATTCAAGGCATGCTCAGGCTGAGAGCAGGCAGCAGTACATGAACTGATGAGAGGTCTTGTGAACATCTGCGCTGGAAATGTTGCATGTTGCTAGCAATTGCATGCATGCTTGTAACAACGACACTGCTTTGCAGTGTTCAGCTGCATGTCCAGCTGCAGATGCACATAATAGGCTCGGCGCCTTCAGAGAGCATGAAGCTCCTGGACTGGAGTGCGCAAGGACTTAGGCCACCGGCTTTCATGTCACAATCATGATGCAGGACTATGTCCCTCCACCCAACACTGCAAGATAGTTTAAAGTATCGCACATCAACTGCTTGCAGCTCAAACACATTGCCGATGCAGCAAGATCAGTCAGCCGCATGAGCAGGGCTTACATCTATAGGGGGTGCAACAGGCTGCATTCTATCCCCAAGCAGAGCCCGCCAAGTGGCCTCATCAGCCACTCCATTCTCCTCAATGCCAGAGCAAGCCTGCAAAGCATGAGAACAGTGCATACAAAGCCCCAACACGCTTGATATTGTACAAGAGTGCATTGTAGCAGCAGATGGACTGCAAGTGCTTAGCATCCAGCAAGCCCTTTGGCAAACATGCAAAATTCAAATCAGCATAAAGACTTACAACAGACTAACATATGTATACTGCATCTGATGGCTGGACTGCAATCTTGCTTGCAGTCAGCATATGGTCTGGCAACTATGCCAATGCAACACTGCTAGGGACTATCACGGCATGACGTTACCTGGAACGCAAGCACTGCACTCTGTGTGCCGTCTGCAAATATGAAATCTTCCATCTCCTCCTCCCCACAGTAGTAGCCCTGGTCCATGAGCCCTGACTGCAGCTGATGCACCCAGTATATGTTGTCGCTGCCCAAGCACAGGGGTGGCGGTGGGCCCTGAGGGTTCTCCATCTGAGCTGCTGTGCTGTCAGCTTCTTCTGTAGCTGCTGCTGGCTGAGGCGCAATGCCTGGTGACTGCGCTATATCAGGTGGAGCAGAAGCCTCAAGTGATGTTGTGTACTCAAGCTGAGGTGGAGTTGAGCTTGATGATGCTGTGGCAGCGACGTTAGAGTGATGCCATTGGTCAGTGTGTATCCCTTGTGCCGACTGGGTTGATGGGGGTGCGAGAGGGGCTACGACAGGGTTCTGAATCTGGCGTGTGGATACTGCAGTCAGATGAGAGTGAAGCTCTTGTATGTGAGCTAAAAGGGCTGCTTCCCGCTGTGCCCATGAGGTGCGTTCATGCTGCCAGTGAGCCAGTTGCTGCTGCCACAGGGCTTCTTGCCGCTGCCATAGTTGCTCTTCTTTTTGTGCTAGAATGTCTGCTTTGTTGTTGCTCCTGCGCAATGTTCAGGGTATTATGCATGCTGTCAGCATAACTGACATGAGATTTGCACGCGTCAAGACAGACAGAAAAGTCTCTACAAACACTGCAAAGAATACATCAGTGCACACAGCCCACTTACTGCTGCACATGCAACAACGAGGCGCTTGACGTGTCCAAGCCGTTGTTTTGTAGCTCCTGCAGCATACATACTTCGTCAGTCGGTCGATTCTGCACAGCTCGGCTGTGCGTGCATGCAGCGGTGCTTATCCGTAAGTGCACGGCCGTACGCACAGGTGCAATAGTTGTTGTGCTCGGACTGTACCTGGGAATTGTTGTTGGATGCATGCTCGTCCCTGTGCTGGGCGAATTCAGCTTGTATAGTCACGACCCTTCGAGTCTGAACAAACCGCGTGGGAGGAGCTCGTGTTCGTGCTCGACGGAATTGTACAAGGAAGGAAGACACAGTGCCTGTGCAAGATGTCATGGAGTGTCGCCGATGTACAGCAGCAATTGGCTGATATCCGCAGTTGGTCAACGATCAGCTGCGCGGAAGAGATAGGAGGACTTTCATATGCAAAATGCTTGCTGGTTTTGCCCAAGCCTCTTCTTCTCAGGAATGGGCAACAAATTTCCAATAGGGCAACAACTGCCATTGCGCAACGACCGTGTCCTAAAGTGCCCATTTGCACTCAACAACGCATCAGGTCCTTGCAGCTACTGGCACGCAGACCGGTCATTTGCCGTGCAGGCGAGCAGACGGCGTTCGTTTGCATGCGGTGACCATCGCACCACTAGCATTAGAAAATGTACTGGCTGTGCGCACTCCCGTTGCTGGACAGCAAAGACAGAACATGGAACCTGCTGCAACAGAAGACCACATACGATACCGACATGAGCATCAACTACCGATTCGAGCTGCCAGAGTTACGCATAGGCACTCTTGATTCACTCATGGTCCTCAGTGATGACCTGGTCAAAGTCAATGGTCTGATGGAAGCTGTCGTCAACAAGATACGGCGCCAGTTGTTCGAGATGCAGACACTAACAGCTAATGAGGACAAGGACCCCCAGGAGGTGCTAGTGGAAGGCATGCCACCAGACAATTATTTGGAGAGATTTAGTTGGGATGAGGCCAAGTACCCACCCAGAAGACCTTTACAGGAAACAATCAGCACTCTGACTGAGACTGTGCAAAGACTGGAAGATGATCTCAAGGTGAGTCATCTACTGCGGCTGAGTGTCGGGCTGTTGAAGAACAGAATCTACCATGATGATCACTGTTGCATGGCTGTCCACATATCCTGCAATGGGGGTTGTTGCAGTGTCCAGAAAGTACTCTTGCTGATGTGCAGTAATCTCATCTTGGAGACCAATGCATGTACTTCATGTGCAGGTCAGAGTCAGTGAGTATAATCAGGTCAAAGGCCAAGTCAACCAGCAATCACGCAAGCAGACAGGCAGTCTTGCAGTACGAGACCTGGCAGGCGTGGTCAGCAGCAAAGACATCATCAGCACAGAGAATCTTGTAACACTGTTTGTAGTTGTCTCCAAGCACACCAAGCTGGAGTGGCAATCATCATATGAGAAGTTCTGTGAGTTTGTGGTGAGTCAAGACACACCTGAGACATGCTGTGTGGCTTGTCTGGTTTGGTCTGCTATGCTGCATCTACTCGCCTGCGCTGTGCTCGTGCATCCCATCTTAGACTTGTGCATGTGTGCTCAGCATGGCTTTGCACATGTATCATCTGCCATGTGTCATCTGCCATGTCATGTTATGCTGTGTTGCGCTCACCATCTCTGTCTGCATTAGCTGGGTTTCAGGCAGGCAGCTGTTTTTATTAAACGCTTTGAGAATCATTGTAGGTTCCCAGGTCGTCCAAGGTGGTTGCAGAAGACACTGACAACGCCTTGTTCACCGTCACCCTGTTCCGAAGGGTTGCAGACACCTTCAAGACTGCAGCACGCACTCGCGGCTTCCAGGTATTCACTCTCCACCTGCATTTGCCTTATCAGCAGTGCACAGCCACCCAATGGTGCAGCATCGGTGCTGCAATCGTGTCCTCCAAACCTGGTTGCACTTGTTTGCATGCCTGTGCATTATCATGCAATGACAGCTCATGCATGAGTACTGCTGTTACGACTCCTTCGAAAGCATAATGTGCTGCAGCAAGCCTTTGTGTCGGCCCCTGTCAGACCACAAATGCCCTCAGTTTGTATCTCTTTGTGCACACAAGCTCATTATGCCTTGCAGGTGCGTGAGTATGAGTATGACCCAGATCACCAGCAGGAGTCTCAGGCCGCCAGCCAGAGCCTGCAGTCGGATGCCCAGGCCAAGCGCAGCCAGCTGGAAGAGTGGTCTGCCACTGCCTATGGCGAGGTCGGCTGCGCTTGCTGCAACCTGCCTGACTGATCAGATTATATACCAACAATACAACTATGCTGTAACATCCCATTACCTGACAGCACACTGTACAGGCAACCAATGCTGCTGTGCCTCCAAAAAAAGCTGTGCATCAATGCACCTCAGTCTGTCACAGGATTGTGTGGCCAGTGACAAGGCACATGCATGCAGTCATATACAATTCATACAAAGAAAATATGTGTTATGGCAATGCATAACATTGCTTCTACATTTGCATACAGCAGCTTGCATGCAATACTTGGCAAACAACTTTGGGACGCCATCCATAGCCAACGCCCTCACAGGAGCCTTGGGCTGCACACATATCAACCAGACCACTGAGGCAGCGCACACCAATAATGCATCATGAGTAGCAAGCAACACAAATTCCTTGGTGTGCAGGCCTTCAGTGCTTGGATCCACACCTGTGCAGTGCGGCTCTTCACAGAGAGCATACTGCGCTACGGCCTTCCCCCGCAGTTCCTGGGGGTCTTGATGAAGCCAAACCCCAAGGCGCAAGCCAAGCTCAGGAAATCCCTGGCAAGTGTATTTGGCTCCACAGGTAGATCACTGCGCTCAGCTGCATTGGTCACTGAATGGCGGTGCTGACTGCAAAGGCATACAATGCAATACCACATCTGTCCAGCTGTATCTGTTTGATCGATATGCACATCATGCTGCGCTGCACTATGAGCAAAAGTAGTGGCCTACTCAAATGAATTGAGCAAGTGTGTCGTGCACTCAGATGTAGCTGCTCCAACGTGTGCAGTAGCTGTGATAACTGCAGCCAGTTTTCTGGGCTCGCTTCTGTGAGTCCTTGCACCATTCAAAGCTTGTTTGAGATGAATTGGCTCAGGATTCGAAAACATGGGTGAGCAGACCAACAGTGCACTTGATGACAGCAGTTAGCCTAGTGGTGCATAGCCATACATTTAATCAGCTTTCTGAGTTCCTGTGTTTTGTATGAAGGCTCAGACAAGTACTTTGATGACAAGGAGGGTGGTGGGCCCCCTGGGGCTGAGGGGGAGATGTACCCATATGTATCTTTCAGTATCAGCATTGACAGCTAGTGGAGAAATCGTTTTATTGTTGGGTTCTGTTAATGTTTATACTGCAATCCAATATCCTGCCTGCAATACTGTACGAGAGCATGGTAGCTGTTGTGTTGTACCATGCACCGGTGCGCCCCTCCAAGGGTGGCACTTCAGTCAAGTGGCGGTACAATTTTAGCTAGCTCTGTAAAGCTGGTCTTTTCTGTAACATATGCCGGTGTTAACATGTTAACAAACGTTTGTGTGCAACAGCCACCAACATACAAGTTCGCAAGCTACATTTGTACAAGTGCAGAGACATGTCTTCACTGCAGCTTATTGTACCCACAGCTCACAACAGGTGCCGCATTCTGTTGCTCCTGATGATAGCGTTGTAAGCAGTAGTGGCAATTAAGATGATACTGTAGGGGGTGTTGACATCTGCAAATTTTGATTGTGTATACCGTGGTCATAATCGCTTTGATTGTAATCTGTGCATGCAAACTCAGGGCCACGCATCTGCAGTACATCACGACACATGCAAGGTGTCAGGACCTCGTTCAGCACGTGGGCTAGAATGACTGATGCTTGTTTTCAGTTACGATTCCGTAATCGGAAACCCAAGAAACAATAGAGCAGCTGACGAAGCCATAATCATTGAGGCTTCCTAGGCATCATTATTGCGTGCTAACCGCTGATACAGGCCGTCGTCGATGGCAGGCTGTGCTAGGTGCAGTCTGTATGCGACATCTCTGCACTGCTTGTGTGCCATTGCGGACTCAGGCGCACTGTCGAGGTGGCGATTCCGTGCTTGACCTATCGAGCTGACAGGATCCTTTTGCTGTAAGTTGTTCGTCAAAAGGTCAATCTCTTTTTGTGCCTCGACCCAGCATATCACCTTTAGCATAAGTGAGGTGCGTCCGACCTGCCCAGGCATCGCCGCCGACTATTCTTAACCGAAACGCTTAGAACATGCTTTACGCGCTCTTCTTAAACGCGGGCCTGATGACAAGATGCACGCAGGTGGTCGTCAACCAAGATGCCTGGGTTACTGCAGACGCCTTCTGGCCATTTCGCAGAGGCTAAATTTGTGTACGCCCTGATTGCTGAGTTTATAGGCGTGATGCTTTTTGCGTTCGCTGGCAGTGCCACTCCACAAGGCAATGTCAGTACCCAGCAAGGCACCAAGACCGATACGGACCAGCAGGATTCGGGAAGTGCTAATTGGGCTCCATGGTACGAGTTGCATGGTGTTGAAATGTTTTTGGCACAAATCTTTGTTTCAAGAGCCAGAGCTCATTGTGATTGCCTTTTGTGCAGGGGCAATGGCATGTCACTTGCAGTTCTCAGTAAGCTTCCTTTGCTATGCCCTACCTTTTTTGCAGGCCTGCCTGCTTTCCATGGCAAATTGTCTTGCTAGTGCTGACACCTGTTGGCTATGCAGTCTACATCACAGCCAACATCTCTGGTGGCCATCTCAACCCAGCTGTCACCCTTGCCACTATTGTCACTGGTCACATTTCATTCCTAAAGGGTCTGGCTTATATTTTTGTTCAGATCTGTGGAGCTTGCTTTGGAATGCTGATGGTGGTGAGGTCACTTACCCCATTTGCTGGCTGCCTTCAACACTGTTGCTGGATGCACTTCCCTGTTACTGTTTACTACCCAGCTGCTGTTTGATGATCAGTCAGCGAAAGTTCATCTGCTCTTCCCTGTCATCCATGAGGACATGTCACTACGTTCATTTCCCTTATTTGAGTCATCGTCTCTGCCTTGATCAGAGTTGTGCAACAGCAAGCAAAAATTGCTACATGTGTGGGGCCTGGCAGGCTTTACATGCACCTGTGTCGTGTACATGGTGAGTTTTGCATTCCTGCAGGCAGGTCTTGTGCCAGGTTCCTATGTGGGCATGGGCAATAATGGAACTGGCTGTTTTACCCGGGGCACTGATATTACAATGGGTAGGTCTCTCATTACAGGAAGGCATACACCGCAGCGCATACCATGCAGAGCCCCATGCATGGCTGTGCAAATGCATGCAGCTCGCTGCATTGCTTGATCTCACTACAAGTTGTCCAGAAAGTGCTGTCTCTCACCTGATCAGCAGCTTTTTGCACCTTGCCTGTTCTCACTCTGTCTTAGACACGCAACTGATCAGCAGCTTTTTGCACTTTGCCTGTTCTCACTCCGTCTCAGACATGCAATCAAATCAAAGACCAAGGTGACAAAGGCATCATGTAGACAGCCAATTGGCCCACACTCAAGTGGCAAAGGTCAGCAAGGTGTGGTATCTGACCATGCATGCAATGTTTGGTGCAGGAATGCTCTTTGGGTGGGAGACAGTGATGACCTTTGTACTGGTGTCAGTGGTGTATGCTGTGGCTGTTGGGGAGCCCTCCTTTGGCAATTTCGGCCCATATGCTGTTGGTCTCTCCCTGTTTTCTATGGTCTTTGCAGGTCAGCTTTCTGCCTTTAAAGCAACTGCAGTATTGTCTTACAACAGCAGGCCCCTTCCATGCTAAGAAGCAGGTTCTCGACCAACATTTGCATTATGACTTTGTCTTGTCAAACTTTGCTTGCACAAGAGCTGCATGTACTGTTTCAGCTTGAGCTTTGACAGCATAAGCATGTGTCATCACACTTGGCAGAGGAATGCATGCTGTGGTTTCCCTGTGTTGTTGCCAGGGACATACGTCTGCTGCACCATACTGAGGTGCTCATACCTACCTGACGGGCAGTGTGACCTAGTCAGTGAGCAGTGCACGTCAACAGCGTGTGTCTGACACAGTGTGTGTCTGGTACAGGCTCCCAATTCACAGGAACTGCCATAAACCCTGCCAGAGCACTTGGTCCTGCTATAGTGTTCCACTGCCACTGGAATGAAGTGTGGCTGTACATCATTGCAGGTGAGCTGAACAGGCTTGATACTGCTGTCACACTGTCTGGTTGCTGCTTTAAAGTCATGCGTTAATGCGCTTGGCTGAGGGGCAATCGAAACGCCCTAAAGACATTTCAGGGCATTCCAGGTCAAACTGCATTCCAGCACAGCCGAGCTACATCTTGTACCGCCAAATTGCTGCATGGTGGTGCACAGCCTTGCTTGTACTACAAGGCTACACAATCACAGAACACCAAATGCTGAAATTGCTTCTGCTCAGCCATGGATGCCTTACAGATGCACAAAGCTTGAGAATAACTAAGCTGTCTTACCTGGCCAGGGAGAACTCTCAGGCCAGCTGTTACAAAGCTGTTCCCCTCTTTGCCTGGATGATTCAGGCAAAGACAGCTTCTGCCACACTGCCTGTGCAAGTTGATCGTCCCTGTGCAGTTCCTGCATGACTGTACACCTGTGCAGATCCTGCATGCCTGTACAGGACACATTGAAAACTGAGGTGACATCATGCATGTGCTATACTTCACTAACCACAAGCTTGCATCATGCAGAGGGTGTTGGAGGGGTCATAGCGGGTCTAGTTGCTGCCCCTCTGTATGGAGTTGGGGCTACCTGGCTCACAGGCCTGGTCCCCTGGCAGAAACGCTCTGAGTCCCCAGATGGTCCCAGCGGACGTTTAGTAGATCATGCTGCCTCCATGGAGAGGAAGAAGAACAGGGCCTACAAGTATCAGCACAGGGCCACAGACTCTGCAAGCTCCCCTGAAGCAGAGCAGCAGCCCCTTGAGACCATCGTCTGATTTGGAGCTGCTGCTGCATCTTGGCCTTTGCATGCACTCTGGAGCATCCTTTTTTGGGTAAATTTTGAATTTTCTGTTGTACAGCCTGTCTTGAGACCCAAATTTGGCTTCTGGATTCAGCCCTGTCTCTGATGTATGCCATCAATCCTGGTGCACACTCCCAGCAGGACAGACTTCAAAAGTGTGTGGGTACAGGGTACTTGTAGCTTTTCAGAATGTACCAGAGTGGGAATAAAAACATCGAGGCAATAAGGTAGCTCTATAGCTGTGGGTAGCATGAAACATATCCTGAAGGTTTGCTAGAAGGTAGACTGAGTAGTTGGTGCAGTTTAGCACGATTTTTGGTTCTTGCGCTTGGGGATTTTGTGCCAGCTTTCTGAAAGCAAATTGTATCATCTCAAGACCTGCTGTCAAGTGCAGGTTCTCCT